>WNFG01000084.1_pt1 | contig 72537 bp, 69 predicted proteins | sample 5400431 | NCBI WGS metagenome assembly WNFG01 (sample SAMN13153346, study PRJNA577476) | soil metagenome | isolation source: 120 cm saprolite under Douglas fir tree site 2 hole 3 replicate 2 | place: USA:California | collected 2015-04-18
CTGTGGAACCAGGTGTCGGAGGCGGTCCGTCACGGCCGCGATCCGCGCTTCGACGAGCAGGCCGTTCCCCCCAAGGCGCGGCCCGGCCTACGCCAACTGCGCGAGGCCCTGGCGCAGATTCGCGCGCTGCGCAGCCAGCCCAGCGAGATGATCCGCTGCGTGCTGCACGAGGGCGGGTACAGCGAGGCGCTCAAGGTGCGCTACGCCAACGCGCAGGCGCGCTACGACGACGTGGTGCAGCTCTCCGACTACGCGCTGCAGACCGACTCGCTCGAGCAACTCCTCGCTGACCTCACACTGCTCGATTCGCTCGAGGCGGAGGACGTGGTGGAAGGCGCCGAGCCAGACGAGAAGCTGACGCTGAGCTCGGTGCACCAGGCCAAGGGGCTCGAGTGGCGCGCGGTGTTCCTCATCTGGCTCGCCGACGGCCGCTTCCCCTCGGCGCCGGCGCTGCGCGCGCAGGAGGGCGAAGAGGAGGAGCGCCGGCTTTTCTACGTCGCGGTCACGCGTGCCAAGGACGAGCTGTACCTGACGTATCCCATGATGCAGGAGGAGCGCGACCAGGCGCGGGTGCTCATGCGCCCGAGCCGCTTCCTCGACGAGCTGTCGGCGTCCGCGCCCCCCTTCGAGAAGTGGGCCATCGAGCCGGAGCCGGCCGCGACCTTGCTCGAAGAATGAGTTTCGGCGGACCATGCAAGCATGGAAGCGCTGCAGTGGGCATAGCCGTTTTCTTGCACCTGGGACGCATTGCGCCATAGCATCCCAGGAGGTCCATGCCGCCCGACAAGCCCATCCTGCTCGGCATCGATCTGGGCACGACCAATACCTGCGTCGCGTACGTGCGCAACAAGGTGGCCCGCATCGTGCCCAGCGACAAAGGCGCGCTCATCCTGCCCAGCGTGGTGGCGGTGAGCGAGAAGGGCGACCTGCTGGTCGGCAACGTGGCCAAGGACCAGATGGTGGTGAACCCGCGCAACACCATCTACGGGGCAAAACGCCTCATCGGCCGCCAGTACAACTCCAAGGTGGTGCAGGACATCAAGCACTACTTCTCGTACGAGATCGTCGAGGGCCCCAAGGGCGAGGCGGCGGTGGTGCTGGCGGGGAAGGTGTACTCGCTGCCGCAGATCAGCGCCTTCGTCCTGCAGCACTGCAAGCGCGTCGCCGAGGCGACGCTGGGGCAGGAGATCGCCGAGGCGGTCATCTCCGTGCCCGCGTACTACAACGACAACCAGCGCAACGCGGTCAAGGAGGCGGGCAAGCTGGCGGGCTTCACCGTCAAGCGCATCGTCAACGAGCCCACCGCGGCGGCGCTTGCCTACGGATTGAACCGCGGCTTCGACCACAAGGTGCTCGTCTACGACCTGGGCGGCGGCACGTTCGACGTCAGCGTCCTGCAGCTCCACGGAAACGTGATGGAGGTGATCTGCACCGGCGGCGACACCTTCCTCGGCGGCGTGGACTTCGACAACCGCATCATCGACTACGTGCTGGAGGAGTTCCGCAACGAGACCAAGATCGACCTCACCCAGAGCCCCATCGCCATGCAGCGCATCAAGAACGCCGCCGAGGCGGCCAAGATCGATCTGTCGCTGCTCAGCAACGTGGTGATCGAATTGCCGTATGTCACCGATCGCAAGGGCAAGCCGGTCGACCTGCGCATCCCTTTGAGCCGGGAGCGGGTCAATACCCTGGTGATGGACCTGGTCGATCGAACCTTCGAGCTGGTCGAGCGCGTTCTGGCCGAGAAGAACCAGAAGCGCGAGGAGATACAGGAGGTGCTCCTGGTGGGCGGCCAGACGCGCATGCCGCTCGTGCAGGGGAAGGCGCACCAGTTCTTCGGCAAGCCGCCGCGCAAAGGCGTGCACCCCGACGAGTCGGTCGCGCTGGGCGCGGCGCTCCTGGCCGAGTCGATGCAGGAGATCGACTCGGTCACGCTCGTCGACGCGCTCAGCATGCCCATCGGCTTCTCCGTGCCGGGAGGGCGCTTCCGCAAGGTGATCGAGAAGAACACGCAGATCCCCTCCAAGAACAGCTTCCGCCTCCCGCCCTCCAAGGAAGGAAAGGGCCTCGAGCTGGATATCTTCCAGGGCGACGGCGACCGCATCATCGACAACGAATACCTGGGCACGTTGAAGTTCCCCGCCGACGCCGCCGGCCAGCGCGTCAATTTCCTCCTCGACGAGGAGTGCCTGCTGCACGTCACCGTCGAGGGGATCACCGGCGACGTGCGCGAGGTAATGCTCGCGACGCACGACACGCCCGAGGCTTTGAAGGTCGCCTGGCAGGAAGAGGCGGAGCGCCGGCGGCTCGAGGCCGAGCGCAGCGCGGCGTCGGAAGAGCGGCCCAAGGGGCTGTTCGCGTCGATCCGCAAGGTTTTCGGCGGCGAGTGAGATGCGCTTTCCTTCGCGCGAGTGGTGCGAGGCGGCGGCTGCTGCGATGACGCGCGACCCGGCCGTCATCTCCGCCATAGCCGACTTCGGCGCGGTGGTGGCGGGCCTGGTGATCGAGCGCGGCGACGGCCTGGCGAGCGATTTCTGCCTGCTGGCGCGCATCGAGCCGGGCAAGCCGCCGTCGCTCTCGTATCCCGAGGACGAGGACGAGCTGGAGGCGCTCGAGCCCGACTACATCGCCTGGGCCTCGCACTCGCTCTGCAAGCAGCTCTTGCGCGCCACGCAGCGGGGGGAGCGGCCCGACCCGCTCCGGGCCATCCTCGATCGCAAGGTGCGGCTCAAGGGCGACTTGGAGCGGCTGGTCAAGCACGCGGGCCGGCACCAGGGCGCGGGGCTCGAGGCGGTGCGCGGCCTGCCCAGCGAATTTCTCGAGGAGAGCTAGCGATGGCGTCGAAGACTCTGCGCGAGCGCGCTGCCGAAGTGGGGATGAGGGCGATGGGCAAGCTCTTCGAGGACCCCAAACGCGCCGAGGCCATCGCGGCGGCCATCGGCGGACTGCAGAGGGCGAAGCAGGCCATCGACGAGGCGCAGGAGAAGGCCCTGCGCGCGGCGGGGCTGGTCACGCGCGAGGATTTCAAGGCGGCGGGCAAGAGGCTGTCGGCCTTGAAGCGCCGCTGCCGCGAGCTGGCCGACGAGCTCGACCAGCTCGTCGCGCAGCAGAAGAAGGGCCCTTGACGGCAAGCTGCCACCATGCGAATTGAACCGGCCCTCGCGCGGGCGGAGCCCCGAGAGGGGCGTAGCATCGCAGGGCGCTTAGCTCAGCGGTAGAGCACTGCCTTCACACGGCAGGGGTCGCAGGTTCGAATCCTGCAGCGCCCACCAAGACTCTTCCTCGGAGCAGGCGAGCGGACAGTCCTCTTGTCGGCCGTAAGGGAATCGGTCGAGGCGGTCACAAGGCCGCGCCTCCGTAAAATTACTGATTTGTCGCATCGGCGCCGTAGCTGCGCTTCGATACATTGCCTTCGACGCCGGAAGTCCCTAGCTATGCAGCCTGCGCGGCAACTCGAGCGCCCGAGAATCCGATGAGCGACGAAGCGACGACCTTGCGCCTGGTTCCACCCCGAGAGCAAAGCAGCCAGCCGGTGTTGGCCGAGGCCAGGCCCTGGAGCGAGGGGCTCCTCGATAAACCGTCCGCCGGCGACCACATCGTCCATTTCTACGAGGACGACGAATTCGTGATCGACGCCGTGGCGCATTTCGCTGCGGCCGGCCTCGCAGCGGGGGAGCCGGTGTTGATCGTCGCCACCCAGTCGCATCAGACCGCCTTCGCCCAGCGGCTGCGCCGCAACGGCGCCAACGTCGACGCGGCTGTCGCCTCCGGCCGGCTCAAGATGCTCGACGCCCGCGAGACGCTGATGAGCTTAATGGTGGGCGACGAGCCCGACTGGGGCAGGTTCTGCGCGACTATCGGGCCGGTCTTGGAAACCTGCCGCGCGGCGCGTGCCGGCGCGCGCGTGCGCGTGTTCGGCGAGATGGTGGACCTGCTCTGGCGCGCTGGGAACCGCCTGGCTGCCGTCCGCCTCGAGGAGTTATGGAACGATCTGGCGCGGCTGCAGTGCTTCACGCTGTTGTGCGCCTACTCGATGGGAAACTTCTACATGCCCGGCGACGGCGAGCTTTTCGACAAGGTCTGCAGCCGCCACTCGCACGTCATCCCGGCGAACGGCAGCGCGGCGCGGGTGCGCTCGCTGGAGACGGAGTTGGAACAGCGCCAGCAGCTGGAGGGGGTGCTGCGCCAGGCGCTATGGAATCGCACGGGCGCGATCGGCGCGATGGAGGAACGAAGCGCGCTGGATGCTGAACGCTTCCGCCTGCTGGTCGAGAGCGTCGAGGACTATGCCATTTTCATGCTCGATACGTACGGTCGGGTGAGCTCCTGGAACATGGGCGCGGAGCGTATCAAGGGGTACCGCGCCGACGAGATCATCGGGCAGCACTTCTCCCGCTTCTATCCGCCGGAGGACTCGGCCAAGTGCGAGATGGAGCTTGAAGTCGCCGCCCGCGAGGGTCGCTTCGAGGACGAGGGCTGGCGCGTGCGCAAGGACGGCACACGCTTCTGGGCCAACGTGGTCATCAGCCGGATGTGCGACCGCGATGGGAAGCTGGTGGCCTTTGCCAAGGTGACCCGCGATCTCAGCCACCGGCGGCAGCTCGAGGAGGAGCGAATGACGCGCGCTTCCTTGGAGCAGGCGCTGGCAGAACAGAAGAAGATCGAGGAGCTGCGCGAGCAGCTGATCGGCATCGTCGGTCACGACCTGCGCACACCGCTTACCTCCGTGGTGGCGGGCGCCGAGATCATGCTCAAGCGCGGCATGCTCTCGGAGGCGGACGCCAAGGTCGCCGCGCGCATGGCCCGCAGCGCCGACCGGATGACGAAGATCATCTCGCAGCTGCTCGACTTCACCCGGGTACGGCTGGGGGGAGGAATGTCAGTGGAGCGGCAGCCGGCGGATCTCGCCGAGATCTGCGCCCAGGTGATCGCCGAAGTGCAGATGGCGCATCCCGACCGCGCACTGATCTTCGAGGCGGACAACGACACGCGCGGTCTGTGGGACCGCGGGCGGCTGGCGCAGGTGGTCTCCAATCTGATCGGGAACGCCATCCAGCACGGAGCGCCCGGCGGTCCCATCGACGTGCGGGTGGGCGATCGCGGCGAGGTCGTGTCCCTCGTGGTCCACAACCAGGGCCCGCCTGTTCCCGCCGAGTTGCTCCCGTCGATTTTCGATCCATTTCGCCGTGGAAGCGCGCACGCGACGTCGAAGACGGATGGAGTGGGGCTCGGCCTGTTCATCGTCCGCGAGATGGTCCGCGCGCACCATGGCGAGATCGTCGCTCACTCGACCGAGGGGGAGGGAACGACGTTTACGGTCAGGCTCCCGCGCGTGCCTCCGCGCTGAAGACCCGGGTGCCGTCTAGAAAAGGAGGACGGTGAAGCCCGTGTACGCGGCCGCGAGCGTGGCGTAGCCGACGATCTGGTGCGCGCGCGCATAATCGCGCTGCACGAGCTGCCCCTCCTTCGAGGCGGTGACGATGCCGAGCACGATCTCCGTCACCATCCCGGCGGCGGCAACCGTCATGGCGATCTTGTGCAGCGTGGCCGTGTCGAGGCGCGCCTTCTTTTCGATGGGCACCGGCGCGAACACTGCCAGCGAAGCCGTGCCGGCGAAGATGCCGGTGGCGGCGACGCCCATCCAGCGGTGCCAGAGGTGGAAGGTGCCCGTGTCGCCCCGCCCGCCGTACTTGTCCAGGTAATCGAGCTGACCCAACACGACCGTGGTCGTCAGGCTCGCCAGCGTGAGGAAGCCGGCCAGCTGGTGGAACTGCAGCATCGTGCGGCGTTGCGCGAGCTTGCGCTCCAGCTTCTGCTGGCGCGCGAGCGCCCCGGCGTCGGGCGCGGCCTCCTTCGGGAGCAGATCGAAATCATCGGGTGGCTTGGCGGTGGGCTCCTTCTGCCGCTGCGCGAGCACGAGCTGCGGCCGGAGGGCCTCTCCGGCTGCGGGCGAAATGAATGCGGCGAACAGGAAAATGACCATTCAGTTCCTCTGCGCTTCCCGGGGCTTCACTTCGCCCTCCGGAAGAGCAGATCGCCTTTGATGACCACGCGATCGTCCACTTTGACGAACAAGAGAGAGGGCCGTTCCACCTTGAACGCCTCCAGGCTGATGGGGAAGGAAAAGGTCGCGCGCACGCCGCCGCCTTCGGGCCTGAGCTTGACCGGAACGTCGACGGCCTGCTTCCTGCCATTCAACTCGACGATGGCGTGCAGGGTGCTCTCGGCCGGAGCAGCGAGCGGCAGCACAAGGCGCGTCATCGTGCCCTTGACCGAGGCGTAAGGGTGCCTGACGTCGTGGGTCGCCTCGCGGAGGTGCTCGTCGCGGCTCGAATTGCCGCTGTCGAAGCTCGCCACTTTGGCGCGCACCTGCACGCGCACGGTGCCGTCGCGCTGCGCCAGCGCGCGGCCCTCGATCTTCCGCGAAACGCCGCGCACCTCGTGCAGCCTGTGCACCACCGTGTAGCTGAGCGTCCCCTCGCGCAAGTCGAGGAGCTTGCCCCCGTGGGCGGCTGCGACGAGGAGGAGAGCGACGAGCGCGGGCATGCGGTACCTATAGCCTGGAGGAGGATGCTTCGGCCTCGACGTCGGTGCTGGCAGATGCGGTCAGAAGTAGAAATTCGCCGACAAACCCGATGTGGCGGTGCTCAAGGAAGTGTACACCGGCGTGCCGGCGGGGCTGCTCAGGTTGGCGAACTTCAGCGTCAGCTCCAGGGTGGCGCCGGCGGAGAAATGGTTGGTGAAAAAGTATTCGACGCCAACCCCGCCGCCCAAGCGGAAGAAGACAGCGGCCTCGGCGGTCACCGCAGGCGAGGGCTCGCGGCCCAGGGCGATGACGGGCTGGAGGAAGACGGCGACGCGATTGCGCTTGAGCCGGTAGAAGCGCAGTCCCACGCTCAGGCTGTAGAGCGCGTTCTGTCCGGGTCCGCTCGGGGAGAGCGGTGCGTTGAGTCCGAAGTCGACGCGTGCGGCCAGATCGTTGAAGACGAAGTAGGTGCCGCCGACCAACCTCGTGTCGCTTCCGCCGGGCAAGTAGAACGCGACGCCTGCGGTGCCGCGTGTGGTGGGATAAGTATCCGAGGGGGGCGACGAGACATCAGAATGGGCCGGAGCGGCGATCAGGAGCAAGGCGAGCAAGTGCATGGGAACCTCCTGGCTCGTTCTCGCATCGCCGCGGCGCTTTCGCCATGCGCGAGCCCTGCCCACCACCGCCTACAGGCAAGCTCTTAACCTCGGACGCGCCAGCGTGTTGAGGGCACATTCACCCGCCATGTCGGCGTGGCTGCCCGTGCCTGAAATGGGTTAACCCAATGCTCGGGAGCGTGATGACCGAGTCGCCGGACAGGCCGATGCAGTTCTTCGTCGCGGTGCTTGCCGCGGCGAGCCTTGTCTCCTGCACCGGCAAGCTGGACGTTTCCCTGCCCGGACCGGTGACCTGGGGCCAGATCGAGCCCGTTACGGCGGCCGCCTCTCTCACCAAGGTAAAGGGCCTGCTCACGGGCCTGCCACCGACCGACGCCGAAGTCCAGGCGGTTCAGACCGACCCCAGGGCTCTGCGCGGGCTGGTGGAGCAGTGGATCTCGACTCCGCAGCACACCGTCAAGATGCTGGCCTTCTTCTCCAACGCCTTCCAGCAGAGCCAGGCCGTGTCGGCCGACTTCAGCGATCAACTCGGCGCCGCGCAGGGCCGCCTCGATGCGCGCCAGCTCGCGAACCTGCGCGAGAGTTTCGCCCGCACCGCGCTGCAGCTGACGCAGGAAGGTCAGCCTTTCACCTCCACCATGACCACGCGGCGGTTCATGCTGACTCCGCGGCTGATGATGCTCTATGCCTATCTCGATGCCATCCAGGTGAGTGATTCGGGAGGAAGCGTCGACCTGTTCGCCAAGGCAAACCCCAACTTCAGTTTCACGCTCACCGCGAAGGCCGGGGCGATTCCCCTTAGCGAGACGCTCGATACGAGCAGCTCCAACTACATGATCTTCTACGCTCCCCAGCTGGCGGGGGCCGCCTACGACACGCAGTGCCCGCAGGACCCCATCATCTACAACGGCGGCACCGGCCAGCCCTCGGTGAGCTCGGCGCTCTTCATGGTGATGCAGGGCACGCCGCAGTCTTTCAGCGTGCCGACCAGCACGGGCAAGAACCACACCTGCCAGCCGCCGCCGTTCCCCGTCGGCTACCAGCCGCTCACCGTCGCCGACAGCCAGGGATGGAACATGGTCGACATCGTCCAGGCCAATCCGGGCCAAGGCACCAGCAGCGTTCTCGACCTGAGGAACTTCCGCACCGGCGGGAACCTCTTGTTGCGCACGCCGCGCGTCGGCTTCTTCACCACGCCCTCCTTCCTCGCCGAGTGGAACACCAACAACAGCAACCAGGCGCGCGTCACCGCCAACCAGACCTTGATCGTCGCGCTCGGGCGCGGGATCAGCCCGCAGAACGCCACGCTGCCGCCTTCGCTCGCCTCGCTCGATCAGACCCACGCGGCGCCGGGGACGGCGTGCTTCGCCTGCCACCAGTCGCTCGATCCGATGCGGCAGTACTTCCGGCAGCAGTACAGCTATTACTTCCACTCGCAGACCAGCCAGACGCAGATATCGCTGCCCGGATCGTTCGGGTTCCGCGGCGTGAGCGTGTCGGGCAGCAGCATATTCGATCTCGCCAGCCAACTCGCCGGCCATCCCGACTTCGCCGGGGCGTGGGTGCAGAAGCTCTGCACCTGGGCCAACTCGGCGCGCTGCGACGAGACCGACGGAGAGTTCGCGCGCATCGCCGGGATCTTCGCCGACAGCAATTACGACTGGAAGACGCTGGAAGTGGTCTTGTTCTCCTCGCCGCTGGTCACCTACCTGGCGCCCACCAAGACCGTCTCGCTGGGCGGCGAGGTGTTCCCCGTGTCGCGGCGAGATCACCTCTGCTCGACGCTCTCCAACCGCCTCGGCATCCCCGATGCCTGCGGGCTCGACGTGAACACCGTCGTGCCGCCGGACTTGAAAGCGGTCCAATTCATCGCCGGCGTGCTGCCCTCCGACGCCTACAGCCGTGGCGCCGAGGAGCCGGTGCTGGCCAACGAACCGAATCTCTTCTTCCGTACCGGTATGGAGAACATGTGCGCCGTGTTCGCCGCCAGGCTGATCGACGGAGGAGCAGGGACGCGCTGGTCGAGCGCCGCGCCGGACGCGGCCATCGGCGACTTCGTCCACGCGCTGATGGGAATCGGGACTGGCCGCGATGCCACGCCGCTTTCCATCCTCAATGGGCACATGGCGTCGGGGCGCGCCGCGGGGCTCTCGGCTTCCGACGCGCTCAAATCCACCTTCGTGCTCGCCTGCCTCTCGCCGTCTGTGGTGGGGATCGGCCAATGACCACGCCTCTCTCGCGCCGCAAGCTGATGCTCGACACGCTCTTCGGGGCCGGCTTGCTCGGCTTGCGTTCGCTGGCCACCGGCATCCCCATCGCGGTGCTGGCCAATCCCCGGCGGGCGGCCGCGCAAACGACGGCCTGCGCGGCCAATCCCTCCGCGCAGTACCTCCTGCTCAGCTCGTCGGTGAACGGCGATCCGGTGAACGCCAACGTCCCGGGCATGTACCAGATCCCCGATATCGCCCACCCGCCCGATGTGGCCATGGCGCCAGCGCAGCTCACGCTCATGGGCAAGGCCTGGACCGCGGCCACGCCGTGGGCGCAGCTCCCGCAGGCGATGCTCGACCGCAGCTGCTTCTTCCATCACGGCACCTACACGGTCGTGCATCCCGATCTGGCCAAGGTGATGACGCTGCAGGGCTTCGTCTCGCAGCACGAGATGATGGTCTCGCTGCTGGCAGCGCAACTGGCCGGCTGCCTGGGGACGGTGCAGGCGGAGCCGGTGGCGCTTGGACCGCGCAGCTCGTCGGAGGGGCTGACGGTCGGCGGGCGTCCGCAGCCCATCCTCTCGCCCTCGGCGCTGGCGTCGCTGCTCTCGTCGCCCTCCGGGCCGCTCGGCCAGATGCAGAAGATCCGCGACGCCGACCTCGACCGCCTCAACGACTGGTATCGGCAGAACGGCAACTCGGCTCAGCGCGCCTTCATCGACCGCTACGCGCTCTCGCAGCAGCAGGCCCGCAACGTCTCGGAGAGCCTGCTCAGCTCGCTCGCCGCCATCAAGGACAACAATCCCGACTCGCAGGTGGCCGCAGCGCTGATCCTCTTCCGCATGAACGTCAGCCCGGTGGTGAGCATCCACATTCCCTTCGGCGGCGACAACCACGTCGACACGGCGCTGGCCAGCGAGAGCAAGCAGACCGTCGCGGGAGCGGCGACCATCGGCAACTTCTGGACCCAGCTCAACGCGGCTGGCATGCAGGACCGCGTCACCTTCGCCATGATGAACGTCTTCGGACGCACCCTGAGCGCCGCGAAAGGCAGCGGGAACGGACGAAATCACCATGGCGACCACCACGTGACGGTGATGATCGGCAAGCCGTTCAAGGGCAGCGTGGTGGGCGGCGTGGAGCCCGCCAATGGCGACTACCGCGCGACGTCGATCGACTCTGCCAGTGGCAGCGCGGTTGCGGGCGGGAGCGGGAACGTGCCTTTCTCCGAGACGCTCTCGGCGATGGGCAAGACCCTGGGCGTCGGCTGCGGAGTCAGCGGCTCGCTTCTCGACCTGAGCATCCGCGGAGGGAAATACGTCGCCGGCGCGCTCGTGTCCGGCTAGGCTTCTGCCATGGGCGACGATCTCGGACGCCGCGCGCTGCTCAGCTGTGGCGCTGCTTGCGCGCTGGCCGCCTGCGGGAAATGGGTCGACGAACCCATCGCCATCGAAGCCGGCACGCCGGTAAAGGGTCTGCTCTCGGTGCCGATGGCGCGGGTGCCCGAGTTGGCCCGGCCCGGCGGCAGCATCCTCCTGCACGCCAACGCCGCCGACTTCCTCGGGCGGCGCGTTTCGGTGCTGGTGGCGAACACCACCTCGCAGGGGCTGCGGGCCTACGGCGCCTACTGCCCGCACGCGGGATGCGAAGTGGCCTGGGTCGACCGCGAGGACTCGGTGGTCTGCCCCTGCCATCTCTCGCGCTTCTCGGTGAACGGCTCGGTCACGCGCCCGCCCGCGGCCGCGGACCTCGATACGTACGGCGCCAAGCTGAGCACCGACGAGCAAACGCTGATCGTCGACCTGAGCGGCAGCGCCGGCGTCTTTCCCGCGGCGAGCAACGGCACGGTCAGCTTCACGGTGCAGCAGCTTCCGGCGCTGGCGCAGGTGGGAGGCAGCGTGACGGGGCACGCGGCGGGCGTCCCTTTTCCGCTGGTGGTGCTGCGCGCCAGCGCCTCGCAGGTGCTGGCCTTCAATGCCCGCTGCCCGCACCTCGGCTGCGCGGTGCAAGGGGCGAAGCAACTCTTCATCTGCCCGTGCCACGGCTCGCTCTTCGGCCTCGACGGGAGCGTCAAGCTGGGCCCCGCCACGCAACCGCTCATCGCATTGCCGGTGACTTTCGATGGCACGCAGGTGGTGGTGAAGGTGCCTGCGTGACGGCGCTGTTGTGTTTGCTTGCCGCCGCGCTCCCGTCGCTGGACGCGTCCGTCTCGGTCGGGTCATCGGTGCGGAGGCTCTTCTTTCGCGATCGCCTCACGCCCACGCTGGCCGGCTGGCAGAGCGGGGCGCTGGCGCTGGGCAGGCTTTCTCTCCAGGCCTATCCCTCGACCGGCCGTCTGCCCGTCCTCGACGATGTCGGCGCGTACGGCTCGTACGCGCGCTCGCTCAAGTCGCGAACGCTGACCGCGGACGGCACGCTGGCATTCAACACGCAGGAGGTCGCCTGGGAGGCGGGCTTGCGCTGGCGCGCCATCTTCGGCGGCCGCGAGCGCGGCGCCATCAGCATCGGCTACGGGAGCCTGCGGTACGACTTCGGCGGCGCTCGTCTTCCCGGCTTTCTCCTTCCGGCGGGCGCCATCCAGTACTGGCGGCCGGGGCTGGAGTGGCAGACGGCGCTCGGCCCAGTCGTGCTCGGCGCCGGCGCCGCGTACCTCCTGGTGGTACGACACGACTTCCTCGCTGCGTTCTTCCCCCGCGCGAGCAAGGGCGGCATCGAAGCCTCGGCGCGCGCCTCGATGGACGTGGGCAAGGTCGACCTGAGACTGTCGGGGCGCTACATGCGCTTCTTCTATTCGCTGCACCCGCTGCCTTACGATCCTTACATCGCTGGAGGCGCTCTCGATGAGGTTTTCGCCGTCGACCTCGCGTGCGGCTTTCGCCTCTAGCGCGATCTGCCTCGCGCTGCTGGGCTGCGCCGGTTCGCTCGACCACGCCGAGCGATTCGCCTATCTGGCCGCAGGCCCCGACGCGGGATCGCCCGGGCCCGCCTCCGACGGAGGCTGCGATCCCGTGACCGACATCTTCCCTCCGAGTTGCACCGCCTCGGCCTGTCATTCGGCGCAGAGCCAGCAGGCGAACCTCGACCTGGAATCATCCGGGCTGCCGTTGCGGCTGGTGAACAAGTTGGCTCACGGCGGGCCCGGCTATCTGATCGACTCGAAGAACCCCGGGCAGAGCGTGCTGTATCTCAAGGTGACGGCGAATCCGCCCTTCCAGTTCCAGATGCCGCTGGGCGCACAGCCTCTTTCGCCTGACGAGATGGCGTGCCTGCTGGCTTGGGTCCAGGCCGCCGTGCGCTAGCTGCCTACTGGCCGCCCATCTCCTGGAAGAACACGTCGGGCTGCGCGTGCGTGCCGGCTGCAGGCGACCGCGGAGGCGAAGTCCAGCTGTTCCGGTTGTCGCCCCAGGCGGCCAGGAGCCCGGCTTCGTGCCCGACCAGGCCCAGGTACTCGCCGATGTTGTAGCAGGGCACGATGGTGCGATCGTAGTTGGTGGTGAACTTGGGGTTCCCGACTACCGGGAACGCGATGTTGCTTGGGATCAGGTTGAACGCGACGCTGCTCACGTGCTCCGGCAGGCGCGCCTGGAAACGGCGGCCGTCCAGCTCGACCCGGGTGAGATCGACGCGCAGCTTCTCGTTCGCCTGCTGCACGTAGTAGGCGACGCTCACCTTTTCGCCCTCGTCGATCACCGCGACGGCGGGGTGGACGTGCTGCGGGTCCGCGGCGGTGGCCGGCGCCACCGCGAAGGGGCCGCTGATGCTCTCGCCGCCCTTCGCCAGGACGAGGAGGTTGATCTCCGAGCCAGCCGACGGATCCCCGAAGAACGGGCTGGTGGAGGAGTTGTAAGCGATGAAGAGCTTTCCTTTTGAAACGGCAGCGCTCGGCTGCGTGATGAGGCGCGTGGCCTGGCGGAAGCGCGGCAGCCCGAAACGGCCGCCTCCTTGGTCCGCACCCTGGTGGAGGATGTTCCGGATGCCGCCGTTGGCCCGGCCGCAGTCGTTGAGCAGCCCCGGGGTCACGTTGGCGAAGCCGAACTTGTCCAGGGCGCGGGGGTCATTGAATTCGACGAACCGGAACGTCGCGCCCGCATCGTCGGAGATGAGCACCTTGATGGCGTCGGCGTCGGTGTTGCTGAAGTGGAGGAACGGGATGTAGAGCCGCCCCGACGAGGAGTCGACCACCGGGTTGGCGAACTGGATGAACGATGACATCACCGTCGGATCGAAGCCGCCGCTCGCATCGACGGGAGCGAACAAGGTCTTGGTCGTCCAGCTCGCCCCGCCATCGGTGGACCTGGCCAGGCGAAGCTCCGAGCTGCCCCCCGGGTTCACGACGGTGGGGTTCTGGAAGCTGGTCCAGGCGACGTAGAGGTTGTCCTGCTTCTTGTTGAAGGGATGGGGCCCGACCGCCAGCCATTCCTTGTCCGAGCCGTCATCCACCACGACGGCGACGGCCGGCCCGAACGAAGCCCCGTGGTCGGTGGACTCCTTGTAGTGCAGTCGCGCCCGAATTGTCTACGGGGCCAAGGGCCGTCTCGCGGCGCAGCCAGCGCTTACATTCCGCCGGTCGGGACGCTGAGGTTCTTCAGCCGCTCGTACACCTTCAAGACTTGGGGGGCATAGCCGTTTTTCGGGTCCCGGCCGCGCATCAACGCCTTGTCCACCGGGCCCGGCCCGCGGTTGTACGCCGTGAGGGCCATGTCGATGTCCTTGTACATCTCCATGTAGAAGCCGAGAACTTGAAGGCCGTACTTGATCGACACCTCGGGGTCCTTCAAGCTCCCCGAGATTCCCAGGACCTTCTCCCACTGCGGCATCACCTGCATCAGCCCGATCGCGCCCACCGGCGAGACGGCATTCGGGTTGAAGCGCGATTCCTCCGCGATGATGGCCAGCACCAGGTCGGGGTCACGCTTGTAGAGCGCCGCGTAGCGGTGCGCGTGCCGGGCGATGTTGCGAGCCAGCGCCAGGTCGACGTCGGGCTTCAAGACGAGGATCTTGAGGAAGATCACCTGCTCCGCGGAGTTGCTGGCGAGGTATTGCCGCAGCTCGGTCCCCTCGGCCTTGATGGAAGTCGACTGCTCGCCCAGGTCCCCCATCCGGGCGGTCAGCTCGGTGGTCTGGCGGGCGGTGATCGCGGTGGTTACCGCCAGCGAGTCGAGCCGCGCCTTGAGGAAATACACCGCCACGCCTGCGCCCGCGATGGCGAGCGCGGTGAGACCGACCAACGCCGCGATCCACGGGTGCATCGCGCTGGACGACAGCTTCTCCCACGGTAGATCGAGCGAAGCCGGCTCGTGCGGAGCGATCGAGATGGCGCTGTCTGGTGCTGGCGTCACGGGTAGCCTCCTTCGCAACGTGCGGAGTTTAAGGAGCCGCCATGTGTGGAGACAAGCACCGCAGTACGCCCGTTGCCTCGACCCGCCGACATCGCGGCTGCCTGACACTTGCTGCGCGCTGCCCGCTCGTGAGTAGCTTCGAGGATGGACGCTGAGTCGGCATGAACGCGCTCGCCCTCTGTGCGGCGCTGCTCGTCTCGAAGCTCGACGTGGTGGTGAGCGGCCCGGGCTTCACCTCCTCGTCGGCGATGCGGCGGCTGATGTCGACGCAGGAAGGATCGGCGTACGATCCGTCGGCGCTGGAGCGCGATCTCGCGCGCCTTCGCACGATGGGGATCCTCTATGACGTGTCGGCCCGCACCACCGACTCGCCCTCCGGGAAGCTCATCGAGGTGGACGCGCGCGACCGTTGGTCGCTCTTGCCCATGTTCGGCCTTCGGCACGGCGGCGGCCGCACCACGGCGCGCGTGGGGGCTTCGGACCACAACGCCTTTGGGCGGCTCTTCACCATCTACGGCGCGCTGACCAGCAACGCCGACATTCCCTTCACCGACGGTCGCGTCGGCAGCACCGTCTACCTCGAGGTTCCGCGCATCTTCGGGACCCGCTTCCAGCCGGCGCTTCTCTGGTCGCGCAACTTTTTCGACTTTGCGGCCTTTCGCGAGGGGGCGCCGGGGTACGTCTTCGACCGGGCCCGCTACGACCTGCGCTTCGAGGCGCGCTACGAAGTGTCGGACCTCGTCTCGCTGATGCTCGGCGCCGATGCGCGTCGCGACCGCTACTCGGCCTCCGACTTTTCGCGCGCCCCCGGCGCCCTCCCGCCCTCGGGCGGCACCACCTCGGCGCTGGCCGGCGTGGAGTTCGGGTACATCGAGCAATCCCTCTCGCAGCTGTACGGGCGCGAGCTGCAAGTGCAAATCCAGGCGTCGCGCGCCGGCGTTCTGGGCTCGGACTTCGGCGCCCTCAGCGGCTCGCTTCTGGCGCGCGCTTTTTTCCTGCCGCTGCCGCAACACAATCTCTGCCTGCAATTCCTTCTGCAGGCCACCACCAGCGGCGAGGAGAGCTTTCTCTTCCACGCCGGTGGGCTGAGCGAGATCCGCGGTTTCATGGACTCCTACTTCACCGGCGCGGTGATGGCGCGCTACAACGCTGAATGGCGCGCCGACGTCCTCCAGAGCAAGTTCGCCGTGCCGTTCATCGGCCAGGTCGCGGCATTCGTCGACGGCGGGTACGTCGGCGCCAGGAGCGGCGCCGTCTCGGGGCTCGACTACCAGGGACCCATCCTCAGCGCCGGGGTTGGACTGCGCTTCGTCCCCATTCCGTTCGCGCGCGCCGTGGGCCGCATCGACATCGCCACGGGCATCGTCCCAAGCCGGACCTTCGACGTCTCGTTCAGCGGCCAGCAGTTCTTCTAGTCTGGGTGACGCGCGAGAGAGGAGCGTTTTGTACAATTTGTACAAAATGCCCGACGAGCCGATCCCATATCCCGAAAGCCTCTGCCACCGCTGCGCCGCGCCGCCGCGCTACGTGCGCACGAAGACCAGCGTTTTCATTCTCTGCCCCGTCATGCCGGAGGAAAAGAAGTACCCGCCGCAGCCCGTCGTGAGGTGCCCGCTCTTCAGGCCGCGCGAGGAGTAGAGGACTAGAGCCAGATTTCGACGACGGCCGGATCGTCCTGCTCGGAGCGCGGCACCGCGATGAGCCCGCGGCGCGCCAGGGCGGCGCGCGCCTCATGGATCGAGCGGAAGAGCTGCCAGTCGGCGGGGCAGAGCCCGTCCTCCGCGACCAGCACCTTGCGCACCGCGACCTTCTCCGGGTGCTCGGGCGGCCGGTCGTAGACGGTCCACAGCTCCATGCCGGAAAGATTAGACCTCTCCGGCAAGCCGTCCAGTATCCGTCAGCCGAGCTCAGTGGAGCTTTCGGAACACTCCGACCACCACGCCGATGATCTGCGTCTCGCGGAAATCGTCCCGGCTGACGTAGATGGGGTTGAGCCGCGGGTTCGAGGGCTGGAAGCGGATGCGCTCGGCCTCGGGATAGAAGCGCTTCACGGTGGCCTCGTCCTCGATCATGGCCACCACGATCTCCCCCGGCGAAGCCTGCAATTGCTTGCGCACGAAGATGAAGTCGCCGTCCATGATGCCGTCGCCGATCATCGAATCGCCCGACACCTTGAGGGCGAAGACTTTGCGCCCCGACTCGGGCAGCAGCAAGCTGTCGATGCGAACGTGGTCGGTGATGTTCTCCTGCGCGAGGAGGGGCTCGCCCGCGGCCACCTTGCCGACGACCGGCACCTCGACGGTCTCGCCACCACCGGCCGGCGATATCTCGCGGTGGCGGACGAAGCGGGCTGACTTTCCCCCTTCGAGGACGCTGAGCGCGCGGCTCTTCAACTCTCCGCGTTGCAGGTAGCCCTTGCGCTCGAGCGCCTTCAGGTGATCGTTGACGCCGTTGGTGGAGCGGATGCCGAAGTGCTCGCCGATCTCGCGGATGGTGGGCGGGTAACCCTGGTCGACGATGCTCTTCTTGATGAAGGAGAGGATCTTTTCCTGGCGTTCGGTCAGCGGCTCGGTCATGGCCTTGCGACACTACTGAACGTCTGCGCACTGGTCAAGTTTTCAGCGCCCGGGTATACGAACCCCGCCATGCTGCGGGCAAATCAGGCGGTGCGCATCGGCTTGCGGGCCGCGACGAGGAATCCCGAACTGGCGTTCGGGAAGGCGCTGCTCGACTGGATCGGCAACGCCCTCGCCGCCGCGCCTCTCCTTTTTGCCCTCATCCTCATCTCGCTGTTCGCCGTCGACCGAGGGCTGGATGCGCTCGGGCCGTTGGTTCGTGCGCTGCGGGCGGTGGGGTGGGCCACGGCAGGCGGCGTGACCGCTGCGTTGGCGCTTTCGTTCGTGGCGGCGATGGCCTTCTGGTCGGGCGCGCTGCCGCTCCTCGCCGCCGACGCGGAGATGGACGCGCGGCCCCCGCCGGGGAACTTCGCCGTGCTGGCGGCGCGCGGGTTCGGGCGCGTTCTGCCGGCGGGGCTGGCGGCCTACGGCCTCTCGTTCTTCTTTTCCATCGCTTGCGCCGTGGCCTTGACCGTCGGTGTGCCGGCGTTCGCCCTGCGGCGGTCCGTCGCGCTGCTGGCGGGCATCGCGGCCGTCGTTACTCTGGCTCTGGTGGGCGGCGTGCTGGTCGATCTTCTCACCCGGCTCATGCTGGTGCGCGCCGCGGCCTTCGGCGACGGCGTATCGGCCGCCTTCGGGCATGCTGCCTCGCTGCTCGGGTCGCGGCTCGGCGCGTGCCTCGTCGTCGCGGCGGCGTTCATCGTGCTCGAGTTGGTGGTGGCCACCGCCGCGGGCGCCATCGGCGGCGCCATTTCCTCGACGTCGCTCTTCGATCCCGACCTGGAGCTGCTCGCGCTGGCGCCGCGCATCGCCCTCGGGCTCGCCACGGCGGCGGTCCTCTCCTGGCTCGAGGTGGCGCGGCTAGGCGCGCTGGCCGCGCTGGCCGCCGACGCGGAGGGTCTCGTCCCGACGCCGCCCGAGGAGATCTCCCCGCCGCCCGCGCCGATGGCTGAACCGGTGATCGAGGCGCTGCCCGTCGCGGAAGAGTAGCCCCGTGGGAAGCCTGCGGTGACCAGCAAAGTTCGAACGCGCTTCTGGCGGATCCGGGACCGGGTGCTCGTTCCGGGCTCTCGCCGCCGATCCGCCTACGACCGGATGGTCGGGGTGATCAAACGGGTGCTGCCGATCCCGCCGGCGGACGGAGTGACGCCCGAGCCCGCTCCCCCGAGGAAGTACCACGCCGGCGCCGCCACCTCGAATCAAGCGTGCGTCCCCGATCCTCGCCCGGCGTGGAACCCGCTAGCGCCGTTGAGCCAGGCGGGACTGGAAGCGGACCTGGGCCCGCTCCTGGGCGAATTCGCCTGGCATTCGCTCACGCTCGATCCGTCGATCGACGAGATGAGCGCCGCGCACTGCACGGTCGTCACCGAGGTGCTGAAGAAGCACTTCCCCAAACTTTCCCCCGCTCTTCGCGCGCTGGAAGTCGGAGCTTATGCGCACACGACGGGGTACCAGCTTTCCAGGAACCTCGGGGTCCGCAGCGAGCTGCTCGACATCTCGGCCAGCAACCTGCGGCTCGGGCTGCGGCTGGCGCGAAAACAGGGACTGCCGGTCTACGACACGGCCAGGACCGCCGCGGACTTCCACGCGCTGCCCTACGAGGACGACCAGTTCGACCTCGTCTACATCTGCTCCTCGCTGCACCACACCTGGCGGTGGCAGCAGGTCCTTTCCGAGCTCGTGCGCGTGCTCGCTCCCGGTGGCATCCTCTTCCTCGAGAACGAGCCCTGCAGACGAGATTTCTGCTTCTACCGGTTCCGCACCAACCGACCGGATCGGTTCACTCCGTTCGAGAGAAAACTCGAGGAGCTGGGAATCATCCGGCCCGTGGCCGAGCCGTACCTGGGCAGCCGTCCCGAGACGCTCTTCGGCATGGTCGAAAACCAGGCCATGCCCCTCGACCGCATTCTCGAGGCGGTGAGCTCGCGCTGCACGATCCTCGGCGCGAGGCTCACCACTGAGAGCTGCATGGGACGGTTGGAGCAGGCCATGGTCGAGCGCAGGAAGAGCAGCGCCGCCGACTGCGCGCGCTGGCTGGCCTCGACGCTGACGGACCTGGCGGAACAGGCGCGCGGCGCCCTGACGGACAGGGAGCTGCGGCTCGGCTTCGACCTGCCGTCCGGGGAAGAGATCCGGTCTCTCTCTGCGCAGGCCGCCCAGGCGCTCACCAACCTTCCTTCTCGTGCCCGCTCGTGGGAATTCAGGATGCGGCTCTCGCAGCTTTTCGGGAGCCCGGTCAGGTTGACGGCCCGCAAGGACGGAGCTCGCCGCGCCACCGCCGGGGCGCGCCTCAAGAAGGCGTATCCGCAGATCGACGACGTGGTCATGGCCTACTCGCCGCAGGCGTCGCGGCTGCTCGATCCAAGCGCCTTCCTCCTCCCCGACATCCAGACAGCGGATCCGGAAATGATGGCGCGAAATTTTCCCGTTTCGGACTGGAAGCTGGCCGTCTCACCCGAGAACCTCCGCGCCCTCGTGGCCGCGGCGCCCGAGCCGCGCCTGTCCATTGCGGTGCCGCGGGCGGGCCATCTCGTGCTGCTGATCAGGATCTCCGTCGCCTTCGGGGGACGGCCTTACCGCGTGACCTTGAGCAGCGGCGGCCGCGAGCTGAGCAGCTTTGCCGTCTACCAGGAGGACTCGCTCCTGTTATCCGCCGTGGTCCCCTGCGACGCCGGGACGCCGGCCCTCTGGGTGTCCGTGCGGGCCATTCCCCTGGAGGGCGACGCGCTCCCGGCCGGATCATTCACCATCAGCTACGCAGGGGCGTTCATTCTTTGATCTAGTGCACCGCTTCCGCCTCGTCGGCCGCCCCGGCGTGCTCGAGGGGAAACTCGACCGAGAACGTCGCTCCCGACCCGGGAACGCTGCTCACGCGGATCGACCCGCCGTGCGCCTCGACGATCTGTCGCGAGATGAAGAGCCCCAGGCCCAGCCCGCCGTACTTGCGCACCGAAACGGCCCGCGCGAATTGCTCGAAAATGCGCGCCTGCTCTTCGGCCCGGACGCCGATGCCGTGATCGCGCACCGTCACCGACGCGCAGCGGTCGAGCGCCGAAACCGACACCTCGATGGGTTTCCCCCGCCCGTACTTGATGGAGTTGGTGAGGAGGTTCTCCACCACCTGCTCGATGCGCAGCGGGTCGCAATCGGCCTGCACCGGCCCGCTAGACTGCACCTGGATGTCGCAGCCGTTGCGCGCCGCCTCCTCGCGCAGCCGCGCCGCGGTTTCCTGCACGATGCCGAGCACGTCGGCTTGCTCGAACTGCAGGGCCATCTGGCCGCCGGCCATGCGCGACACGTCGAGCAGCTGGTCGGCCAGCCGGCAGAGGCGCTCCACCGAGCGGAGCGTGAGGCGCGCGGCGTCGGGCGCGTCTTCCTCGCGCGCCGCCCGCTGCACTTGAAGGCGCAGCGAGGTGAGCGGCGTGCGCAACTCGTGCGCCGCCACGGTGAGGAACTCGTCGCGCGCCCGCACCGCTTCGCGCGCCTCGACGTAGAGGTGGGCGGCCCGCTTCTGCGCCGCCTCCGCCTCGAAGCGGGCGACGCGCTCGCGCACGAGAAGCTCGCCGCGCTCATCGTCGGCGCGCCTGCGATCGTCGATGTCCGTGTCGGTCCCCAGCCAGGCGAGGACCTCGCCGCTCTTGCTCCGCTCCGGCAGCGCGCGGCGCAGGTGCCAGCGGTAGACTCCATCGGCACGCAGCAGCCGGCACTCGCCCTGGAAGGGCGTGCCGTCGCGCACCGCGGCCTGCCAGAACTGCTGACAATTCTCCCGGTCGTCGGGATGGAGGAACGCCCAGGCGCTCTCGGGCGCCATGCCCTCGTTCGCGCCGGTGTAGTCGTACCAGCGGTGGTTCCAGTACTCGAATTGCCCATCGGGCATGGCGCGCCAGACGATCTGCGGGATGGCCTCGGCGAGGTGCCGGTAGCGCCGCTCGCTGGCTATCCTCAGCTCGGATATCTTGATGGCCTGCTCGCGCCGCTCCGCCTCCTGCAGCAACTCGGCCTGCTCCTTGAGCTGGGCGGACTTGCGCGCCAGGTCGACGAAGACCGCCACCTTGGCGCGGACGATCTCCGGCGAGATGGGCTTGAGGAGATAATCGGCCGCGCCCGCCGCGTAGGCGCGCCGCAGCGTCTCCTGGTCCATGCCCGCCGCGGTGAGGAAGATGATGGGGATGTCGCGGGTCCGCTCGCGCTGCTTGATGAGCGAGGCCACCTCGACGCCGTCCATTCCGGGGAGGAACGCGTCGAGGAGGATGAGGCAGAAGTCGTGCCGCAGCACTTCGCGCAACGCCTCGGGGCCGGAGGAGGCCTCGACCAGCGAATACCCCGGTTGGTCGCCGAGAATGGCGCGCAGGGCCCGAAGGTTCTCGGGCCGGTCGTCGACGAGGAGGATCTCCGCCGGCCGCGGGTCGGACAAAGCCACGCCCCCATTGTGCATTAAGGCTCCCTGTTTCGCAGCAAACGAGCCATCGGTTGTCCGTCAGCGAACGAGGCGGGTGGGGCTTGAGCGCGCGCTCACCTACTTGAAGAACCGGCGCACGCTGATCTTCTTCAGGCGGCCGCTGACCAGCGTCCACGTCACGGCGGCGCCGAAGAGCATGGCGGCGAGCGCCAGCCCCACCAGCGCGGCGATGGGCCAGGTGGTGTGCGTGCTGCCCTCGGAGCCGCGGCCCACCAGCGAGAACGCGCCGACGATGAGGCTGGCCGCGATCATCCCCGCGAAGAGCAGGATGCCGAGCGTCTTCACGTTGGTATTCAATTTCGACAACTCTTCGTTGCGGACCGTGACGTGGAACTTGCCGCCTTCCAGATCCATGAGGATTTGCGAAAGCTGCTGCGGCGTGTCCTGCAGGAAGCCCTGCAGCTGGAGCAGCACGCGCAAGAAACCGCCGCTCATAGAGGCGGGGTTGTAGCGGTCGTAGAGAAGCTGCTTGGCGTAGGGCAGCGCCACCTCGGTGATGTCGAGCTCGGGGTCGAGCTGGCGGATGATCCCTTCGGTGGTGGCGGAGGCTTTCGACAGCACCGCGTACTCTTTTGGAATCTTGATCTTGTACTTCATCGCCAGGTCGACCAGCTCCTTCATCAGGACGCCGGAATCGACCTCGGCCAGCTTCAACCCCAGGTACCGCTCGAGGATGTCGTGGATGTCGGCGCGAAACTGGTGCAGGTTGATGCGCTCGTCGGGGATGCCGACCTTGTAGAGAAGGCGCGCGACCGTGTCGGGGTCCTTCAAGGAGATGGCCAGCACGAGCAGGATGATCGACTCCTGCATCCCCCGCGTCAGGCGCCCCACCAGGCCGAAGTCGAGCAGCCCGATGCGGTCCCCGGCGAGGACCATCACGTTGCCCGGGTGGGGATCGCCGTGAAACAGCCCGTCGGTGAACAATTGCTGAAAGCTCGCGTCCAGCACGTGGCGGGCGAGCTTTTTGCGATCGACGCCAGGAAAGCGCGGGTCCTCGAGCACCCTGTTGAGCTTCACGCCCTTCAGCTCCTCGAGCGTGATGACGGTGCGGCAGGAGAGATCGCGGTACAGCTTCGGGATCACCACGTAGGGGCGGTCGGCGTGGTGTTTGGCGAATGCTTCGATGTTCGACGCCTCGTTTTCGAAATCGAGCTCGACGAGCATGGCCGAGCGGAACTCGGTCACGATGCCGGTGGGCGTGTAGATGCCCGTCTCTTCGATCACGCCCTCGAGAAAGCGGGCCAGGTAGAAGAGCAGGTCGGTGTCGCTGCGGATCTGCTCCTCGATGCCGGGCCGCTGCACCTTGACCACCACGTCCTCGCCGCTGGCCAGCCGCGCGCGGTGCACCTGCGCGATGGAGGCGGAGGCCATCGGCTCGGGATCGATGTGTGCGAAGAGCTCCTGCGCCGGCTTGCCCAGACCCTTCTCGATGAGGGTGAAGACCAGCTCCACCGGCATGGGCGCGGCGCGATCTTGTAGATGCGACAGCTCGGCGATGAAGTCGGGCGGCAGGATGTCGGGCCGCGCCGAGAGGATCTGCCCCAGCTTGATGAAGGTCGGCCCCAGCTCGGCCAGCGTCTCGCGGAACCGCCGGGCCGTGGTGGCGCGCATCTCCTCCTGCGAGGGACGCACCTCCTCGCGACGGCCGAGCACCTCCCAGATCCTGGCACGGTCCCACAGCTCGCCGAATCCGTGGCGCGCGACGACCGCGCTGATCTCGCGCAGGCGCTTCAAGTCCTGAACGGCCTGGATCACGCTCCGCTTCTCTCACAGCGCGGAGAGCAGATCCACCTTCAGCAGCACGGTGTCGCCGTGCGCGACTCCCGCCGCGTTGAGCGCGCTCAGCTCCTGGCCAATGTTGAGCCCGCGCGGGCCGGTCGGCGGGAGCTGGTCGTTGCTGCTCTGGTGCGCGTAGACCAGGTAGAAGGTCGAGCCGGTGCGCCATTCCCAGCGCAGGATGAGGTTCACGTTGAGGCCCACCTGCCGCTCGTCCTTGTCGGGCGCCTCATTGGGCAGGGCGGGCTGCAGCTCCGCGAGGGAGACGGTGCGGCGCCCCGGCCCCACCTCGGCCCGCAGCGGCGCGCCGTATACGATGTCCGCGGTGAAGAGCTGCCCATACGCCTGCAATGTCAGGTAAGGCGTGAACGCGTACGTCGCCCGCAGCGTGGCGCTCAGGCTGCGGGCTTGCTGCGGCGCGAGGATATAGACGCGGGTCTGGGTGGTGTCCGGCGAGATGGAAGGCAGGGCGATCTGGCGGATGGTGCCGGCGCTCTCGCTGTAGGAGAGGTCGAGCTGCCCGTCGAGCCGCGGCATGGGCCGGAAGACGAGACTGGGTCCGATCTGGTTCAGCCGCTCGAACCGGGGAAAGGAGCGCTGTAATTGCCAGTTGAGCTGAAGCTGTACGGGTTTGCGCGAATCGGTGTTCATGAAGGTGTACCACTGCAGCGCGGCCTGCCGCTCGAGCGGCGTGCCGTCGTACAGCTCGCGGTCGTCGACGTAGGGCGCGAACGCGTCGATGCCGGTGTCGACGAACCAGAACGACTTGGTGGTCACCCATCCCTCGAGAAAGGCGTCGCGGTTGAGGCGGTGGGCGAAGCGGTAGTCCTGCACCTCGCGACCGCCGAGGATGGCCTGCCACGACTGCCACTTGTCGTTGGGGTGCGGGTCGCGCACCGCCACGTAGCCCATCCCCCGGAACATGTTGGCGCGCGGCATGAAGCCCAGGTCGTTGACAGTGAAGCCCGGCGAGAGCAGGTCGGTGTTGAGGGCGGCGGCCCAGTACTCCTCGGAGTGGTGGATGCGGGTCGAGGCGGCGTACCCGCTCACCGTCTCGCCCCGGAAGGTGCCGTCGCGCAACGTGTCGGGGGTGTGGCCGGTGAGCAGCGATCCCGCGCCCTGCGCGGTGAAGTCCCAGGTCCGGTCCGCGTTGTAGACGATCACGTCGGCTTCGCCGACGTGGGCGTGGCGGTGGTCGAACCCCTGCGCCGAGCTGGTGAAGAGCGGGTCCACCGCCGTGCCGCTGAAGCCGAGCAGCCCCTGCCCGCCGAGCGGCGCGCGCACGCGGAACACCGAGTCGCTGCGCGCCTCCACCGCGCGCAGGTCCTCGACGCGGCCGTTGGGCTGCAGCACCTGCGCGGTGACCCGCGGCTCCAGCGCCGAGAGCACGCCCACGCTCGCGCCGGCCACCGTCCCGCTCAGCTTCATCGCGGTGACCACCGGGACGCTGGGCTGTTGGTAGATGATCTTCTGGTCGGTGCCGAGGTTGAGATCGTCGTGCGAGGGCGTGCCGCGGCCGATGCGGCGCGAGTAGAAGATCTGGTACGCGTCGCCGCCGTACCCGCCGTTGATGTCGACGCGCAGGGCGGGCTTGAAGAGATCGAGCCCCTCGAGGAAGAAGGGCCGTTTCTCCGGAAAGAAGGTCTCGAAGGTGGTGAGGTTCAAGACGCGCTGGTCGGCCTCCACCTGCCCGAAGTCCGGGTTGACGGTGCCCACCAGCGCAAGGTCGCTGGCCAGGTTGTAGCGGAAGTCGAGCCCCGCGCAGAGTCCGCCCTGCCGCTGGGGATCGAACCCCACTGTCGCGCAGGAACCCAACTCCGCGCGCGGCGTGGCGTACGCCGGCACGTTGCGCAAGACCTTCATGGCCAGGTAAGGCCGTAGCTCCAGCGCCCTGACGGGGTGGATCCCCTCGATGCCTTCGAGCAAGCCGAGCCGGCTGATGTCGCCGGGGCGGCCGTTGGGGCGGAAGCGCCACTGGTCCTCCTCCTTGCGGCGCGAAAGGATGCGATAAACGTTGAAGCCCATCGTCTTGACGCCGACGGGGATGCGCAGGACGCGCAGCGGGATGCGCATCTCCGCGCTCCAGCCGGTGGGCGTGCGCGCCACCGCCGAGTCCCAGGCCGCGTCCCAATCGGTGGTAAAATCGGTGTCGTTGAAGTGGATGGCGTCGAGCTGCTGGCCGGCGGCGAAGACCTGGAAATGGTACGCGGTGCGCCGGTCGAGCGTGGTGTCGAGGTCGAACTGGACCGAGTCGCCCTCGATGAAGCGGTCGCGGCGGCTGAGCGAGATGGTGGGCGGCTCGGGGTCGTCGCAGATGGCGCCGAAATAGAGGTACTCGTTGTCCCACAACACGCGAAAGGCAGTCTTGACCGAGGCGGGCTTGCCCTCGTCGGGGTTGACCTGCGTGAAATCGTCTTGAAGGGGCGCGGCCTCCCACGCCGGCTCGTTCATCAGGCCGTCGAGGGTGATGGGCCCGGTGCGACGCGCGGCGCGGGCAGTGCGCACGTAATAGGATTCGGGCGGGAGCGCGCCGCCGGGTGGCTTTTCTTCGGCGAGCGAGGGCGCGGCCGCGGCCAGCGCCAGCAGCGGGGGAAGGACGGTGCGCATCTGGCCGATTGAACGCGGCAGCGCAGCCAACATTTCAGCGGCGCAACAATCCGCGCGCCGTGCGTGCTATTTCTCGCGCGTGGCCGAGCCGACATTCACCGCGGCCGAACCGACCGCCGCGCCGGCGACGCCGATGCTGCGGCAGTACCAGGAGGCCAAGTCGCAGGCGAAGGACGCGCTGCTCTTCTTCCGGCTGGGCGACTTTTTCGAGCTCTTCTACGACGATGCGCGGGTGGCGGCGCAGGAGCTGGGCATCACGCTCACCTCGCGCGCCAAGGGGGACGAGCGCGTTCCCATGGCGGGCGTGCCGCACCACGCTGCCAAGGCCTACGTGGCGCGGCTTGTCGCGGCAGGCCACAAGGTGGCCATCTGCGACCAGGTCGAGGTGCCGGGGCCGGGCAAGCAGTTGGTGCGGCGCGAGATCGTCCGCCTGGTGACGCCGGGAACGCTGGTCGACGAGGACGCGCTCGAGGCGCGCGACCCGCTCTGGCTGGCGGCCGTCGCTGTCGAGGGCGAGCGCGCGGCGGTGGCGCTGCTCGACGCCTCGACGGGGGAACTGCGCGCGCTGCCGCCCGGCACGTTCGCGGCGGCGCTCGACGAGCTGCAGCGGGCGCGTCCGCGCGAGGTGCTGGTGCCGGACGAGTCGCCGCGCGTGGAGGAGTTGCGCAGGGCCAGCGGGGCGGTGCGAGTCGAGGCGCGGCCGTTTCGCGACGCCGCCTCGGCCGAGCAGCTGCTCAAGCGCCATCTCGGCGTCGGCACGCTCGACGGGTTCGGGCTGCGCGATGCGCTCAGCGCGCAGGCGGCAGCCGAGGCGCTCGCGTACCTGCAGGAGACGCAGCGCTCGCTCGCGCAGCACGTGGTGCGCATCGTAGTCGAGCAGCCCTCGCGCCACCTCTGGATCGATCCCGGCGCGGTGCAGAACCTGGAACTGTTCCGCGGACCCGACGGGCGGCGTTCCGGCACGCTCCTCTCGGTCGTCGATCGCACCCTGACCGCGGCAGGCGGGCGGCTGCTCGCGCGCTGGCTCGCGGCGCCGCTCCTCGAGCTGGACGCCATCTGCGCCCGTCACGATTCGGTCGAGGAACTGTCGCAAGCGGCCGTGCTGCGCGAAGAGATCTCCGGAAACCTGCGCGGTGTCCTCGACGTGGAGCGGCTCCTCGGGCGGCTCGCCGTGGGGCCGGGCGGGCCGCGCGACCTGGCGGGCCTGCGCGGGTCGCTGCGGCAAATGCCCGAGCTGGCTTTCTTGCTGGAGAAGTGCGGCGCTCCTTTATCGAAAGGTCTGGGCGGGCCGCTGCGCGGGTGTGGCGATCTGGCGGCGCTGCTCTCGCGCGCGCTGGTCGACGAAGTGCCGGCGGGGCGCGACCCGGGATTCGTCCGGCCCGGCTTCCGTCCCGAGCTGGACGTGCTGAGCGACCTGGCGCAGGGCGGGCGCGCGGCCATCGCGGCGATGGAGTCCGGGGAGCGGTCTCGCACCGGGATCAATTCCCTGAAAGTTCGCTACAACAAAATCTTTGGATTTTATATCGAAGTCACCAAGCCAAATTTGCATCTGGTCCCTCCGGATTACCAACGCAAGTCGTCCACCGTCGGCGCCGAGCGCTTCGTCACGCCGGCCCTCGCGGAGCACGAGTCGCGCGTCCTCTCCGCCGAGGAGCGCCGGACTGCTCTCGAGCAACAGATCTTCGAGGAGCTGCGCGGCGCGGTGCTGGCTGCGAGCGTCGCGCTGCGCGCCTGCGCCGAGGCGGCCGCGCAGGCGGACGCGCTGGTTTCGCTGGCTCGCGTCGCGGCCGAGTCGGGCTGGGTGCGGCCGCTCGTCGACGACAGCGACGTGATCGAGATCAAGTCCGGCCGCCACCCGGTGGTCGAGCGCGCGCTCTCCCAGTCGGGCGACGGGCCCTTCGTGCCCAACGACCTCTCGCTCGACGCCGAGCGGCGGCTGGTGGTGCTGACCGGCCCCAACATGGCGGGCAAGAGCACCGCCATGCGCCAGGTCGCGCTCATCGCCATCCTCGCGCAGTCGGGGTCGTTCGTGCCGGCCGCGAGCGCGCGGGTGGGTCTGGTCGACCGGCTCTTCACGCGCGTGGGCGCGGCCGACGATCTCGCGCGCGGCCAGAGCACCTTCATGGTCGAGATGGCCGAATGCGCGCGCATCCTCCACCAGGCCACGACGCGCTCGCTCTTGCTCCTCGACGAGGTGGGCCGCGGCACCAGCACGTTCGACGGTCTCGCCATCGCCTGGGCGGTGGCCGAGCACATCCACGACGCGGTGCGCGCGCGAACGCTGTTCGCGACGCACTACCACGAGCTGTGCGACCTGGCGCGCGAGAAGCCTCACGCGGTCAATCTCACCATGGCGGTCACCGAGGTGGACGGGCGCGTGGTCTTCCTGCGCAAGATCGTCCCCGGCGCGGCCTCGCGCAGCTACGGCATCCAGGTGGCCAAGCTCGCCGGCCTGCCCGAGCGCGTGCTGCAGCGCGCGCGAGAGATCCTCGCCAACCTCGAAGCGCAGGAGCTCGACGAGTCGGGCCGGCCGGCGCTGGCCGGCTCGCGCCAGAAGGCGCGCTCGCAGCTCCCGCTCTTCGAAAAGCCGCCCGAGCACCCCTTGCTCGAGGCGCTGCGCAAACTGGATCTCTCGCGCACCACGCCGATGGAAGCGCTCCTCTGGCTCGACGAGCAGCAGAAAAAACTGCGCTGAATGCCGCTTGCCTTGCGCACCCGTCAAGAGAGATCATGCGCTCATGGAACGCCACGAGCTGCTCGAGCGCGTGCCGCTCTTCAAAGGCCTCTCGGAGAGCTCGCGCATCTCGCTCTCGCAGCGCCTGGTCGAACGGCGGCTGCCGGCGGGCGAGCTGGTCTTCGCCAAGGGCGACAACGGCGACTCGATGTACATCGTGCTCTCGGGCAAGGTGGAGATCTTCCTCCCGCCCGAGGGTGGCGCCGGCCGCGTCGATCTCAAGGAAGTGAACGAGGGCGAGCACTTCGGCGAGTTGGCGCTCTTCGACGAGAAGCCGCGTTCCGCCAGCGCCGAGGCAAAGGCGGACTGCGTCCTCCTCGAGCTGGCGCGCGAGCACTTCATCAGCGACATCGTGCGCAGCGAGGCGTCGGTGCTGGCCATCCTCTCCGAGGTGGCGGTGCGCCTGCGCGACACCAATGCGCTCTTGAGCCAGCGCGCCGCGCGCGACGTGGTCAAGGAATTCGAGGAGCAGCTGCACTGGAGCGACAAGCTCGCCGACCGCGTCGCCGAGCTGAACGGCTCGTGGGCGTTCATCCTCGGCCTGCTGGCTCTGACGTTCATCTGGGCGGGGATGAACACCTTCCTGCCCAGGCCGTTCGATGTCTATCCGTACCAGTTCTTCAACCTGTTCCTCGGCATTCTCGTCGGCATGCAGGGACCGCTCATCATGATGAGCCAGAACCGCCAGGCGGCGAAGGACCGCGCACAGGCTTCGACCGACTTCCGCGTCAACTTGAAGAACGAACTCGGCATCGAGAACCTGAACCGCGAGCTGGCCACGTTCCGCAAGGAGATGGAGGAGCGGATGTCCACGCCCGCAAACCACCGATCTGCAAGGGTTTCTTCAGGGTACTGAACGCATTGTCAGTCCCCCTGGTTAGACTTCTTTCCAGACCTGTTCTGGAGGAAGTCATGACGGCGGAATCGACGAAGATGTGGAGGTGCCCGGCGTGCAACCGCCTTCTCATCGAGAAGGGGGTCGACTACGCGCGGCAGCGGCACGAAGCGCTGGTGGCGCAAAGCCGGTGCGGCTCGTCGCTCGAGTTCGTGCGCGAGGCCACCTGGCCGGCGTATCTCGCCTCGCTCAAGCGGTGCCGCTGCGGGAGCCGGCGCGAGTTGAAGCCGGTGCCGGCGACGTCGCTGCGCGGGCAACTCGATCTGCAGATCGAGCCGTTGGTGCTGCAATGAGCGCGCTCTCGCCATGCCTCTTCGCGAGCAGGCGCTAGTGCCGCTACTTGGCGCCTTCCGCCGCCACGCCGCCCCCTCCGGAGACGCTCGCCGCGTTCACCATGGGAGCGCTCGCCGGCGCCGGCAGGCAGCGCGGCGGAACGACGACCGGCGGCGGGAGCGGGCAGTGGGTGCATGGCTTCCGGAGCGGCACCAGCACTTGATGTCCCGCGCGCAGAAACGTGCCGCGCAAGTGGTTGGCCTTGCGAATGGCGACCACCGTCGTGCCGTACACGCGGGCGATGTGGCTCAACGTCTGTCCCAGCTTCACGCGGTGCGTGATCAGGTTGTGCTCGGGCCGCAGCGCCAAAAGCGGCTGGACGCGCCGGCCTAGCTCCTGCGACCGCGGCGCGAAGAACCGCACGTGAAAGTGGTCGCGATGCCGGTGCGCGTGCTGCACCAGCGCAGCCTTGCCGCCGCCGAAGACGCGATCGATCCAGGCGCGATCCTCGCCGGCCGCCAGCGCGTGCTTGCGCAAGACGCTCACGATGCGGCGGTCGACGAGGATTACCTGCACGTCGGTCAGCGTAATCAGCGCGCGCAACAGGGCCCAGTTCCGCTCGGGATCCATGAGCCGCTCACGAGGCGCCCCGGGGCGCGGGCTGGCGTCGTTCTTGTAGAAGAAGCTGATGTCCGCATCGCGGCCGGACTGGTGCGAGCGGTGCGGCCGCAGATACCCGCCATCTCGCGCTCCGATCTGGCCGAGCCGCGCGGGCGCGGAGGCCGGAAACTGCTCGTGCGCCGCGCGGAAAGCGGTGGACAGCGCCTCGATCGTCTCCTGCGCGCCCCATGCCAGTTCGGGACGCTGGCAGATCCAGGCTGCGTCGTGGGACATGTGCACGGCGTTGATCAGCCGGCCGCGATCGGCGAACCCCACCGAGATGCTTCCGAGCGACTCCAGCTCGTGCTCCCAACGGCGCCGCAGTTCTTCGTCGGAGAGATCGCTCGAATAGCGGAATTCGGAACTCGGCGGGACCAGCGCGGCCGCTCCCGACTGCGACTCCGACTCCGCTTCCGACGATTCGGGATCGTCTTCGGGGCCGTCTTCGTCGTCCATCGACGCCGCTGGCGGTTCGGCGGGAACCGACGCCGCCGGTGGTTGGGGAGGAACCTGCGCGCGCGCTCGAGAGGCAGGCGCGACTGCGAGAAGAAGCGCGAGAAGAGCCGTGAGTGGACGCATCCGCATCAGCATAGCCGCAACCCGCCCCGCTCCAAAAATGGGCGCCGCGGCGGGTTCGCGGCGCCCGAGCGGTCGCGGCCTTCGGGCCGCGCACACCGGGCTTGCAATGGTTCAAACGATGACGACCCGTGGTCCATTTCCTCGGAGGCTCCGAAAAGTTGACGGAACGGCTTGGCGTGCGAGCGTCTGGGGGTGCGCTGGTTCCCCAGATTCGTCATAGCGGCGGCCACCTTCCTGCCCATTGCCGCACACGCGGTGCCCGCGTCGGGCGCGGCCGCGCGCGCCGCGGCTGCCGTCGCGCAGGAGAAACGGCTCGAGCTGGCCAATGCCTCGCTGGAGAGGCTGCGCAACGACGCGCACCGCCGCCGCCTGCGCGCGCCGTGGGAGAAGGTGCTCCGCGAGTTCGATCGCGCTCTCGCGGCTGCTCCCGACGGGCCCGCCGCGCCGGAGGCGGCGCTGGCCGCGGCACAGGCGCGGGCCGAGCTGTTCGGCTTCTCGCGATCGCCGGCTGATGGGCGCGCGGCGCTGGCGGCGCTGCGCAAGGTGGACGAGGACTACCCTGGCGCAATGGGCCTCAAGGCGCTCCAGGCGGCGGTACAGTTCTCCTGGCACACGAAGAACCAGGGCGATCGCGCCGCGGCGGCGAAGCGGCTCGTCGAGCGCTATTCCGAGTCGGCCGAGGCCAAAACGGTCGCCGAGCGGACCGCGGCATTGGAGAAGCCCGCCGACGCTGACGACGATGAGTCGGACGAAGAAGGGCCACCCGAGCCCGAAGCGCCCGAGCCGCCGCCGGCGCGCACCGCTCCCGTAGTGAAGGCCGTTCGCGATGCCGTGTCTGCGCTGACCGAGCCGGACGAGGAGCCGGCGACGAAGGCACGCGAGATGCGGTCGGCGGCGCTATCTTCGGGTAGCTCGCTCGCGGCGCAACTCGGCCTCAGGGTGAAGCGCGTGGTGGTCGACGCCGGGCACGGCGGCAAGGACGCCGGCGCCATCGGCCCGCACCGCGTCCGCGAGAAGGACATCACGCTGAAGATCGCGCGCAAGGTTGCGGCGCGGCTCAAGTCGCTCGGCTTCACGGTGGTGATGACGCGCACTGGCGACACCTTCGTGCCGCTCGAGGAGCGCACCCGCATCGCCAACGAAGCCAAGGCCGACCTGTTCGTCTCCATCCATTGCAACGCGGCGCGCCGGCGGAAGCTGTCGGGGGTGGAGACGTGGACGCTGAACGTCGCCAGCGACCGCTACGACGCGCGGCTCGCCGCATTCGAAAACGCCGAGGCGGAGCGCACCGTCAGCGACCTGCGCCTCATCCTCGCCGACCTGGCCACCAAGGCCAACGCCAGCGATGCTCGCGAGCTGGCCCAGTCGGTGCAGTCGTCGCTGGTGCGCACGCTGCGCAGCCGCATCGGCAGGATGCCCGACCACGGCGTGAAGCAGGCGCTCTTCTACGTCCTGCTCGGGACGCACATGCCGTCCATCCTTGTGGAGACGGGGTACATCTCCAACCCGGCCGAGGAGGCGCGCCTGCGCAGCGCGCGCTTCCAGGAGGGCACGGCCGAGGCCATCGCCCGCGGCGTGAAGGACTTCGTCGACGGCCGCCGCCGCCTCGCCCGCGCTCCGTGAGGCTTCCGCCCGACTGTACGCACGTCGTCGTCACCGATTACGACCACGAATATTCCGTACGCACCTGGTTCAATCGCGAAACGCATCGTCGCGGTCGCAGCCCGCGCTCACGAGGATCTGAACGAGTTTGACCGCGCGCAACTCCACGGCATGCTGCACTTTTGGCGGGGAGATTGGCCGCGCATATCGGCGGCTCAATTTCGGCGCCGCGATCCTGTCGACATATCAGGTCGATGAAATGGTTCAAAACGGGCTGATCCAGATAGGCGATTCCGACGAGAAAACGTCCGTCTGGAATGTGTCGGTGCAGCTTTGGAACGCCCTCGGGCAGGCTCGGCCCCGATTTCGCCCGCGCCCGCGCCGGACAGCGAATCCGCTGAAGGCGACAGCCGACGAAATGGAATTCCTCGAGCGTGCGCGGGGAGTGGCGCTGCTCTCGAATCGGTCCTGGCGCTGGAGGCCGCCGTGACCAGCTCGTTATCTCTGCTATTCAAAGCAAGGACGGCTGCCGCCTGCGCCGGCAAGTCGCGCATTGTGCTGTGGCCGCGGCTGCGGCTGATCGGCTAGTCTAAAACGCAAACCAAAACCCAAACGCAAACCGAATCGGAAACGGAAGTGTTTTGAAAGTACCCGTTTACGATTTTCGTTTGGGTCATCTCAAAAACCACTACCTAGCGTATTGCGCGATGCCGTTGCCGAAGGACCAGTTCTCCTTGGTCACCTCGACGAGGTTGACGAGGACGTCCTCGGGCCGCACCCCCGGGGACTCGCGCAGCAGTTGCACGATGCGCGCGTAGAGCGCCTTGCGGGCCTCCACCGTCCGTCCCGCATTGAGCGTGATCTGGATGAAGATCACCCCGTCGGTGCGCGAGATGCCGAGGTACGACGGGTCGTAGATGAGCGATTCGGCGTCGTGCTCGGTGATGACCTGGAACCGGTCCAGCTCGGGGACTTTGATGGTTTCCACCATCGCGCGATGGACAGAGTCGCCGACGGCGCGCCGGAAGGCGGGCTTCGTACCCTTGCGCAAGTCGATGCGGACGAGTGGCATCCCGGTCCGATGGTCGTGGACAGCGCAGGATTCGCGGGGGAACGAGCCATCAGACAAAAACGTCAGGCGATGATCGGAAAACCGTGCGTTATGTTCACGGGGTGGAGTCATTGGACGCCGTCCAGCGCGCGCGTGAGCGACTCGAGAAGGGTCGCTCCGAGATTCTCGACCGCCACCGCGCCGGGGCCGGCGGCCAGGAGGTGGTGCGCGCCATCTCCGACCTGACCGACGGGGTCGTCGGCGAGTTGTTCAAGACCATCTGCGCCGAGGCGAAGGCGCGGGCCGAGCCGCCGCTGGCGCTGGTGGCCACCGGCGGATACGGGCGGCGCGAGCTGTCGCCGCGCTCCGACGTCGATCTGCTCGCTCTGCTCCCCGAGGAGAAAACCCTCCGGCCCAGCGCGGAGTTGGTCGCCGAGCGCCTCCACCGCGCCCTCTGGGACGCCGGCCTCGAAGCGGGCTACGCCGCGCGCACGCTCAAGCAGTGTCTCGAGACGGCCCGTGAGGACCACACCATCCGCACCGCGCTCCTCGACGGGCGGCTCGTCGCGGGCGACCCGCAGCTCTTCAAGTCGTTCGAGCGCGCCACCGTCACCGAGCTGGAGGCGCGCAAGATCGACGAGTTCATCGGCGACAAGCTCGACGAGTACAACGAGCGCCGCAAGCGCTACGGCGGCTCGGTATGGCTGCTCGAGCCGCACCTCAAGCACGGCAAGGGCGGGTTGCGCGATCTGCAGGCCGCGCTCTGGATCGCGCGCGCGCGCCACAAGGTGGCCGGCCTCGGCGAGGCGGGCGAGCGCGGTCTCCTGCCGGCGCGCGAGGTACACGCCGCGCGAGCGGCCCGCGACCTGCTGTGGAAGCTGCGTAACGAGCTGCACTACGCGACGGGGCGCCGCGACGACCGGCTCACGTTCGACAACCAGCGCCGGCTCGCGCAGGTGCTGGATTACCGCGACGAGCCGGGCGGGGAATTGGGTGTGGAGAAGTTCATGCGCGACACGTTCATCGCGCTCCTCGAGATCGCCCGCGCCTCCGACGCGCTCATCGACCGCTGCGCCGTCGAGGACGCCCCCAGGCCGCGGCGCGTGCCCAAGCCGCAGCCCATCGACGCCGCCTTCAAGATCTGGAACGGCCGGGTCACCGTCAACGACAAGGAGGTCTTCGCGCGCAGGCCCGCCGACATGATCCGCCTCTACTCGGTCGCGGAGACGCACGGCCTGCCCGTTTACAGCTATGCCCGCGACCTGCTGGTGCAGGAGCTGCACCGGCTCGAGGCGAAGGACCGCGAGGGGCATTTCGAGTTCTGGCAGCTCCTCGTGCGCGAGGGCAGCGAGGGCACGTCGCTGCAGCCGCTGCACGAGCTGGGCGTGATCGGCGCGCTTTTTCCGGAGATGGCGCGGCTGCGGGCGCGGGCGCAGCACAGCCTCTACCACGTGTACACGGTCGACACGCACACGGTCTTCGCCTTGACGCGCATGATGCGGCTGCGGGCCGGCGCCCTCGCCGAGGACGAGCCGGAGCTGACGCGCGTCGCCCGCGCCCAGCAGCGGCCGCTGGCGCTCATGCTCGGGCTGCTCTTCCACGATCTGGGGAAGGGCCTGGGCCCTGACCATTCCGCCCGCGGCGCCGAGCTGGTGCGCGACTACGCGCTGCGCGCCGGGCTCGACCCGGCCGACACCGCGGACGTCGAGTGGCTGGTGCTCGCGCACCTCAAGATGAGCCACCTCTCCCAGCGCCGCGATCTGGAGGACGCGCGCCTCATCGAGAGCTTCGCGCATGAGATGGGGTCGGTCGAGCGCCTCGAGATGCTGTACCTGTTGACCTACGCCGACATGGCCAGCGTCTCCGCCGAGAACTGGACGCGTTGGAAGGCGAACCTCCTCCGCACCCTCTACGAAAAGACCCGCGCGCAGCTCCACGGTGAAAACCTGTCCGCGCACGCCTGGTCGGTCGAAGCGCGGCGCGATCGGCTCGCCGCGCGGGTCGCTCCGCTGGCCGGCGAGCAGGCGGCGCTGGCGCGCGAGTTCGCCCACGCCGTGCCCGAGCGATACCTGGCAGCCATCGCTCGGCCCGAGGACGCCGCGCGACACCTCAAGCTCTGGGTCCAGGCGCGCAAGGCGGGCTTTGCCAGCGAGTTGCACCGGTCGTTGGCGGGGGAAGCCGACCTGACGCTGGTGGCGCCCGACCGGCCCGGCCTCCTCGCTGTGTTCACTGCCGCACTGGCAGCCAACGGAATCGATATCCTCGGCGCGGAAGTGCATTCGCTCGAAGGAGGAATTGCGCTGGACACCTTCGTCGTGCGCGAGGCGGGCGGCGGGGGGGCGCCGTCGGACGCGCGCTGGGAGACGGCCCGCGGCGACCTGCTGCGCCTGCTCTCGGGCGCCGATGACCCGCACCGCCTCGTGCAGAAGCGACTGCGCCGCGCGACCTGGGCCACGGCGGCGGCCCCGAGCGTCGAGACGCGCATCCGCGTCGACGACGTGTCGAGCGACGAGATGACGATCCTCGACGTGGTGGCGCAGGACAGGCCCGGCCTCCTCCACACCATCGCCGATGCCCTGCACCGCGCCGGCGTGAGCATAGAGGTGGCCCGCATCGCCACGGAAGGGAACCGCGCTACCGACGCCTTCTACCTGCGCGACCTGCCGGCCGCTCGCTCCCCCGGCTGCTCAGGGAAGATTACTGACCCCGGTCGCCGCGCATCCGTGGTGGAGGCGGTACAATCGGCAATCGCCTCCCTCGCGGGCCGGGGCTGACTCCTTTCCCTAGCGGTCGCGGACGGTTGGCAGCTTGCGGGGCTGCTGAGGTCGACCTAGCTTACGCCTCACTGTAAGGAAACTGTCTCCAAAAGTGCGACAAGTAGGTGGAGGTGGCAGTCGGCTCCCAGAGAGCAGAGGCCTGGCATGGCGACACGGAAGACCGGCAGCAGGGCGACCAAGCGGCCGGCACCCAAATTGAAAGCATCGCGTCCTGGGGGCGAGCGCCGGGGGGATGACCGTGCGTGAGGCCGGGCGGTTGGGGGGACTCATCGGCGGCCGCAAGGGCGGGCTGACGGTGAAGCGGGAGCGGGGGATCGAGTTCTACCAGGAGATTGGAAAGTTGGGCGGACAGCGCGTCCGCGACCTGATCGCCGCTGGCCGCAAGGCCACGGAGCGGCAGGCGAGGGCGCGTCACTGATGGTTTTGCCCCTGCGGGGGTAACGGCACTCAGATTAGGGGGAGGCGGGGTATGGCGGAAGAGAACACTGGCAAGAAGAAGGGCTCGATGAGCGTGAGCGAGGCCGGCCGCAAAGGCGGCCAGACCGTTCGCGACAAGTACGGGCATTCCTTCTACGAGGAGATCGGCCGCAAGGGCGGCGAGACGGTGAAGGCGGAGCGCGGCCGCGCCTTCTACGAGCAGATCGGCAAGAAGGGCGGCGACACCGTCAAGGCAGAGCGCGGCGCCGGCTTCTACGAGCAGATCGGCAAGAAGGGCGGCGAGGCGGTCAAGGCGGAACGCGGCACTCCCTTCTACGAGGAGATCGGGAAGAAGGGCGGGCACCGGGTCCGCACCCTCATCGAGGAGGGCAAGAAGGCGGCAAGCGAAGCGGCGGCCGCGAACTTGGCCAAAGCCGAAGAGGACGAGGACGAGACGCCCGCGCCGGGCGGCGAAGTCAACCAGCCGGCGCCGGAGTAGCGCCGCGGGTCTGAAAGGGGCACCACATGATCAGGACTCGCGGGAACGGAAAGGGCGGAATGACCGTCTCCGAGGCAGGCCGCAAGGGCGGCGAGCGCGTCCGCGACGAGCGGGGCGTGGAGTTCTACCAGGAGATCGGCCGCAAGGGTGGTGAGCTGGGCGGACGCAAGGGAGGAGAGGCCGTTCGCGACAAGTACGGCCCGTCCTTCTACGAAGAGATCGGAAGGAAGGGCGGCCAGAAGGTCCGTGAGCTCATCGAGCAAGGCAAAAAGCGCATCCTCTGATGCGTCTTTTGTGAAACCAGAAGGAGCTGAAGGCGGAGGGGAGGGGGGTTCCTTCCAACCACCGGAGGCAAGAAATGGCAGACGAGAAGAAGGGCGGGATGACCGTTGCAGAAGCCGGGCGCAGGGGCGGAGTGAAGGTGGCCCAGGAGCGCGGCCGGGCGTTCTACGAGCAGATCGGCCGCAAGGGCGGCGAGACGGTCAAGGCCGAGCGTGGGCATGAGTTCTACGAGCAGATCGGCAAGAAGGGCGGCGAGTCCGTCCGCGCCTCGCGCGGTCCGGAGTTCTACTCGCAGATCGGCCATAAGGGTGGCCAGAAGGTCCGCGAGCTGATCGAGCAGGGCAAGCGGGTGGCGAAGGAAGCGGCCCTCAAGACGGAGAAGGCCGTGCTGGACGAGATGGGCAACCTGACCAAGGGCGGCAGCAAAGGATAGAGCCGCCGGATCGGTCTGCGGGGCGGGCAGCGGCAGAGGTGGCCGCCGCCGCTTTGCCGTCGTTGCAACGCCGCATTTTTTTTGCTTGAGGGGCCGGGCGCCGCCAACATAGGGCTGGTGAGACGGAAAACGCCCATCCAGCCCATCGATCCCCTGCACCCGCAGCCGCGGCACGTGCAGCGCGCGGTGGCGGTGCTGGAGGAGGGCGGCATCGTCTCGTACCCGACCGACACGTACTACGCGCTCGGCTGCGACCTCTTCCAGAAGAAGGCGATGGAGAAGCTCGCCACGCTCAAGCGGCGCGACCCGGGCAAGCCGTTCGCGTTTCTCTGCGCCGACCTGGGCGAGGTGGCGAAGTACGCCATCGTCTCGAACGAGCATTACCGTCTCATGCGGCGGCTCTTGCCCGGCCCATATACCTTCGTGCTCGAGGCGACTCGGCTGGTCCCGCGCACCGCCCTCACCCGGCAGCGGCAGGTCGGGGTGCGCGTGCCCGACGCGCCGGTGGCCATCGCGCTGGTGAAGGCGCTGGGGCGGCCACTCGCGACCACCAGCGCCGCCTTGCCCGGCGAGGAGCCGCTGCTCGACGCGGCGGACATCCAGGAGCGGCTCGGGCACGGCATCGATCTCATCCTCGACGGCGGAGTGACGCTCAACGAGCCGTCGACGGTGCTGGATTTGACCGGCCCGCAGGCGCTGGTGCTGCGCGAGGGCAAGGGCCGCATCGAGGGGGTGGTCGCGTGATCGGCGCCGAATCGCTCGCGGCGCCCACCCCGCTCGACGAAGCGCTGGACCGCTACCTGGCGCACCTGCGCGTCGAGCGCGGGCTGTCGCCCGCGACGCTCGAGTCGTATGCGCGCGACCTGCGCGAGTATCTCGACTGGTTGGCGGCGCAGGATGTCGCGCGGCTGTCGCAGGTGACCGAGCCGCTCGTGCTCGAGCATCTCGGCGCGCTGCAGCGGCGCGGGCTGTCGCGCGCGTCGCAGGCGCGCCATCTCGCGGCGCTGCGCGGGCTGCACCGGTTCGCCAACGCCGAGGGAATTTCGCCGGCCGACCCCGCCGAAGGCGTGGGTTCGACGCGGGGCGCGCGGCCGCTCCCCAACTTTCTCGGCGTCGACGACGTCGATCGGCTCCTGGCGCAGCCCGACGCGTCGTCGGCGCAGGGGGCGCGCGACAAGGCGATGCTGGAAGTGCTCTACGCCACCGGGCTGCGCGTGTCGGAACTGGTGGCGCTTTCCCTGGGCGCCATCGATTCCCAGGTGGGCGTGGTGCGCGTGCGCGGGAAAGGCGGCAAGGAGCGCATCGTTCCCGTCGGGGAACGGGCCCGCGACGCGTTGGGCGCGTACCTTTCCGGGCCGCGCCAGAAGCTGCTCGGCCCGCGCCGCAGCGCCGACCTGTTCGTCACGCCCCGCGGCGGCCGCATGACGCGGCAGGGCTTCTGGAAGCTGCTCGCCCGGCACGCGCGCGGCGCCGGAATTCAACAGCGCGTCTACCCGCACACGCTGCGGCACAGCTTCGCCACCCACCTCCTCGAGCGCGGGGCGGACCTGCGGGCGGTGCAGGCGATGCTGGGGCACGCCGACATCGCCACCACCCAGATCTATACGCACGTCGACGGCAAACGACTGAGAGCGGTGATCGCGAAGCACCCCAGGGCCTGAAAGGCGCTCGGGCTCGGGCTCGGGACCGGGTGCGTGTACGTTTACGGGGACAGGTACGGGAACGTCCCACGGACCGTGGTACGTGAACCGTACCCCTCCCCATCCCCGTCAGCGTACACGAACCCGGCCCCGCGCCCGGGAGTTCGTTGTAGAGTGCCGGCCCTTCATGGCTCAAGAGCCCCAGCGAATCCCCAAGCGCGTGGTCTCGGGTATGCGGCCGACCGGTCGCCTGCACCTGGGCCACTTCCACGGAGCGGTGAAGAACTGGATCGAGATCTCGAAGAAGGCCGAATGCTTCTTCTTTTCCGCCGACTGGCACGCGCTCACCAGCGAGTACAGGGACCCTTCGAAGATCGCCGAGTCGCAGCGCGAGATGTTCGCCGACTGGATCGCGTCGGGCCTCGACCCCGAGCGCTGCACCCTCTTCATCCAGAGCCACGTGAAGCAGCACGCCGAGCTGTTCCTCCTCCTGGGCATGATCGCGCCGCTGGGTTGGCTGGAGCGCGTGCCGACCTACAAGGAGCAGCAGGAACAGCTCCACGAAAAAGATCTCCACACCTTCGGTTTTCTCGGCTACCCCGTGCTGCAGACCGCCGACGTGGCGGTCTATGGCGCGGATGCGGTGCCGGTGGGCGCTGACCAGGTCTCGCACCTCGAGCTGGCGCGCGAGCTGGTGCGGCGCTTCAACCACCAGTACGGGCGGGTGCTGGTCGAGCCGCACCCTTACCTCACCGAGGTGCCGAAGATCCTCGGGCTCGACGGCCGCAAGATGAGCAAGTCGTACGGCAACGCCGTCGAGCTGGGCGAGGACCCCGAGAGCGCGCGCAAACGGATCATGGTGGCGGTGACCGATCCGGCGCGCGTGCGCCGGCACGATCCAGGCCATCCGGAGATCTGCCCCATCTTCCACCTGCACCGCGCCTATTCGTCGCCCGAGCGGGTGCAGATGGTCGACCGCGAGTGCCGCAGCGCCGGCATCGGCTGCGTGGACTGCAAGAAGATGCTGCTCGAGAGCCTGCTCCCCGCGCTGGAGAAACACCGCGCCGCCCGCGCCGAGCTGGACCGCACGCCCGGCCGCATCGACGAGCTGGTGCGGCTCGGCACGGAAAAAGCGCGCAAGGTGGCCGAGCAGACCATGGTGGAAGTTCGCGCGGCCATGAAGCTGGCATAGTGGACGGGCAGACGACACAGCCGGAGGCCTTCGCGGTCTCGTTGCCGGCCTTCCAGGGGCCGCTCGACCTGCTCCTCTCGCTCATCCAGGAGCACAAGCTCGACATCTTCGACATCCCCATCTCGTTCATCATCGAAAAATATCTGCAATACATGGATGCCGCGCGCGCCTTGAACATCGACCTGGCGGGCGAATATCTCTTGATGGCCGCGACGCTGGCGCACATCAAGTCGCGCATGCTGCTGCCGCGGGAGCAGTCGCAGGACGCGCCCGACGGGGAGGGGGGCCCCGATCCGCGCCAGGAGCTGGTGCGGCGGCTCCTCGAATACCAGAAGTACCGGGATGCGGCGGCCCAGCTCGGCGCGATGCCGCATCTCGGGCGCGACGTCTTCGTGCGGCGTGCGCGCGAGGACCTGCCGCTCGCGGCTGACGAGGCGGCGTATATCAAAATGCCGGACCTGTCGGTGTACCGGTTGATCGAGCTTCTCGCGCTGGCGCTCAAGCGCCGCAAGATGGAAATTCCACATGAAGTGTTCGTCGAAAGATTGTCGATCGGCGATCGCATCGCGGTGATCACCGATCGCCTGAAAGGGGAAGATCGCATCACCTTCACCTCGCTCTTCGCCGATCTGCTGGCGAGCGACCGCCACCGCGTGGTGCCCACCTTCCTTGCCGTGCTGGAGATGGCGAGACTCAAGCTCATCAGGGTGCACCAGTCGGAGCGGAACAGCGAGATCTACATCTGGCGGACGGAATCGCTCTTGGACTCCAACGCGGAAGGAGCGCAGATCCTTGACTACCGAGGGTGAGAACGACCGCGGAGTCATTGCAGACGAGACGGAGCTGCGGGAAGCGACGCAGACCGAGCTGCAGATGCTCAAGGAGGCGGCGCGCTTCGCCACGCCCGAGCGCGCCGTGCAAGTGCTCGAGGCGCTCTTCTTCGCCGCCGAGAAGCCGGTCGACATGCCCACGCTCGAGGAAGCGACGCAGTTCTCCAAAGAGATGTTGCAAACCGCGATCGCGGATCTGCAAAAGATGTACGCGCCGGGAGCGCGCGGCGTGCACCTCGTCGACCTCGGAGGCCGCTGGCAACTGCGCACCGAGGCGGAGGTGGGCGCCTACGTGCGGCGCATGTTGCGGGTGAAGCCGATGCGCCTCACCCGCGCCGCTCTGGAAACGCTGGCCATCGTCGCCTACCGCCAGCCCATCACGCGGTCCGAGATGGAGGACCTGCGCGGGGTCGACTGCGGCGCGGTGACCAAGGCGCTGCTCGAGCGCAAATTGATCCGCATCCTCGGCAAGAAGGACGAGCCGGGGCGGCCGCTGATCTACGGCACCTCGAAGGAGTTCCTCGACCTCTTCAGCCTGCGCGACCTGACGCAGCTCCCCACGCTGCGCGAGTTCCAGGAACTGTCGGAGGAGAGTCGCAAGATCGTCGAGGAGGAAACGCCGGCGGTGCCCCCGGTGGCGGGCCTCACCGACCTGGCGCACGACCCGGCCGCGGCCGAGCGCATCGCGGAATCCACCATGGAAAGCGAGCGCGCGCTGGCGCAGCTCGAGGGCGCGATGGCCTTGGCGGAGGAGAAGTCGGAGACGACGGCCTCGTCGCTCGCTCCGGCGGAGCCGCTCGCTCCAGCGGAAGAGAAGAAAGAGTAATGGCCCGGGAAAGGCTGCAGAAGATTCTCGCCCACGCCGGGGTCGCCTCGCGCCGCAAGGCCGAGCAGCTCATCGAAGCGGGAAAGGTGTTCGTCAACGGCAAGGTGGTGCGCGAGCTGGGGAGCAAGGCCGACCTCGACGAGGACGTCATCCAGGTCGAGGGGCGCACCATCCGGGAGGAGCAGGACAAGGTCTACTACGTTCTCTACAAGCCCGCCGGCATCGTGACGACGCTCAGCGATCCCGAGGGTCGAGCGACGATCCGCACCTATCTGGAAGGAATTCCCGAGCGCGTCTATCCCGTCGGGCGGCTCGATTACGACGTCGAGGGAGCGCTCATCGTCACCAACGACGGGACGCTGGCGTTCTCGCTGATGCACCCGCGCTTCGGCGTGCGGCGGACCTACCTGGCCAAGGTGCACGGCGTGCCGCGGCGCGAGCAGATCGAGCGGCTTCTCCACGGCGTCCGGCTGGAGGACGGCCGGGCCCGCGCGCTGGAGGCGGACGTGCACAGCCACACGCCCAAGAACACCTGGGTGCGCGTGGTGGTGACCGAGGGGCGGCAACACCTGATCAAGCGGCTGATGGAAGCGGTGGGCGCGCCGGTGCAGAAGCTCCACCGGGCCGACTACGGCGGCATCGGCGTGGCGGGGATGCGCCCGGGGGAAATCCGCGAGCTGACCCGCGCCGAAGTGCAGCTGCTCAAGTCGCAGGAGGGAAAGAAAGCGAAAGCGTCGGCGCGGCCGCAGAGCGTCGCGCTGCCGGCGCGGCGCCACGGGCATGGGCCACCGCCGCCGGGCGGCCGCACGCGCAGGGGCCGGCAGCGCAAATGAAGCGCGTGCTGGCCGCGCCCCGCAACTAGAGATAGAAAAGACCGCAATGGCCAAGAAGCAACAGCTCGATGTCCGCAAACTGAAGGACGGGGTCGCCGACTATCTCAAGAAGCAGAAGTGGGAAAAGGCGGCCGAGCTCCTCGAACAGCTCATCAGCGCGGAGCCGAAGGACATGCAGCACCGGCTCAAGCTGGGTGACGCCTACCGGCGCACGGAGCAGATCCAGAACGCCGTCGCGGCCTACGGGCACGCCGCCAAGACGTTCGCCGACGAGGGACAGCTCATCAAGGCCATCGGCGCGGTCAAGCTGATCCTGGAGATCGATCCGAGGAACACAGACGCGCAGAAGCAGCTAGCGGAGATGAACGAACGCCGCTTGTCGAAGGTGACGCTGGAAGGCGCCGGTCTCAAGCCCGCGCGGGGCATCAGGGCGGGGGGGCGCGCGATCGCCCGCATCGAGCTGGAGGAGGCGGGCGAAGCGGCCGATGCGGTGTCGAGCATCGCGCTCGAGCCGCTCTCGGAGCCGCCCCCATTGCCGAAACTGTCGGACGATGAGCCGCTCGAGCTGGACGACCGCAAGTCGTCCCCCTTGCCGATGCCCTCGGACGACGAGCCGCTCGAACTGGACGACCGCGAGTCGTCCCAGCCGCCGCCGCTCCCGCAGCGCGGCTTCACGCCCGGGTCGCCGCCGCGAGCGAAGGTGCCGCCCGCGTCCAAGGCCGTCGTTCCGAGCGCCCGGGAAGAGCTTGATCTAGACATAGCCGCGCCGGTGCCCCAGCCGGCCAAGCCCCAAAAGGGGAAAGGGAAGCCCCCGCCGCCGCCCCGCGAGGCGCTCGACGTGGACCTCGACCCCGACATGCCCGCGCCGGGCGCCGAGCCAGACGAGCTGCCCGATGACGCGATCCTCACGCCTTCGGCGGAGGACCTCGTTTCGTCGCCCGACGATGACGCGATCACCATCGAGGACGCCGCGCCGGCAAGGTCGCCGCAACGGCCGCCGCCGAGGGGCCCTGCCGGCGTGGTGTCCATCGCCGATCTGCTCGCCAGCGAGTCGGAGGAGGAGGTCGAGCTGCTCTCCATCAGCTCCGACGAGGAGGCGGCGGGCGAGCGCCCCACGGCCAACGAGACGTCTGACGAGGCGTCTGACGAGGCGTCTGACGAGGCGGATTTCGACGCGGCCTTCGGGACCATCGCGCCGCGTTCCGGCACGCGGCGGAAGAAAGTCCCGGCGAAGAAGGTGCCGCTCTTCGACGACCTGTCGCAGGAGGCTTTCGTCGAGCTGGTCAACAAGCTCGCCTACCACCGGCACGTCGCCGGCCAGCTCATCATCCGCGAAGGCGATCCGGGCCGCAGCTTCTACGTCATCGTCGAAGGCAAGGTGCGCATCCACAAGACGGGCGCCGACGGCAAGGAGATCACGCTGGCGCACCTCGGCGAGGGCGCGTTCTTCGGGGAGATGGCGCTCCTCTCCGGCGCGCCGCGCACCGCCAACGTGGTGGCCGAGGAGGACACCGAGATCCTCGAGGTCACTGACGTGGTGCTGCGCGAGCTGGCGGGCAAGCACCCTCAAGTAATCAGCTCGCTGAAGAACTTCTACCGGCAGCGACTGCTCAACAACGTGATGGCCATCTCGCCGCTCTTCGTGGATTTCGATCCGGGCGAGCGAAAGCAGATCGTGGAGAAGTTCCGCATGAAGCAGGCGGCGCCGGGCGAGGTGCTCATCACGGAGGGGACGAATTCGGACGGGCTCTACGTCGTGCTGCACGGGGGGGTGCAGGTGGCGAAGAGCAAGAACAAGCGTCCCATCGAGCTGGCGCTGCTGAAAGAGGGCGATATCTTCGGGGAGATGTCGCTCCTGACGCGCAAGCCGGCCACCGCCACCGTCACCTCGCAGGGCAACGCCATCCTGCTGCGGCTGCCGCGGGAGAATTTCCAGGAGCTGGTGCTGACCCACCCGCAGATCCTCGCGCTGGTGTCCGAGCTGACCGAAAAACGGAAGAGCGCCACCGAGGCCATCCTGCAGGGCCAGGGCACAGGCCACGACGGGATGAGCTTTCTATAGGACGGGATGGTTATTTCTTCGAAGTCCTTGCTCCCAGTTCGCCTCGGCGGACGACGCCCTTGTTCTGGAGCAAATCGACCAGAGCCCGGAAGGCGCGGGCCTGGGCGTTGACGGTCCTTTCCAACCGGATGATGAGCTTCTTCAATTCCTGGATGCCATCGACGTGCGCCGAAGCGTCGGGCGCGATGCTGCCGATGACGCGCTCCGGCTCGAGCACCGCCTCGGGAACCGCCTCGTCCGCGTCGCGCCTGGGCACGACGCGCGGCGCGGGCGCGCCTAGCGGGATGTTCTCCGAGGAGGGGATCGAGCTGAGGGGCTCGCCGAGCCGGTGCTTGGGCCCCAGCACCTTCTCGCCGAAGTAGTAGCGCCGCACGGCCCGGTCGATCGAGCTCATCGATCCCAGCATCGGCTCGAGCGTGAGCTGCGCGATCTGCGCCACCTCCTGCAGCGTCTGCCGGTCCGGCTCGGCGGTCGCGACCCAGAGGACGCGCTGCTTGCGGTCGACTTTCACGGGAAACACGCCGTAGCGCTCGCAAGCATCCACCGGCAAGCAGGAGAGCGCCTCGTCGGCCACGTCGGTGCTGTCGAGGTCCACCGTGTCGAGGCCGAGCTGCTCGGAGAGCCCGCGCATGAGCTGGTCCTCGCTGACGTACCCGAGGTCGACCAGCGTGCGGCCCAGCTTTCCGCCGAACGCGCGCTGGTCGCTGAGCGCCGCGATGAGCTTCTCCTCGTCGATCACGCCTTGCGAGATGAGGATCTCGCCCAGCTTGCCGCTCATCGCTTCCCCTCGACCCAGACCGGTTCCCACGAGGCGCGCTTGCCGTGGATGGTGAGCAGCGCGGCCTGGCCCGCGATGATGGTGCCGTCGTTCATCGGCCAAGGCGTGTGATCGGCGGCGCCGGGGTTGAGGTAGAGCTGGTCCGACTCGACGCCGGCTCGGACGGGCCGGCCAGAAGCGTCGATGGCGCGGCCGCCCGATTCCCACACCTGTCCGAAAATGCCGAAGGGAGCGCGCTTGAGCAGGGCGCCGAGCCGCGGGTCGCCCAGGTTCTGGCCCTCGCTCACGTCCAGGGCTTTGGCGTCCTGCCCGCGCGGCGGGACCGCCGCGACCACGACCGCCGGCGCGGCCCTGGGGTCCAGCGCGCCGGCCAGCGCGTCGATGTCCTTCTGCACGTAGATGCAGGCGCCGTCGGAGTGGAGCTGGCGGCGCTCGAACGCGCCGGGCAGGCCGTAGACGACCGCGTCGCCCAGGTCCACCACGCGCGTGTGCGACAGATCGACGATGCGGGCCCCTTTCTTGCGCAGCTCGCCCTCGGCGGCGTCCAGCTCGGAGCGGATCTCGCGGTTCCCCGCGACGGCCAAGACGGGAAGTCCGCTCTCGGTCAGCGCGCCGAGGAGCGTCTCCTGCTCGTCGGGGTTGTCGCCCAGATCGCCGTCGGCCACCAGCACGTCGGCGCCGCGCCGCTTCAGCTCGGCGACGATGCGGCGGATGTGCGCGACGTTGTCTTCCTCGGCGTCCTTGAGGCCGGCCAGCGCGCCGATGCGCAACTGGCCCGAGGCGGCGCGCAACTTCTCGCGCGCGCCGGGCGCGTCGAGCGGCGCGGCGCAGGCCACGTCGCTGCGCTGCGGAGCGGCCGACGGCAGCGGCGCGGGCGCGGCCGGCGGCGGCGGCACGGGCGCAGGCGCTTTGGCGCGGCAGCCCGCCAAGGCCAACACCGCGGCGGCCGAAATGACTGACCGGCGAACCATTCGCAGCAGTCTACGTTAGTTTTCCCTCAGCTGACGTGCGGCGGCAGGGCGCGGCCGAACCGCGAGCCGACCGAGGCGCCCAGCGCAAAGAACTGGAGAAGCGCCAGGAGCCAGAAGCCCAGCCAAGGCACGAACGCCAGGAGCAGCAAGACCGTCATGCCCATGCCCAGCGCCGCCGGCGGCACGAAGCGCTGACCGGGGCCGGCCGGCAGCGCCTCGCCGATGCGCAGCGCCAGCGACGAGAGCCCCAACACGATGCTGAGGAACATGATGACGGGAAGCAGCGGGATTACGGGGATGCCGGCGATGGAGATGAACAGCAGCACGACCAAAGGCAGCAGCAAGAGCCAGCAAAGGAAACCGATGGTGAACGCGCGCACCGGGCTCTCGAACATGGCGTGGCTCACGTTGCGCACGCGCTCGGGCCACATGCGCAGTACTAGCAGGCCGACGAGGTACATGATGGCGAAGAGCGCGATGGTGGGGAAGAACCCGAACGGCCCCAGGCTTCGCAGCCAGCCGGACTTTCGTGGGCGAGGGAAGATCTTGCTCAAGCCGACCTGCACGTGCTCGCCCATCACCTGGCCGCCGCGGTCGACGTCCACATCGCCCAGCACCGCCACCGCCTGGCCAAGGACCAGCGCCCCCTCGTTGACCGTGACGCTGCCGCCCACGGCTACCGCGTCGCCCTGCACCACGCTGCCGGACTCGAGGTGGATCGACCCGCCCACGCACACCACGTCGCCCTGCACGATCTGTCCCTGCTTGACGGTGATGTTGCCCTGGAAGACGCGCACCACGTCGCGACTGCTGCGCTTGTCACCTTTGACCCAGCCCTGCTTTTCGCCCTTCATATAACTGGAGCGGGGGCGGCGGCGCGCGTCGACCTGCTCCACCAGCATCCCGGCGCTGTTCGAGTCGGGCGAGGCCACCACCACCAGCTTGTCCCGCTTGAGCACTCCCATGGCGCCGCTCTGCTTGAGCACCTGCCGCAGGGCATCGCGCGGGTCGGCGTCCTGGATGTCGACCTCGATGCGCTCCTTGGGCGAGCCCACCAGCGTCATCGACCAGCCGGCGGTCTGCGCGATGCGGTGGAGCATGTCCACCGTGTTGCGCTTGCCCTTCAAGGTGATGAGCGCATCGCCGTCATTCTTGGAGCCGTAGTCGTACTTCCAGTCCCGCGACCCCGGCGGCGCCGGGGGGATGGGCGGGACGGGTGGAGTGGGGGCGACTGGGGGCAGCGGCGGGACCGGTGGAACGGCCTCGAGCTCTGTGTCCTCGTCGTCGCTGTCGAATTCGGAATCGTCCTTGCTGTTGTCGCCTTTCGCCGTCCCGGCCGCCATGACCTTCATCGTCACCAGCTTGTCGACCCGGGCGACCACTCTACTCACCACCCGGTCGAGAATCATGCCGGGGTCGCCGGCCGCGCTGGAGAGAAGGATTGCCGCGAGGATGAACATGTCAGGAAGTCGTGACGCGGTGACTGGGCCGGAGCGTCCGCGAGAGCGCCGCCAGCACGACGGCGACGAAGACCAGCGCCCCCAGGACGAGCGGCACGCGCACTGTCTCCACCACCGGAGAGAGCACGCCGACGACGAGGCGCATCCACATGACGCCGTCGATGAGGCGGTTGACCTGCGCCGACAGCGCCCACCCGACGATGGCGACGATGGCCATGGCGGCGGCGGGCAGCGCGGCGAGCAGCGTGTGCCGGCGCTGGACGAGCTGCGTCTCGCGCGCCTCGGCCGCGGCCAGCACGGTGGCGGTGAAGTCGGCGGGCGGCTCGGGGTCGCGCAGGGCGGAGAGCTTTCCGGCCAAGGCGGCGTAGAGGGCCAGCTCCGCGCCGCACCCGCCGCAGTCTTCGCAGTGCTCGCGGGCCGCCATGCCCTCGGGGCCGCGCAGCGTGCCGTCGGCGAGTCCCTGCAGCTGCGTGTCGGTCAGGTGCGTCACGAGAGGTGCTCCGACAACCGTTCCCGGAGTTCCTTGCGGGCGCGGTGCAGCCATGTCATCACGGTTCCCATGGGAACGCCAAGCGCATCGGCGATCTCGGCGTAGCTGCGGTGCTGCACGTGGAAGAGCGCGATCACCTCGCGATACCGCGGGGGCAGGGCGGCGACGGCGAGCTCGAGATCGCGCTGCGCCTCCAGCTCCTGCACGGCCTGCTCGCCGCCCATGGCGTAGTGATCGGAAAGTTCCGGAGCGACGCCGGTCTCGGGTCCTTCGTCGCTCCGGCCTTCCGCCTGCAGCGCCAGCGTCGGCCGGCGCCTTCGGAGAAGGTCGATGCAGTGGTTGCGCGCGATGCGCAGCACCCAGGCTGCGAAGGGCTGGCGCGCGTCGAAGTCGCGGATTCCCGTGTAGGCGCGGACGAACGCTTCCTGGGACGCGTCGCGCGATTCCTCTCCCGTGCCGAGCAGCCGGTAGCAGAGGCCGTACACGGACTGCTTGTGCTTCTCCACCAGGCGCGCGAAAGCGCCCTTGTCGCCACTGGCGGCCGCGCGCGCCCATTCCGCCTCGTCGGCGGGGCAAGCGGGACGGGCCAGCTCGGTGGGCGAGGACAATGGGAACGGGAGGGAGAGTGCCGTGTCCACGGCTGCTTTACGCGACCTCTCGTGCAGTATTTCAGAAAAGTCCGAGCCTTCGTTCTGCAAGCAGGGTGGCGAGCGCTAGCACGAGCGGAACCACGGTGCATAACGCCCCCAGCGCGAGGAAGCGCAGGAACGGAATTTTGCCTTTATCTCCCGATAGTTCGAGCACGATCAGGTTGGCGACCGACGCCACCGGCGTCAGGTTCCCGGCCAGGGTCGAAACGAGCGCCAGTGATAGCCAAGCCAACGTCGGCTCGGCCATTTTGGGGATCCAGTGGGCCGCCAGGAGCACGAAGGGGACGTTGCTCACCACCTGGCAGGCGACGACGGTAAAGGCGCCGAACCGAAACGTCTGATGGACGGCATCCTGGCCGAAGAAAGGCGCCAGCGCGGCGTGGATTCGCTCGGTGAGGCCGACCTGCGCCACACCGTGGGTGACGACGAACAGCCCGGCGAAGAAGAGCAGCAGCGTGCCGTCGACCTGCGCGAACATCTCTTTCGGCGGCTGGCGCGAGAACACGAGCAGCAGCGCGGCGCCCGTCATCGCCGTCCAGGCCAGGCTGTAGCCGAGCAGAAAACCCGTCACGACGAAAGCCAGACAGAAGACGCAGAGAAGCGCCAGGGTGGGGTCGAGCGGCGGCGCGGGCATCTCCACGCTCAGCGGACCGCGCTCGCCTCGCTCGCGCAGCTGGCGGCGAAACGCGACCAGCAGCACCGCCAGCACCGATCCCAGCGACAAGAGCGCCGGCAGCAGCATCGCCGCCGAGAAACGCGCGTAGTGAATCTTCGAGAGCGTCCCGATGAGCATGTTCTGCGGGTTGCCCGTCAGCGTCGCTACGCTCCCCGCATTGGACGCGAAGGCGAGCCCCAACAGATACGGCAGCGGCGGCAGCGCGGCCGCATCGATGAGCGCCACCACCAGCGGCGTGCACATGACGCAGACGGTGTCGTTGACCAGGAGCGCCGAGAGGCCGCCCGCCACCAGCACCAGCACGACCAGCAGCGTCCGCGGGCCGTGCGCGTGCCGCAGCGCCGCCCAGCTCACCCAGCGAAAGAGCGACGCGCGCGCCATCACGCTGGTGATGACCATCATGCCGAGCAGCAGTACGAGGGTGTCCCAGTTCACCGCGTCCCGGTAGACCTGCTCGGGGGTCAATACCCCGAGGGCGACCATGGCCACCGCCCCGGCCACTGCGCCGCCGGGGCGGTCCAGCCTGAGGACAGGGAGCTTGGCGCCTGCGAGAAACAGGTACGTCGCAGTGAAAATGATCAGGGCCTCGAGCATCATCGCTTCGCGAAGCTCAACCACGTATGAGAGGAATGGGCAATGCACGCTGTCTACCTCGATCTGGAGGGCCGCACCGCGCTGGTGACGGGCGCGTCGAGCGGCATCGGGCGCGGCATCGCCTTGGCGCTGCTCGAGCAGGGGATGCGCGTCGGCGCGCACTACCGCACGCAGCAGCCGCCGGGAGGCACCGTCGGGCTGCAAGCCGAGCTGGGGACTGAAGAGGGCTGCGTCAAGCTGGCGCGCGAGGCGCGGGAGAAGCTGGGCGCCGTCGACCTCCTCGTGCACTCGGCCGGGCTCTACAACGCAGGGCCCATCGCGTCGCTTGCGGCGGCCACGCTGGAGGAGATGTTCCGCGTCAACACCTTCAGCGCTTTTTATCTGCTGCGCGAGCTGCTCGCAGCGGGATTGCGCAACGTGGTCTTCATCGGCAGCACGGCGGGCCAGCGCGGCGAGCCAGGTCATTCGCACTACGCGGCGTCCAAGGGCGCGCTCCAATCGATGATGATGTCCATCGCGGTGGAGCTGGCCCCGAAGGTGCGCGTCAACCTGGTCTCGCCCGGCTGGGTGCGCACGCCCATGGCGGAGGAGTCGCTGCGGCGCATGGGCCCGGCGCTGACCGCGACCATCCCGAATCGACGCGTGGCCGAGGTGGACGACGTGGTCAACGCCGCGCTCTATCTGGCGAGCGACGCGTCGTCGCACCTCATCGGGCAGGACATCTGCGTCTCGGGCGGCGCGCTGCTGGTCGTGCCGCGCGGCCAGGTGAAACCCGTATGAAGCTTTCGGCGGCAGAGCTTCGGGTCCGGGCAGGGCAGGCGCGCGCGCACTATGCGCGCTGCGACCTGTGCGCGCACCGCTGCCTCGTCGACCGGACGCACGGTCCGGCCGGCGTCTGCCGCGAGGACGACGGGCTGTGGCTGGCCGGGGCGGGCGTGCATTTTGGCGAGGAGCCGCGGCTGGTGCCGTCGGGGATGGTGCTGATCGGCGGGTGCAACCTGGCCTGCGAGAGCTGTGAGACGCACCAGTTCTCGCTCGAGAGGCGCGGCCTGGTGCGCACCTCGGGGCCGCAGCTCGCCTCGCTCCTGCTCGACCTGCAGGCCAAGGGCGCGGCCAACGCGAACTTCGTCACGCCCACGCACGTCTTGCCCGCGCTCCTCGACGGCCTGGCCATCGCCGCTCAGCACGGTTTCTCGCTACCCGTCGTATGGAACTGCGGCGGGTACGAAAGCGTCGAGGCGCTGCGCTTGCTCGACGGCGTGGTGGACATCTATCTCCCCGACGCGAAGTACGGCGACGACCTGCGCGCGCTCGAGTTGTCGGGCTGCAAGGGCTACACCGCGGGGCTGCGCGAGTCGCTGGCGGAGATGCTGCGCCAGGTCGGGCCGGCGGGGATCATCGTGCGCCACCTCGTCCTGCCCGAAGGAGTGGCCGCTCCGGAGAAGCTGATGCCGCTCATCGCCGCCGTCTCGCCCGACCTGTGCGTCAACGTCATGTCGCAATACCGGCCGGTGTACCGCGCCGCGCGGCTGCCGGTGATCGCCCGCGCCGTGCGCCCCGACGAGGTTCGCGCCGCGGTCAAGGCGGCGCGCTCCGCCGGCCTGCAGGCCGTGCTGGTGGACGGGGCAAAACCTGCCTTCTAACTGCTTGTCGATTGCCGCGGGTCAGGTACATTCGACCGGATGCGCACGCTCGTCGAGCTGGGTGAAGCGCCGCCGCCGGCCGTCCTCGACGGCGCGCTGGGGCTCGCCTTGGCGACCGGCTCGGCGCTGCGCGTCACCGGTCCGCTGAAGGGCGCCGATCTCGACATCGCCGCCGCGGCGGTGAAGCTGGGCGACCCGGACGCGGTGCAGGCCGCGAGCGAACGCCTCTCGCGGCCCGGTCCGGTCGAGCTGGCGCTGCCGCACCCGCGCGCCGGGATGCACGTCCTGGAACTGACCTCTCCCGGCGCCGTCGCTCGCGCCCTCTGGACGCTGCCCTGGCCGCTGGCCCTCCTCGGTAAACCGAGCGAGCTGCGCCTCCTGGGCCCCAACCACGCGGAGGGGCAGCCCAGCTTCCACGATCTGCGCCTCGGCTGGGCGCCGCTGGCCGCACAGTTCGGGTTGAAGATGTCGCTCGAATTGACACAGGCGGGTTTCGGCGGCGACGAAGGAGAGCTGGTGGCGTCGCTCGATCCCGCCCCGGCGCTCATCTCGCTGCACCTCGTCCACCGTGGGCTCCTGCGCCAGGTGACGGTGGTCGCGGCCGTCGCAGGCGGGCGGCACGAGGCGGGCCTCGAGGCGGCGCAGCAGGCCGTGCGGGCGCTGCGGCGGCAGGGCGTCATCGCCGAGGCGGAGCGCGTGCCCATGCCCGTCTCGCCCAACGCGCCGGGGCGCAACCGCTGGGCCATCACCGCCATGGCGGAGTTCGAGCATTCGGTGGTGACGGTGTCGGAGCTGGGGCCGCCCCCGGCCTTCGGCGACGGCGGGGCCGCGGCCGCGGTGGGCGAGCGCGTCGCCGAGCGGCTGGGCCGCTTCCTCTCGCGTCGCGGCGCCGTCGACGGCGGAACCGCCGAGCGCCTCATGCTGCCCTCCATCCTCTGCGCCGCCGGACTGGGCGCGCGCGCTGGCCCGCCGCCCAGCTGCCACTATACGACCAGCGAGGTGACCGAGGGCGCCATCGAGCTCGCCACGCTCGCGCGCACCGCCGTCCCCGTCCGCGCCATCGTCGACGGCGAGTCGGGCGAAGAGGGCGTCATCGTGGTCACGCCGGCCGCCCCGCAGTGAGCGCGCTCCTCTGCGCGGCCGTCTTCGATCTCGTCCTCTCCGGCGGCCGCGTCATCGACGGGACCGGCGCTCCCTGGTTCCGCGCCGACGTGGGGATCCGCGGCGACACCATCGCCGCGGTCGGCGATCTGTTGCAGACGCGGGCCAAGAAGCGCCTCGCGCTGCGTGACCTGGCCGTCGCACCGGGCTTCATCGACATGCTCGGCCAGTCGGAGCTGAACGCGCTCGTCGATCCGCGGGAAGAGTCGAAGGTCCGCCAGGGCATCACCACCGAGCTGACGGGCGAAGGCATCTCGCCCGCGCCGATGAACGCGCTCTGGATCCGCGAACACGCCGACTGGCTGCGCAAGTACAAGCTGAAGATCGACTGGCGGGACCTGGCCGGCTATTGGAAGCGGCTACGGAACGTGCGCCCGTCGATCAACGAGGCCGTGCTGGTGGGAGCGGCGCAGGTGCGCGGCGTCGTGCTGGGCCTGGGGGATGTGCAGCCCGACGCGAAACAGCTGCACAAGATGCAATCCCTCGTCGAGGCAGCGATGCGGCAAGGCGCCTTCGGCGTCTCGACGGGGCTCATCTACCAGCCCGGCTCGTACGCAAAGACGCCCGAGTTGATCGCGCTCGCCAGGGCCGCGGCGAAGCATGGCGGCATCTACGCGTCGCACATCCGCAGCGAAGGCAAGAACATCGGCGCCGCGCTCGACGAGGCGTTCACCATCGCGCGCGAGGCGCGCATCCCCGTCGAGATCTGGCACCTCAAGACTTCGGGCCGCCCCAACTGGGGGCGCATGAAGGAGGTGCTCGGCCGCATCGAGTCGGCGCGCGCCTCCGGCCTGGACGTGACGGCCGACATGTACCCGTACGTCGCAAGCGCCAACAACCTCTCGTCCAACATCCCCGACTGGGCCCACGCCGGCGGGACGGAGGCGATGATCGCGCGCCTGCGCGACCCGCCCCAGCGCGCGCGCATCGCTCGTGAAATCGCCGAGGAGGGGTTCTATCCCGACGACATCATGCTCCTCTCGACGGTCACGCCGGCGGCGCGAAAATTCCTCGGGAAGCGCCTCTCCGAAGCGGCCAGGGAGATGGGCAAGCCGCCGGTCGAGGCGCTGCTCGACCTGGTCGAGATGGACCATTCCAACGTCGGCGTGGCGCGTTTCGGCATGAGCGAGGACGACGTGCGCCTCGCGCTGCAGCAGCCCTGGATCTCCATCGGGACCGACTACGGCGGCAGGGGCAACGACGGGCCCTTCGGCGCAGACGGCGCGCACCCGCGAGCCTTCGGCAGCATGCCGCGCGTGATCGGCCATTACTCCCGCGACGAAAAGCTCTTCTCCATCGAGGAGGCGGTCCGCAAGATGACCTCGCTGCCCGCGCGCCGGCTTGGCTTGCAAGATCGCGGCATCTTACGCGTCGGGATGAAGGCCGACCTGGTGGTGTTCGATCCCGCGGCCATCCGCGACACCGCCACCTTCGACAAGCCCATGCAATACCCCGAGGGCATCGCCGACGTGGTGGTCAACGGCAAGCTCGTGCTGCAGGACGGAAAGCGCACGCGCGAACGGCCGGGCAGGCCTTTGCTCCACCTTCCTTGACACTGGCGGCGGTGCCGCGCATCTTCCCGCGCCCTATGGCAGTCACCTCGGATGACGTTTTCAAAGCTCTCAAGGACCTCAAGGACCCCTCGTCGGGACGGCCGCTCGCCGAGCTGGGGATGCTCAAGAGCGTCGAAATCCTCGCGGGCAGCGGAGTGCGCGTCAAAATCGAGCTGCCCACGCCGGCCTCCCCCCACAAGGCGCGCATCGAGGAGGGCGTGCGCGCGACGCTAAGCCCGCTCCAACTCTCGCGCGTCGAGGTGGCCTTCAGCTGGGACGTGCGCCGCGCTCCCGCCAAGGGCGGCGGCGCCGACCTGGTGCCGACAGTGCGCAACGTGGTGCTCATCGGCAGCGGCAAGGGCGGCGTGGGCAAGAGCACCGTCTCGGCCAACGTGGCGGTGGCGCTGGCGCAGCTGGGCGCGCGCGTCGGGCTGCTCGACGCGGACATCTACGGGCCCAGCATGCCGCTGATGATGGGCCTCTTCGGGGCGAAGCCCTCCAGCGACGACGGCAAGAGCGTCAAGCCGCTGGAGGCCCACGGGGTCAAGGTGATCTCCATCGGGTTCTTCGTCGACGCCGACCAGGCGATGATCTGGCGCGGCCCCATGCTGCACGGCGCGCTCGTCCAGCTCCTGCGCGACGTGAAGTGGGGCGACCTCGACTACCTCATCCTCGACCTGCCGCCGGGAACGGGCGACATCCAGCTCACCATCGCCCAGCAAGTCAGCGTCTCGGGCGCGGTGGTGGTCACCACGCCGCAGGACGTCGCCCTGAGCGACGCCATCAAGGCGAAGACGATGTTCGACAAGGTGAACATCCCGGTGCTGGGGTTCGTCGAGAACATGAGCGGGTTCATCTGCCCGCACTGCCATCACGAGACCGACATCTTCTCCAAGGGCGGCGCAGAGGCGGCCGCCGCCAAGCTGGGCGTGTCGTTCCTCGGGCGCGTGCCCATCAACCTGGCCATCCGCGTCGGCAGCGACGACGGCAAGCCGGTGGTGGCGGCCGACCCGGGGCTGCCCGAGTCGCAGGCGCTGGTGAAGATCGCGCAGAACATCGCCGACCGCGTCGCGCTGGCGAACCTCACCGCCGTGCCGCGCGGGCAGCAGAAGCCGCTCGTCCAACTGGGGAAGAAATCATGAGACCCAAGAGCGTCGTCTCGCTTTGGGAGGTGGACGAGTCGGTGCAGGCCCACGGCGAAAAGTTCCACCACAAGCGCCGCCGGCTGGGCGCCGCAGCCGGCGGAAAGCAGATCGGCTGCGGACACATCGAGGTGGCGCCGGGCAAGACGGGCTGGCCGGCCCACACCCACCTCGCCAACGAAGAGGCCGTCTACGTGTTGGAAGGCGAGGGCGTCTTGCGGCTGGGAAACGAGGAGTCGACCATTCGCGCCGGGGACTACATCGCGTTCGTCGCCGGCGGTCCGGCCCACCGCATCGACAACCGCTCCGCCGGGATTTTGCGGTATCTGGCCATCTCGACGATGATCGAGCCGGAGGTGGCGGTGTACCCCGACTCGGGCAAGATCGGCGTCCTCGCGCGCGGCCACGGCATCATCAGCGTGCACAAGCGCGGCGACAGCGTCGACTACTGGGAGGGCGAGGAGTGAAGCGCGGAGGCCGCTGATGGCGCAGGACAACGACGACTTCCCCGACGAGCTGCCGCCCGAGGAGGTGAAGAAGCTCTCGGGCCTGGTGCCGGACCTCGTGCGCCGCGCGGTGTTGACCGGCGTAGGAGCGCTCTTCATGACGGAGGAGGGGCTGCGCAATCTGGTGGGCGAGATGAAGCTGCCCAAGGACGCGCTCGCGTTTCTCCTGGCGCAGGCGGACAAGACGCGGAGCGAGGCGGTGCGGGTGGTGACGCAGGAAGTGCGCCGCTTCCTCGAGAGCGAGACGCTGCGGCGGGAGATCTGGAAGGTGCTCACCGGCGTGACGCTGGAGGTGAACGCGACCATCCAACTCAAGCCGTCCGGCGAGCCGGGCTTCAAGGCGCGCCTGCGGCCGAAGAAGAAGGCCGAGCCGCCGCGCCAAACGCCTGAACCTAGCCCTGACGAGCTGGATGACGAAGACGCTTAGCGCGCGGCCGACGAGTTTCTTCGAGAAGGACTTGCGCTGATCGCCCCGGGGCCGTACAGCCGTTGTCGTGGAACGGCCCGCGACACTTCTCAAGTGCCGGTTCGGCAACGTCGACCAGATGCACAACCATCTGCATGTGGTCGACGGGCGGATGATCTTCTTCTATCGCGAGGGCAAGGTCCGCATCGAAGGCGGGTCGCGGGTGGTGATCGAGTTCTCCTTCGGCGACAGCGAGCAGGTGAGCCCCTTGCGCGGCTGGGTGCTGGCGAGGGTAGACGCCGAGGGCGGGGGCGCCAACCGCGGGGGGTGGATCGAGTTCCCCGACACCAAGCTGGTCAAGCGCATCGACCAGGGCGGGCAGGGCATCGCCGGGCGTCACCAGCGGCGGCTGGGCTGCGACCTCCTCGTCGAGGTCAAGCACAAGGGGTACCCGCGCCTGGCGCGGATCATCGACGTGAGTCTGCGGGGCGCGCGCATCGTCGGCGCGTCAGATCAGAAAGCGGGCGACGAGATAGAGGTGAGACTCATCGGGGCCGAGCCGCCGCTCCCGATCACTCTCGGGCGCACGGAGGTGGTGCGGGCCGATCCGGGCGGCGACCTGGCGGTTCGCTTCGTGCGCAGCGACGTGGTGGCGCGGGTTGCCTCGGGCAAGCTCTTCGCCGCGGTGGAGGAGGCTTGGGCCGCCGCGCCCGAGATGGCCCACCCGCCGCTCTGCTGCCAGGGAGGCCAGGTGCTGGAACCGACGCTCCCGCACATGAAGGCGCGCACCTGAGTTCGTTCTCGTTCTCGACGCGCCTTACGACGCGGCCGCCTCTTCCGACCGAGCCTTCACATCGGCCAGCGGGAGCGTGAACGAGAACGTCGATCCCTTCCCCACCTCGCTCTCGACCGACACTTCCCCGCCGTGGGCCTCGACGATGCTCTTGACGATGTTGAGGCCCAGCCCCAGCCCCTGCTCGCGCGAGCGCGCGTCCCGCACGTCGCCCACCTGGTAGAGGCGGTCGAAGATCTTCGCCATATGCGCCGCCGGAATGCCGGTGCCGTTGTCCTGCACCGACACCAGCACGAACCCCGGGCGCGGCTGGGCGGAGATGACGATCTTCCCGCCGTCGCCGCAGTGGCGCTCGGCGTTGGTGAGCAGGTTCGCCAGCACTTGCAGGATGCGCTCGCGGTCGCCCAGCACCGCCGGCGTCCCCCGCGCCACGCGCTGCCGCACGTTGAGGCGCCGCTCGAGGAACCTGGGCTGCAGGTCGGCCAGCGCCTGCGCCACGGCCTCGCCGAGGTCGAAGGGCTGGAAGGTCAACGACTCGCGCGTCAGCTCGAAGCGCGAGAAGTCGAGCAGCTCCTCGATGAACGCGCGCAGCCGCTTCCCCGAACTGCGCGCCACTTGAAGGCACTGCCGCTGGCGGTCGTTGATGACGCCCATCTTCTCGGCCAGGAGCAGATCGGTGTAGCCGAGCATGGTGACGAGCGGCGAGCGCAGCTCGTGCGAGACGTTGGCGAGGAAGTTGTCCTTGCGGCGGTCGGCCTCGCGCAGCCGCTCGTTGGCCTCGCTCAAGACGCGCGTGCGCTCGTCGACGGCCCCTTCGATGACGGCGGCCTGCGCGCGCATGCGCTCGCGCATCAGCGATCGTTCGAGCGCCAGCGAGGCCTGCAGCGCGAAGGAGCTGAGCACGCCCAGATCGGGATCCATTCCCAACTGCGGCGCCGCGATGAGGATGCCGAGCGCCGTGTCGGCCGCGCCCTTCAGGGGGGCACCGAGCAGCTCGCCCAATCCGAGCAGCTCGATCAGCTTTTCGCGCACCGGCAGCGGCGCGCGCCGCCCCCAGATGGCGCGCAGGAGCGCGTGCGGACGCACGTCGACCACCGGTTCGGGGGAAGCGAGCAGCGACCCCAAGAGCGGCGTGCGGGCGGGATCGACGGCGAGCTGCTTCAGCTCGGAGACCTTCTTCAGGCCGACCAGCTTCATCGCCTCGACGACGATGGCATGCTTGTGCGAGAGGTGTGCCAGCACCAGCCCTTCCGGCTCGGAGAGGAGGATCGCGCTCTGGTAGCCCAGCTTGCGCAGCTCCTGGGCGATGGTCCGCAGCACGTCGTTCCGCTCGGTCTCGCGGCGCATGCGCGCCGTGGCGGCCGCCAGCGCGGCGAGGTTCTGCCGCGCGCGCGCCAGGTCGGCGAGGGCCCGCAGCCGCCCGCGCTCCTGGGCGAGCTGGAGCGACGCCTCGTGGCCGATGCCCCGCAGGGCGCGCAAGAGCGATCGGCGCGGCTCGCGGTCGAGCACCAGGCGCAGGATTCCCGCCGACTCGGTCTCCATGGTGAGCGGCACGTCGGCGCACCACAGCTCGGGCGTTGGCAGGCGGCCGAGATCGAGCGTCAGCGCCACGTCCTCGGGACAGCGCGCCAGGTGCACGCTGCGTTCCGGACCCGGTCCGTCGGAGAGGACGCCGCGATCGACCAGGTCGCGCAGCCTGCGGCCCGCTTCCTCGCGCCGCGCCTTGGGGGTGGCGAGCGACCCGCCCACTGCCGCCTGCACCAGCTGCGGCGTCGGGGGGGCGCCGTTCTCCAGCAGATCCTCGCGCAGCCTGAGCTCCGCGACGAGCGCGTCGCAGATGGCCGCCGCGTCATCGACGATCCCCTGGCAGACGCGCTGTTCCACGCCGCAAGGGTACCCCATTTGACTCCCGGCGCATGCTGGCTTATCTCCCCCGCCTCTGAGAGGGACAAACAGTGGACCTGAAGACGCTGGCCGTGGTGGGCGCGGGACAGATGGGGGCCGGGATCGCGCAGGTCGCCGCGCAGAGCGGCCTTGCCGTGGTGCTCATCGACGTCAGCCCGGATTACGTGCAGAAGGGCCTGGCCGGAATCCGCGCGCAACTCGACAAGGCGGTGAGCAAGGGCAAGCTCAAAGCCGAGGAGGCCCACGCCGCCGCGCAGCGCTTGAAGGCCGGCACCGGCGCGCAGGACGGGGCGGCCGCGCAGTTCGCCATCGAGGCGGTCACCGAGAACGAATCGGTCAAGAAGAAGGTCTTCGCCGATCTGGCCAAGGCGCTGCCCCCCGACGCCATCCTGGCCACCAACACCTCGAGCATTCCCATCACCCGCATCGCCGCCAGCGTCGAGCGGCCCGAGCGCGTCATCGGCATGCACTTCATGAACCCCGTGCCGGTCATGCAGCTCGTCGAGATCATCCGCGGCGCGCAGACCAGCGACGAGACCTACGCGACGACGAAGGCGCTGGCCGAGCGCATGGGCAAGACCACCGTGCTCTCGAAAGACATGCCGGGGTTCATCGTCAACCGCATCTTGATCCCCATGCTCAACGAGGCGTGCTTCGCCTTGCAGGAAGGGCTCGCGTCCGCCGAGGACATCGATACCGCCATGAAGCTCGGCACCAACGTGCCGATGGGTCCGCTGGCGCTGGCGGATTTCATTGGACTGGATACTTGTCTGTATATCGCCGAGGTGCTGCACAAAGGTCTGGGCGACGACAAGTACCGGCCAGCGCCGCTGCTCCGCCAGTACGTCGACGCGGGCTGGCTGGGGCGCAAGACCAAGCGCGGTTTCCACAGGTACTGACCATGGCCTACCAGAACATCCTCCTCGAGCGCGACGGGCAGATCGCCACCATCACCGTCAACCGCCCCAAGTCGCTCAACGCCTTGAACAGCCAGACGCTGCGCGAGCTGACGCTGGCGGTGCGCGAGTGCGCCGAGTCGCGCGCCATCATCCTCACCGGCGCGGGCGACAAGGCGTTCGTGGCCGGCGCTGACATCTCGGAGATGGCGCCCATGTCTCCCTGGACGGCGCGCGAGTTCAGCGAGCTGGGGCACGTGCTGACGGCGCTGCTCGAGGACATCCCTTGCGCGGCCATCGCCGCCGTCAATGGATATGCGCTGGGCGGCGGCCTCGAGCTGGCGGTGGCGTGCGACATGATCTACGCCAGCGAAAATGCCCGCCTCGGGCTGCCCGAGGTCTCGCTGGGGGTGACGCCGGGATTCGGCGGCACGCAGCGCCTCGTGCGCCTGGTGGGAAAGTTGCACGCCAAGGAGATGATCTTCACCGGCGAGATGGTCGATGCCAAGAGGGCGCTCGAGATCGGGCTGGTCAACGCCGTCATGCCGCGCGAGCAGTTGCTGGCCCACTGCCGCGCCGTGGCGGCGAAGATCGCCACGCGCGGCCCGCTGGCGGTGGCCCGCGCCAAGCGGCTCGTCGAGCGCGGCTACGACATGCCGCTGCGCGCGGCGAATCGGCAGGAGGCCGAGTCGTTCGCGCTCCTCTTCGACACCGAGGACCGCCGCGAGGGAATGCGCGCGTTCATCGAGAAGAGACCACCCAGATTCACGGGGAAATAGAGGTCATCGTCATGGATTTCAGCATCAGCGAGGAGCAGCAGCGGCTGGTCGAAACGGCGCGGAAGTTCACCCGCGAGAAGATCACCCCCGTCGCGCAGAAGCTCGACGAGCACGGCACCTTCCCCAAGGAGATCTGCGAGCAGGGCTGGGAATTGGGCCTGATGAACGCGGAGGTTCCCCAAGATTACGGCGGGCTGGGGCTCAGCACGCTCGACCACGTGCTCATGCTGGAAGAGATCAACTACGGCTGCGCCGGCGTGGGCACGACCATGACGGCCAACAACCTGGCCGCCGTGCCGCTCATGCTCGCCGGCAGCGAGGAGCAGAAGAAGAAGTACCTCGGCGCGCTGACCGAGGCGCCCATCTTCGCCGCCTACTGCTGCTCCGAGCCCGACGCGGGCAGCGACGTGGCCGGCATGCGCACCACCGTGCGCAAGGTGGGCGACGAGTACGTCATGAACGGCCAGAAGCGCTGGATCACCAACGGCGGCTACGCCACCTGGTACACGGTCTTCGGGCGCATCGGCGATGTGAAGGATCGCCACAAGGGCATCACCTGCTTCGTCGTCCCGCGCAACACGCCCGGCGTTTCGGTGGGAAAGAAAGAGGACAAGCTGGGCCAGCGCGCCTCCAACACCACCGACGTGCTCTTCGAGGAGGTGAAGCTGACCAAGGCCAACCTTGTGGGCGCCGAGGGCGAGGGCTTCAAGATCGCCATGAAGACGTTCGATCGCTCGCGGCCGTGGATCGCCGCGGCCGCGACGGGAATCATGAGGCGCTCGCTCGACGAGTGCCGCCGCTACGCGCTCGAGCGCAAGGCTTTCGGGCAGGCCATCGCCCAGTTCCAGGCGGTGCAGTTCATGCTGGCGGAGATGGCCATGAAGTACGAGGCGACGCGCCTCCTCATGCTCAAGGCGTCGTGGAGCATCGGCCAGGGGCGGCTCGACGCCATCGAGTCGTCGTACGCCAAGGCCTTCGGCGCCGACTCGGCCATGGCGGTCGCGACCGACGCGGTACAGATCTTCGGCGGCTACGGGTACACGAAGGAATATCCCGTCGAGAAGCTGATGCGCGACGCCAAACTGCTGCAGATCTACGAGGGCACGTCGCAGATCCAGCGCATGGTCATCGCGCGCAACCTGCTTTCCCAGGGACAATGACCAGGAAAACCCGGGGGGAGGCTAGCAGTCCCCGGGGGCTGCGGACAAGCGGTCATCCTGCTTTGATCCCACGCGACGCCGTGTGTACACTCGTCGCCCTTTCTTCAGCTTCACGAGACTCGCAGCATGCAGATCGAACTCACCGAAGAGCAGATGCTGTTGAGAGACACCTGCCGGGAGTTCTCTGACCGCGAGCTCAGGCCCAATGCGCGGCGCTGGGACCGGGAACACAAGTTTCCAGCGGAGGCGGTCCACAAGGCTTTTGAGCTGGGCCTCGGCGGAGTGGCGGTTCCCAGTGAGTGGGGCGGCGCGGGCATGGACAACGTCGCGTACGCGTTGGCAATCGAGGAGATCTCGCGCGGCTGCGCCAGCGTCGGCGTCACGCTGAGCGTCAACAACTCGCTCTACTGCGATCCGGTGCTCGAGTACGGAACCGACGAGCAGAAGAAGCGCTGGCTGGTGCCGTTCGCCCGCGGGGAGAAGATCGGCTGCTTCGGGCTGACCGAGCCGCAGGCCGGCAGCGACGCGGCCGAGCAGCGCACCACCGCGACGCGAAAAGGTGCCGTCTATAACGTCAATGGGACCAAGAACTGGATTACCAATGGTCCCGTGGCCGACGCGATCGTGCTCTTCACCATGACCGACATCTCCAAGGGCACCAAGGGTATCACCGCCTTCGTGGTGGACACCTCGACGCCGGGGTTCATCCGCCAGAAGGCCGACGAGAAGCTGGGCATCTGCGCCAGCCCGTCCTGCACCATCTTCTTCGAGAACATGGAAGTGCCCGCCTCGCAGCGGCTCGGCGCCGAGGGCGAGGGCTTCAAGATCGCCATGAGCACGCTCGACGGCGGGCGCATCGGCATCGCCGCGCAGGCCATCGGCATCGGCCGCGCGGCGTTCGAGGAAGCGCGCGAATACGCGAAAGTGCGCAAGACCTTCGACGTGCCCATCTCGCAGCACCAGGCCATCCAGTTCATGCTCGCCGACATGGCCACCGAATTGGACGCGGCCCGGCTGCTTACCCTGCGCGCGGCCTCGCTCAAGGACAAGGGCGTGCGGCACACGCGCGAGTCGGCCATGGCCAAGCTGTACGCCAGCGAGGCCTCGAACCGTGTGGCCGACAAGGCCATCCAGATCCACGGCGGCATGGGCTACTCGAAGGAGATGGACGTCGAGCGGCACTTCCGCGACGCGCGCATCACCGAGATCTACGAAGGCACGAGCGAGATCCAGCGGCTGGTCATCGCCAATGCCCTGTTGAGATAAGCAGGAGATCGACCCAGGGGGTGGGTTCGATGGTCGTCCAGGGTGCGGCACCAAAGGAAGGCTGGGCCAGTGGGGCGGAGATGCCCCAGCAGCTCACGCCCCGTCAGATGTTCTGTGCGCCCCTTCTCTCCGCGCTGCTCTTCGGTGGGGGAGGCGCCGGCATCAGCGACATCTACGTGCACATTCGCGACATCGTGCCGCTCAGCGCCCGCGACTGGGAGTCAAACCCGCTCGAACGCCGGCTGGCGCGCTGGCACACCTCGCTGGCGCGCGCCCTCAACGACTTCGTCAAGCTGAGCGTGATCCGGGAGGACGGGCACGCGCGCTGGACGATCACCGACAAGGGGTTCGCGGTGGCGCGCGACTTCCAACTCGTCAGCAACGACGGCGTGCTCATCGACCGCTCGCTGCTGCGCAAGAAGCTGGACGAGTTCGCCATCGAGTTCGAGAAGATATACAAGGTCATCTCCCGCCCTAGCGGATACACGCCACCCGCAGCCAACGAGTGATTTGACCTTCTTCGAACCCAGTGAATCGCAGTCGCTCGTGCGCGACACCGCCCGCGGCTACGCACAGAAGACGCTGGCGCCGCTGGCGGGGCGGCTCGACCGCGAGGGGCGCTTCCCCCGCGAGCAGCTGCGCGAGCTGGCCGAGTTGGGACTGATGGGCGTCAACGTCCCCGAGGAGTACGGCGGGGCGGCGGCGGGCGCCGTGGCATACGTGCTGGCGCTGATGGAGATCGCCCAGGGCTGCGCCTCGACGGCCGTGACCATGGCCGTCAACAACATGGTGGCCGAGACCATCTGCCGCTTCGGCACGCCCGAGCACAAGTCGCGCTACCTGCCGGAGATCACTTCGGGCCGCTTTGCCGCGGCGAGCTTCGCGTTGTCCGAGCCCCACTGCGGCTCCGACGCGGCCGCGCTGCGCACCGTCGCGCGGCGCGACGGTGATGCCTGGGTGCTGAACGGCAGCAAGCAGTGGATCACTTCGGGGGATCACGCGGGCGTGATCATCGTCTGGGCGCGCACCGAGACGGTGGCGGGACACCCGTCGAAGGGAATCTCCTCCTTCCTCGTCGAGGGCGGCGCGCCGGGGCTGCACGTCGGCAAGCACGAGGACAAGATGGGCCTGCGCGCTTCGACCACGGTGGGCCTCTCGTTCGAGGAGATGCGTCTTCCTTCTTCGGCCATGATGGGCGCGCCGGGCCAGGGATTCGCCATCGCCATGAGCGCGCTCGACAGCGGCCGCCTCGGCATCGCCTCGCAGTCCTGCGGCATCGGGACGGCGGCGCTGGAGGGGGCGCTGCGCTACGCGCGCGAGCGGAACGCCTTCGGGCAGCCCATCGCCAACTATCAGGCCATCCGCTTCATGTTGGCCGACGCGGCCACCGAGTTGGAGGCAGCGAGGCTGCTCACCCTGCGCGCCGCCGCGTTGAAAGAGGCGGGGAAGCCGTTCACGCGCGAGGGATCGATGGCCAAGCTCTTCGCCAGCGAGAAGGCCAACAAGGCCTGCGACATGGCGGTGCAAGTCCACGGCGGGTACGGCTACATCGACGAATTTCCCGCCGAGCGGCACTACCGCGACGCGCGCGTGATGACGATCTACGAAGGCACCAGCGAGATCCAGCGCCACATCATCGCCCGCGAAGTGCTCAAGGAATAGTGCGGGGCGCATACAGAGAGAAAGGTACATTCCAAGTACCGGGTGCGGGACCGGGTTCGTGTACGTTTACGGGGACGGATGCGGGTACGGTTCACGTACCACGGGTCCGTGGGACGTTCCCGTCCCCGTCCCCTTCCCGTGAACGTACACGCACCCGGTCCCGAGCCCGGTAGGTAGACTTAACGCTTCGCCTCGCCACGACTGCGAACCCGTGTTATTTCGCGCCTCATGGCGCACCCCAAGGATCGACTGCGTCAAGCGCAGGAGGAGTGGCGGAAGAATGACCTGGCGCGCGCGACGGCCAAGAGGTCGCTGCGGCGCGCAGAGTTCCACACCGATTCGGGCATCCCCATCCCGGATCTCTTGTCTCCGGTCGACGTCGGCGATCCCTCCGCAGCCGACGTCGAGAAGTACCAGCGCGATCTCGGTTTCCCCGGCCAGTTCCCTTATACGCGCGGGCCGCAGCCGTCGATGTATCGCGGCCAGCTCTGGACCATGCGGCAGTTCGCGGGATTCGGCTCGCCCGAGGACACCAACGAGCGCTTCAAGTACCTGCTCGAGCACGGCGTGACGGGGCTTTCGACCGCCTTCGACATGCCGGCGCTGATGGGCTACGACGCCGACCACCCCATGTCGCGGGGAGAAGTCGGCAAGGAAGGCGTCGCCGTCAGCACCTTGAAGGATTTTGAAGTTCTCTTTGCGGGGATCCCGCTCGACCGCGTCAGCACCTCGATGACCATCAACGCCAGCGCCATCTTCGCGCTCTGTTGCTACATCGCGGTGGGGGAGAAGCAGGGCACTCCGAAAGATAAGTTGGGCGGCACGATCCAGAACGACGTGCTCAAGGAATACATCGCGCAGAAGGAATGGGTGGTGGGCCCGCGCCCCGCGACGCGCGTGGTGGTCGACATGATCGAGTACACGGCGAAGCACATGCCGCGCTGGCACCCCGTCTCGATCAGCGGCTACCACATCCGGGAGGCGGGGGCGACGGCGGTGCAGGAGTTGGCCTTCACCCTGGCCGACGGGTTCGGCTACGTCGAGGAGTGCGTCAAGCGGGGGATGGACGTCGACGCTTTCGCGGCCCGGCTGAGCTTCTTCTGGGACGTGCACAACGACTTCTTCGAGGAGATCGCCAAGTTCCGCGCGGCGCGCCGCATCTACGCGCGCGTGATGCGCGACAAGTTCGGAGCGAAGCAGCCCATCAGCATGACGCTGCGCGCGCACGCCCAGACGGCCGGCGTGTCGCTCACGGCGCAGCAGCCCTACAACAACGTCACGCGCACGGCGCTGCAGGCGCTGGCCGCCGTGCTGGGCGGGACGCAGTCGCTGCACACCAATTCTCTCGACGAGACGTACGCGCTGCCCACGGAAGAAGCGGTGACCATCGCGCTGCGCACGCAGCAGATCATCGCCCACGAGAGCGGCGTGGACCGCGCCGTCGATCCGCTGGCCGGCTCGTACTACGTCGAGTACCTGACCGACGAGACGGAAAAGGGGGCGATGGAAATCCTCGGCAAGATCGATCGGCTGGGCGGCATCATCCGCGCCATCGAGGAGGGTTATCCGCAGCGCGAGGTCGCCGAGAGCGCGTACCAGTGGCAGCGCGAGGTCGACTCGGGCGAGCGCAAGATCGTCGGCGTCAACGCCTTCAAGTCGGAGCGCGGCGAGCCCATCCCCACGCTGAAGATCGACGAGGCGGTGACGCAAGGGCAGATCGAGCGGCTCAACGCGGTCAAGCGCTCGCGCTCGCAGCGCGACGTGCAAGAGAAGCTGCGGGCGGTCGAGGACGCATGCCGCGGGGACAAGAACCTCATGCACCCCGTGCTCGAGGCGGTGAAGGCCTACGCCACGCTCGGAGAAGTCTGCGACGTGTTTCGCAAGGTGTGGGGCGCATACAGAGAGAAAGGTACCTTCTAACTACCGGGCGCGGGGTCGGGTGCGTGTACGTTGACGGGGACGGATGCGGGTACGGTTCACGTACCACGGTCCGTGGGACGTTCCCGTCCCCGTCCCCCTCCCCGTGAACGTACACGCACCCGACCCCGCGCCCGGTAGGTAGACTTAAAGCTTCACCCCCACTGGGCACGCGACGCCCGTGCCGCCGTGTCCGCAGTAGCCGCCGGGGTTCTTGGCGAGATACTGCTGGTGGTAATCCTCCGCAAAATAGAACTCGGGCGCTTCGATGATTTCGGTGGTGATCGCGCTGTGCCCCGCCTTGGCCAGCGCGCGCTGGTACTCGTCGCGCGACGCCTCGGCGCGCGCCTTCTGCCCGGCGGTGGGGGCATAGATGCCCGAGCGGTACTGCGTCCCCTGGTCGGCGCCCTGCCGCATGCCCTGCGTCGGGTCGTGGCCCTCCCAGAACACGCGCAACAGATCATCATAGGAAATCTTCTTCGGATCGAAGACGACGCGCACCACCTCGTTGTGGCCGGTGCGGCCGGTGCATACTTCGCGATAGGTCGGGTTGGGCGTGTATCCCCCGGCGTAACCCACCGCGGTAGTCCAGACGCCGTCGAGATGCCAGAATGCTTTCTCCGCGCCCCAGAAGCAGCCCATCCCGAAGTGGGCCACCTCGAGTCCGGCCGGATAGGGCGGCGCAAGCGGATTTCCCAGCACGGCGTGCCGCGGCGGCACCGGCATGCGCTCCGCGCGTCCGGGCAAGGCTTCGTCGGGCTTGGGCATGCGCAGTTTCGAGGTTGCAAACATGCCCACAAGTGTAACGGCGGCTACGCCGCTTGCACGGCGGGCTGCCGCACCGCCTCGATCTCGATCTCGATGTCGACGCGCGTCCCGACCAAAAAGCCGCCGGCCTCCAGCGCCTTGTTATAGGTCAGGCCGAAGTCGCTGCGGTCGATGTGCGTGCGGGCCGAGAAGCCGGCGCGCTCGCCGCCCCAGGGGTCCTTGGCGCGGCCCTGGTTCTCCACCTCGAGCACCACCTCGCGGGTCACACCGGCGATGGTCAGATCGCCGGTGACGCGCAGCCGGTTGTCGCCCAGGTCCTGGACCTTGCGGCTGCGGAACTTGAGGTGGGGGTGCTTCTGGACGTCGAGGAAGTCGGCGGAGCGCAGGTGCTCGTCGCGCTGCGGTTCGTTGGTGTCGATGCTGGCCGCGTCGATGGTGACCTCGACCCGGGATTTGGTGGCGTCATCGGGATCGAAGACCAGCTCTCCGTTCCACTTGGCGAACTTGCCGCGCGTCCTCGAGACGACCATGTGGCGGACGGAGAAGGTGACGTTGGAGTGGGCGGTATCGAACTTCCAGTTGGTGGACATCCTGCTGTTCCTTCCTAAAGGGTAGTTACTTCCTTTTCGGAAGTCACAGATGCCGGGTGGCTGAAAATGATTCGGGGCGTTAGACTTTTTTCGTGGCCCGCCTCCCGCGACACAGCACGCAGCTCTGCGAGAAGCTGCAGACCGCGCTGGACCTCCTCTCCAAGCGCTGGAACGGCCTCATCGTCGGCGCGCTCCTCGAGGGGCCGCTGCGCTACAGCCAGCTCTCCGCCAAGGTGGAAGTGATCGGTGACAGGATGCTCTCCGAGCGGCTCAAGGAGCTGGAGGAGGACGGCATCGTCGAGAGACGCGTCACCGCCCGGCCCGTCATCCGCGCCGAGTACCGCCTGACGAAGAAGGGACGCGCGTTCGGGCGCGTGTTGGGAGCGATGAGCCGCTGGGCGGAAGAGTGGGTCGATTCGCCCTCCGCCCCGAAGGCCGCCGCCCGGGGCGGATGAGCGCCCGGGATCGCATCTTCCTCGAGACGACGCGACGATTCGCGCCGCCGCGGCTCGCGGAGGACGACGTGCGCATCGCGCTGGGTCTCGCGCAGGTCGATCCGGGCAAACCCGTCGCCGATCTGGGCTGCGGCTACGGCCGCCACCTGCGCGCGCTGGTCGAGCAGGGGCACACGCATCCGCTGGGCATCGACCGCAGCGCACTGCTGATCGCCGAGGCGCAGGCGCACGCCCCGGGTGCACGGCTGATCCGCGGGGACCTGCGCTCGCTGCCGTTGCACGCCGGATCGCTCGCCGCCGCTTTCTGTTTCTACAGCTCGATGTTCCTCGGGGCCGAGCACGACGCGCTCGTGGCCCTGCGCGAGTGCGCGCGGACCCTGCGGCCCGGCGGCGCGCTGGTGCTCACCACCGACAACCCGGTCCGCCTCGCCGCGCGGCCGCGCTCGCGATTCGAGGAGGAGGTGCCCGGTCTGGGCCGTGTCGTCGAGGAAAGCACGTTCGACGCCCGGCAGGTCGTTGACAGGGTGACGAAAACGGTACAAACGCCCGCCGGCGAGAAGCTGTCGGCCACCTTCGTCATCAGATACTATCTGCCGCCTTCGCTCGCGGCGCTGGCGCGCGCCGCGGGATTGGTCTTTCGGCGCCTGGAGCCGGACGCGCCGCTGACCGAGTCGACGCCGCAACTCATCGCGCTGCTGGAGAAAGTCCAAGACGATGGCTGACACCACTCGCAAGGTCCGCATCCTGGTGGCCAAGCCCGGCCTCGACGGTCACGACCGCGGGGCGAAGATCATCGCCCGCGCGCTGCGCGACGAGGGATTCGAGGTCATCTACACCGGCCTGCACCAGACGCCCGAGATGATCGTCGCCGCCGCCGTGCAGGAGGACGTCGACGGCATCGGGCTCTCCATCATGTCGGGCGCGCACATGACCCTCTTCCCGGCGGTCATCGGTTTGCTGCAGCAAGAGGGCGCTAGCGACGTGGTGGTGTTCGGCGGAGGGATCATCCCCGACCCCGACATCCCCGAGCTGAAGAAGATCGGCGTCCGCGAGATTTTCACGCCGGGCGCCACCACCAAATCCATCGCGCAATGGGTCCGCGAGAACGTACGGCCGCGCGGGTAGGGCGATGCGCGTCACTCTCTACGAAGTGGGGCCCCGCGACGGGCTGCAAAACGAGGCGGCGCGGCTCCCCGTCGACGACAAGCTGCGGCTCATCTCGGCGCTGGCTGACGCGGGGCTGACGCGTATCGAGCTGGGGTCGTTCGTGCGGCCCGACTGGATCCCGCAGCTCGCCGACACCGACGAGCTGGCGCGCCGCCTGCCGCGGCGGCCCGGCGTGCGCTACACGGCGCTGGTGCCCAACCGGCAGGGCCTCGATCGGGCGGTGAGCGCCGGGATGCGCGAGGTGGCGGTGTTCATGTCGTCGAGCGAGACGCACAACAAGAAAAACACCAACAAGAGCATCGCGGACTCGCTCGAGGAATTCCGCGAGATCGTGCCAGCGGCGGCGAAGCAGGGGCTCTTCGTGCGCGCATATCTCAGCACCGTCTGGGGATGTCCGTACGAGGGGCGCACCGACCCCCGCCGCGCGCTGGAGATCTCACTGCAGCTCCGCGAGATGGGGGCCAAGGAGATCTCGCTGAGCGACACCATCGGCGTCGGTAATCCTTTGCAGACCCGACAGATCCTCGAATTGTTCTTCGCCAACGGATTTGCCAAAGAGCAGATCGCGCTCCACCTGCACGACACGCACGGCACGGCGCTGGCCAACTGCCTGGTCGGCCTCGAGCTGGGGGTTTCCACCTTCGACACCAGCATCGGCGGAATGGGCGGCTGCCCCTACGCGCCGGGCGCCGCGGGGAACCTGGCCAGCGAAGACCTGGCCTCGATGCTGGCCGACATGGGCGTCGAGACGGGCGTGGATCTGGAGAAGCTGATCGAGGCGGGCTGGCTGGCGCAGCAGCTCGTCGGCCGCAAGCTGCCGGGGCGCAGGCTGCAAGCCGCCCTCGGCCGGCGCACGCCGGGAGAGGCGCGCGAGGGTGGGTCGACTTGACAGCGGCCTTGCTCAGGGAAGATCGCGGCCCCGTCCGCGTGCTCACCATCGACGGCGAGAAGCAGATGAACGTGCTTTCGCGCGGCCTGGTGGCCGAGCTGGCCGAGCACGCGCGGCAGGCCTCCGTCGAGAACGGCGTGCGCGCCGTCGTCATCACCGGCGCGGGCAGGCGCGCTTTCTGCGCGGGCGCGAATCTCAAAGAGCGCCAGGGCTGGACCGCGGACGACGTGCGGCGCTGGCTCCTCGAGCTGCACGCCGGCCTGCGCGCGATCGAGCGCTGCGCCAAGCCGTGGATCGCGGCCATCAACGGTCTTGCGCTGGGCGGCGGCTGCGAGCTGGCGCTCGCCTGCGACCTGCGGGTGATGGATCCGGCGGCGCAAATTGGACTCACCGAGACGAAGATCGGCGTCATCCCTGGAGGCGGCGGGACGGTCCGGCTGGCGCGCATCGTCGGCCTCGGCCGTGCGAAGGACCTGATCCTCACCGCGCGCCGCGTCGATGCGGACGAGGCGCTGCGGCTCGG
>WNFG01000087.1_pt1 | contig 71377 bp, 70 predicted proteins | sample 5400431 | NCBI WGS metagenome assembly WNFG01 (sample SAMN13153346, study PRJNA577476) | soil metagenome | isolation source: 120 cm saprolite under Douglas fir tree site 2 hole 3 replicate 2 | place: USA:California | collected 2015-04-18
CGCCCCTCTTCTGGACCAAGATGGCGCTGTTCCTCGTCGTGCTCCTGCTCGAGATCCGGCCGATGATCACCTTCATCCGGTGGCGCATCAAGCTCGGCCGCGGGGAGACCGTCGACACGAGCGTGGCCCTCGCGCTGTATACCCTCAACCACATCGAGCTGGCCATCGTGGTGGTGATGGTCTTCGTCGCCAGCCTCATGGCTCGCGGAGTCGGCTACTAGCCTCTCTCACGGGTGCCCGCCCGGGATGCGGCCGAGCAACAGGCCGACCATGTAGAGTCCGAAGCCGAGCGAGAGCGCTCCGGTGGCCAGGGTCAGCGCCCGCCGCGAGCGCTCCAGGCGGGGCGCGCGGATCGTGAACGGCAGCGAGAGCACGCCGGTGATCGTGGTCATGCCGAGGATGGTGCCGGCTCCGAAGACCAGCAGGTACGCGATGGCCTGCGCAGTGCTCCGGATGGTCGAGAGGACGAGCAGGGCGACCGCCGCGCTGCCGGCCAGCCCGTGCACGAGACCCACCAGGGCCGAGCGCAGGGCCTGGCCCGGCCCGACCGTCTGCAGCGCGCGCAGGAGCCGGCGCGGCGGGTGAGCGTGGGGGTGGCGGTGCACCCCGTCGGGGTGGGCGTGGGCGTGGCTGTGGAGCGCGGGGCCGTCGCCGTGCGCGTGGGGCTCGCCCAGGTGGGCGACCGGCACCGCGTCAGAGTCGCGGAACACCCACCCGATGCGGGCAACGCCGAGCGCGATCAGCATGATCGCCACCAGCATCTCGAGCGACAGGGCCACCCGCGGCGTCAGCGCCAGGTTGAAGACGACGATGGCGAGACCCACCGCGGTGACGGTCACGGTGTGGCCCACGCCCCAGAACGCCCCCACCAGCGCGCCGGCGCCGAAGCGGCGGGTGCGGGCCACGATGGTGGCGACCGCCACCACGTGGTCGGGATCGGTCGCGTGCTGGACCCCGAAGAGCAGGCCCAGCAGCATGACCGACCAGAGCGAGGCGTCGGGCACGCTCACTCCGAGAGCTTGAGGAGGAGCCCGGTGCGGCGCGAGCGGGTCACCGCGGCGGCGAGCGCCCAGTGGGCGAGCACCGCGTAGAGCAGGGAGAGCGCGAAGCCGATCGCGAACGGATGCGCGAAGCGAGGCGGGAAGCCGTAGCCGGCCCGGATCCCATCGAGGAAATAGGTGAGCGGGATGCCGGCCGAGATGGTCTGCACCCAGCCCGGCAGCACCGAGACCGGGTAGTAGATGCCGGAGAGCATCACGAAGAAGTTCACCGCCGCCCACGCCGAGGTCTCGGCCCGCGTGCCCCAGAGCAGGACCAGAGCGCACACGAGGAGGCCGATGACGAGGGCGGTCAGGAAGCAGCCCAGCAGGAAGAGGGCCACCCGCATCCCGCCCGCCCCGAGGAAGTCGAAGCCGAAGGCGCGGCCGCCGATGAGCGCCATGAGCGCCCACACGATCACCCCCCGCCCCACCCCGACCACCCACGAGCCGAGCGCCAGGTGGTGGATGCGCACCGGGGTGAGGAACTGGTGCTTCATCGACTTGGACCAGATGTCGAACAGCACCGCGTAGGCCACGTCGAGCTGGCAGACCTGGACCGCGGAGAGCGCGATGGTGCCGACCAGGATGAACGCGGTCATCTGGGGCGTGAGATCGAGGAAGCGGGTGAGCAGGCCGTGCGAGAGCATGGCCACTCCCGGCCAGAACGTGAGCTCGAAGAGGAAGAACACGTTGCGGCGGGCCATGATCAGGTTGCGGTAGGCGAACGCGGTGAGACGGACCCACTCCTCCATCCACCACTCGGCCGCGCCGGCGCCCACCGCGATCGGCTCAGCGCGCCAGCTCAACGAAGACCTCCTCCAGCTCCGGCTCGTGCACCTGGCAGTCGCGGATCACCACGTTCTGCTCGACGAGCCAGCGCAGGATCTCGGAGAGCCGCTTCTCGGCCGAGTCCACCGTGCACTCGATGCGATCGCCGCGCGCCTGTACCTGGAGGACTCCGGCGAGGTCGGCGAGCCCGGCGGGGGCGGCCGGATCCAGACGCAGCGCGATCACGTCGCCGATGCGGATCTGGCGCTTGAGCTCGTCCGGCGAGCCCTCGGCGAGGATGCGGCCGCCCTTGATGAACGCGATCCGGTCGCAGAGCTCCTCGGCCTCCCGCATGTAGTGGGTGGTCAGGATGATGGTGGTGCCCTCGCGCCGCCGCAGCTCGGCGATCTGGGCGCGGATGCGGATCGACACGTCCGGATCGAGGCCCAGGGTGGGCTCGTCGAGGAAGAGCACCTCCGGCCGGTTGAGCAGGGCCTTGGCCAGCGCCAGCCGCTGCTTGAGGCCGGTGGAGAGCTCGTTGTACTCGGTCTTGAGGTGCGGGGTCAGCTCGAAGCGCTCCAGCAACTCGTTCACCCGCGCCCGCAGGGTCCGGCCGTGCAACCCGTAGAGGCGGCCGTAGAAGGCGAGCACCTCCGCCGGGCGCAGGCTCCACACGAACGAAGCGTTGCCGCTCGCCATGTTGAGCCGCCGGCGGATCGTGAAGGCCTCGCGCACCACGTCGTGTCCCAGGATGGTGGCCGAGCCGCGGTCCGGCAGCAGCAGCGTGGCCAGGATGGAGAGCAGCGTGGTCTTGCCCGCCCCGTTGGGCCCGAGCAGGCCGAAGATGGCGCCGCGCTCCACCTGCAGGCTGGCTCCGCGCAGGGCGGGCGTCTCGCGGCGACGCAGCCATCCGCTGCGGAACGTCTTGGCGAGGTCGTGGGCTTCCACCGCGAGGGGCGAAGCGGGCATGATCCGCTCATCGTACCACGCGGGCGCGACCGGCCTCCGCCGCCGCCGAGCGTTTGCCCGGCCGGGATCGATCTGATAGAACCTCTGCGTGGAGCCGACGGAGAGCCAGGCGACCTGGCGGTGCGCCGCGGACGCGCTCGGACCGAGCCAGACCGCGACGTTCGACCTCCGGGTCCGCGGGCGCACCGTGCGCGGCTTCCTCGTGAACCACGAGGGCGGCCATCACGCCTACGTCAACCGCTGCCCCCACGCGGGCACCCCGCTCGACGCGTGGCCCAACGAGTTCTTCACCGAGGACGGCCGCTACCTGATCTGCGCCACCCACGGCGCGGTCTTCGCGCCGGACACCGGGATCTGCGTGGAGGGCCCGTGCCTGGGGGCCCGGCTCGAGCCGCTGCCCGTGGTCCACCGCGGCGGCGAGCTGGTCGTCACCGTCGCGCCCTGACGACCGGCCGAAGAGGAGTCACTTCCCCTTCGGCTCGGGTGGGCGGAGGGAGTCTGGCAGGCAGGTGTAGGTGATGACATACGTCACGTTCGTGTTTCCATCCCTCGTCATGGTTATGGCCGAGGTCGGGGTGACGCGACTGAAGCTGTGGCGCTCGGGCCCGCCCGTCGCGTCCAGCGCCGCCTGCCATTCAGCGTCGATTGCGTCGATACAGTCTCCGAGGCTCGCGTAGCTGGACTTGGGATGGGGGGTCGGGGTGCGCTGGAATGTCTGCATATCGCCCGACTCTTCCCACAACACCCACGCGCCGCCGGCGGAGGCAGAGGCGGCGAGGGCGAGCAGGCAACCGAGTGCCGCGACTCCGAGGAGCGGCGGGCGTCTGGTCATCGGGGCCCCCTTCAGGAGGGGGCGTTCAGCGCGTGGAACGAATCGGATTGCGAGATGCCGCGAGCGAGCTTCGTTCCATCGAGTTCTGTGTACGTGACCTTGAGGTAGGTGCCGACACGGAAGTCGCACCGCACCGCGTCGTCGAGGAGGAAGATCTTCGCTCCGCCGCTGAGCAGGATGTGATCGCCGTGACGTTCCAGGAGCGAGCCATAGATGATCCCAGCCCACATGCTGATCCCCTTCCCTCTCAACTAGGTTACGGCCGCAGTAATTTTCTCTGGTAGCCCCGTTGACGGGGCCGCCGTGCCGCGTGACGATCCGTACGGACCGAGTAGGCGGGGCTCCTCCGGAAGCCACCGGCGCAAGTACTTGAGTTAGAATGCCGGCCATGAATCCCGAGGATGAGCGCGCGGAGGTCGAGGAGGCCAACGCGCGCTTCTACCGGGTGTTCGAGACCCTCGATCTCCGGCAGATGGAGGAGGTCTGGGCCCACGGGGAGCACGTCCGATGCGTGCACCCGGGCTGGGGCCTCCTGACCGGCTGGGACGCGGTCCGCCAGTCGTGGGAGGCCATCTTCAAGCACAGCGAGGAGATGCGCTTCAGCATCACCGACATCAACGCCTACGTGGAGGGCGTCTTCGGCTGGGTCACCTGCACCGAGAACATCCTGTCGGAGACGCGCGGCAAGATCTCGGTGACCTCGGTGCTGGCCACCAACATCTTCGAGCGGAGCGCGGGCGAGTGGCGCATGATCCACCACCACGCCTCCCACATCCTGACCGGCAACCCGTCGACGGGAGCCTGAGCGAGCGGAGGAGAGTGCCCCATGCCCAGCGAAGGCGTCAAGGACGCGAGCCATCTCTACGAGGTCGAGCGCCGCGCTCGCCACGCCGAGCGCCCGGGGTTCCGGATCAGCGAGCTGCAGATCGGCCCGCGCCAGCAGGTGCCCTGGCACTACCACAACAAGATCCAGGACACGTTCTACGTGCTGGAGGGCCGGCTCCGCCTCTTCCTGCGCGATCCGAAGGAGGAGATCCGGCTCGAGCCCGGGGAGACCTACGCGGTGCGCCCCGGCCGCCCGCACCTGGTGACCAACGGGGGCGAGACCTCGACGGTCTTCCTGGTGCTGCAGGGGCTCGGCGAGTACGACTACGTTCCCCTGACCTGAGCGGTCCGCGCGATCAGAGCCGGCGCAGCAGGAGATGCGGGCCGGCCTCCGCGGCCACCGCGTAGCGGTACTCGGCCGCGCCGGCCGCGATCGTGACCGTCGCGCCATCCCGGGTCAAGCTCACCTGGGGCAGGTTGCGCCAAGGGTAGGTCTCGAGATCGACCAGCACGTAGTCGCTCTTCTCGATGCCGACCGGGAAGACGAAGACTCGCGGCCGCAGGCTCAGGTGGGGCACGTAGGGATCCTGCGCGGACACCGCGGCCGCGGGCGGCACCTCGGCGAGCACCCGGTAGGCCGCCATCTGCGCGGGCGTGGGCCAGAAGCGCGCGCGCGCGAGGTTGTTCACGGTGCGCGAGTCGAGCGCGAGACTCACCACCATCGCGACCACGAGCACCGCGACCGGCCAGTGCCCCGGCCGCCGTCGCTCGAGCCGCGCGTAGCCGCCGATCGCGGCCAGGACCAGGAACGGCAGCACGAAGGCCTGGTACTGGGCGCGGTAATTGTAGAGGACCGGGTCGATGCTCAGGAGGTTCTGGGCCAGCGCGGGCAGGACGCCGACGAGGTCCCAGCCGCCGAGGAGGGGCAAGAGCCCGAGCGGGGCTAGCATCGCGGCCAGGTAGAGCATCCGGTCGGCGGTGATCAGCGAGGCGAGGGTGTGGAGCGGGTGCAGGACGATGGTCGTGACGATCGCGCCGAGAGAGTCGCCGAGCTGCGCGTAGCGCCCGAGATGGGAATAGGGCTCGCCGCGATACGCGGGCACGATGAAGCGCACGTCGAGCGCGAGCACCGCCAGCGCGCCCACCGCGGCGAGCGCGCCCGGGCCCCAGCGCCGGCGGGCCAGCGCCATCCAGGCCCCCAGCCCGATGACCGGCAGCGCCGCGTCCTCGCGGCAGAGCAGGGTGAGCACGGCCGGGGCGAGCGCCCACCAGGGCCGGCCCGCCTCGACCGCCCACGCGGCGGCCAGCAGCAGCGGGATGGCGAGGGCCGCGGTGTGGAAGTCGCGCACGTTGATCCCCTGCAGCGACGGGTTGGCCAGGTAGAGCAGCGCGAAGGCGGCGGCCGGCCGCTCGTCGCGGAGGCGGGCGCGGGCCAGGCCGAACACCGCGCCGCCGCCCAGGGCCAGCGCGGCCGACTGTGCGACCAGCAGCACCACCGGGCCGGGGACGACCCAGAAGGCGGGCACGAAGACGTACATGATCGGGGAGAGATGGTCGCCCCAGGCGTGCATCTCGGGCAGGCTCACGTAGGGCCCGGCCCCGCGCGCGAGGTTCCAGCCGAGCTGCACGTAGTAGCCCAGGTCGAGCGCGTGGGTCGCGAACGTGAAGTGGCGGGTGACCGTCACGAAGGAGAACAGGAGCGCATAGGCCGCGACGCCGACCGCGACCACCCGGCGCGGCCGCAGCGCGGGCACCGGGCGCGGCGCGAGCAGGTAGCGCAGGGCGAGGAGGCCCAGCACCAGGAGGAAGAAGTGCTCGGGGCGCCACGGCCAGTGCTCGCGCCGGCCGGTCCACCAGACGAGTGCCAAGCCGAGGCCCGCCGCCGCGACCGCGGCCGCGACGGCGAGGAGGCGGGCGATCACCGGTAGCGGTGGTACCGATGCACGATCGAGGCGAGCCGCCTCGATCGCTTGATCCCCGAGCGGTGGAGCAGGTAGCGGGCCACCACCCAGAGGATCTTGAGCCCGTACACGCAGGAGGCGGCGAAGGAGGCCGACGAGGCCTCCGGGAAGTAGCGCACCGGGACCGGAATCTCCGCGATGCGGAAGCCGGTGGACACCACCTGGGCCACGATCTCCTGGTCGAAGACGAAGCCGTCGGAGTTCATGCGGAAGTTCACGTCCTCGAGCACGGTCCGGCTGAATGCGCGGTAGCCGGTGTGGTACTCGGAGAGGCGCAGGCCGAAGGCCAGGTTCTCCACCCCGGTGAGGAAGCGGTTGGCGAGGAACTTCCACCACGGCATGCCCTGCTGGACCGCGGAGCCGCCCGCGAGCCGCGAGCCCAGCACGAGATCGGCGTCGCCCCGCACGATCGGGGCGATGATCTGCGGCACGAGGGTGGGATCGTACTGGTAGTCCGGGTGGACCATCACCACGATGTCGGCGCTCGCCTTCAGCGCCTCGGTGTAGCAGGTCTTCTGGTTGGCCCCGTAGCCGTAGTTGCGGTCGTGCACGAAGATCTCGAGCCCCAGGTCCCGCGCCACCTCGAGGGTGGTGTCGGTGGAGCCGTCGTCCACCAGGATCACCAGGTTGACCGCGTCCTTCGGCAGCTCCTCGTACGTCATGCGAAGGGTCCGGCCCGCGTTGTAGGCCGGCATGACCACCACCACCTTGGGCGCGATCTTGGGACGCTCGACCTGGGGCGGCCGCGCCATCAGGAGCCGCCCGCGACGCGGCACACCGCGACGAACTGGTAGGCGAGGCCGCCCGGCCAGATCCGCGCGACCCGGGCGCTCAGGTCGTGGAGCCTGCGCAGGCCGGCGCCGTGCCAGCGGGGCGGCACCACCAGGGGCAGTGGCACCGGGGTGACCCGCAGCTCGGCGACCGCGAGCCCCGCCGAGTGGAGGAAGGTCACCAGGGTGCGCCGGGTGAAGAAGCGCAGGTGGGTGCGGTCGAGGATGCCGCGGTCCGTGTAATCGAACCGGCCGGCCAGCAGCGAGAGCCGGACCCAGAGGTGGGCCACGTTGGGCACCGAGACGATGACGATCCCCCCGGGCGCCAGCGTGCGGTCGAGAGCCACGAGCGCGCCGAGCGGATCGGTCAGGTGCTCGAGCACGTCGCCGTAGACGATGGCGTCGAAGGGGCCGTCGAGCAGCGGAGGGGCCGCCTCGAGGTCGGCGACCACGACCTCCTTGCACCGCCCGTGGGCGCGCGCGGCCAGCGCGGGATCACGCTCGAGCGCGGTCACGTTCCAGCCCCGCCCGGTGAGCCGCTCGGCGAGGAACCCGTCCGCCGCGCCCACGTCGAGCGCCTTCCGGCCGCGCCCCTCCCCCAGCCGGGCGAGGATGACCGAGTGGCTCGAGTGCGGGTCGTCCTTGAGCCGGTAGACCGGTTCGCTCATTCCTTTCCGCCTGAGGGTCAGGATATCACCCGGGTTCCTCAGGGCCGGTTCGAATAGAGCCGCCGGCCGCCGCCCTCGAGCAGCAGGTGTACCTGCCCGGGCGGCAGCTCGCGCACCACGCTCTTGCCCGGGGTCAGCGCGGTCAGGAGGAACACCCGGCGGTCGGCTTGCCACGCCCGGGCCAGCGCCTCCCCGTCCCAGAAGGTGCCCCGGGCCTCGGGGAACGTCGCGCCGAAGGCCAGGTTCGACTGCAGCCCGTTGACGATCTGCACCCGCCGGTCCAGGCGCAGGAGGGCGGACGCGCTGTGCTCGAGCGCTCCCTCGTGAGCCACCACGTCCCCCGGGGCGGCCCGCAGCAGGAGCGCGTCGGTCATGACCCGCACCGAGCGGGACTTGGCGAAGATGGCGAGCCCCTCGACCGAGAGCGGAAGGAACGCGAGCATGCCCGCGAGCATCGCGCCCACCCCGAGCCGCGGCAGACGCCGCCAGGTGGCCATCGCGACCGCGGCCGTCACCAGCCCGAAGATCGCGCTGATGCTGCCGAAGAGCGGGCGGAACTGGCCGATGAAGTCGGTGGCGACCGGCTGGCCCTGGGCCGCCATGTTGCGGGCGGAGACGTCGGCGAGCGCGACCGCTCCCGTCGAGACCCCGAGCACGCCGCGCCACACCAGGAGCGACGCGGTCGCGAGCGCGGCCACCGCCAGCAGCGACGGGACGAGCAGGGTGAAGGAGCGGGGCGCGCCCGCGGGCCGCTCGATCGCGTCGTCCCAGAGCCGGGCCACCAGCAGGGCCATGGCCGGGAACGCGGGCAGGCCGTAGTGCGGCAGCTTGAACGGGGACAGGGCGAACACGCCCAGGATCGCCACCACCCAGATCGCCAGCAGCGCCCAGAGCCGCGCTTCCGGCGTGCGCCACGGCCGCGCGAGCGCGCGCCACGCCGCGAGGGGCAGGGCCAGCACCCACGGGAAGAATCCGGCCGCGGTGACCGCGAGGAACTCCAGCGTCGAGAGCGACACGTCCTCGTCGGGGAACAGGCGCTGGCGCGTGACGTTGAGCACGTGGTTGTCGACGATCGTGTACCAGAGGAAGCCGCGGTGCTGGAGCTCCACCGCCACGTACCACGGGACCGCGACCGCGAGCAGGAGCAGGACCGCGCGCGGCGGGATCCACTGTCGCCACGCCCGCCCCTCGCCGGTGAGCCCCAGGAAGAGCGCCACGATGGCGAGCGGGCCGAGCGCGCCCAGGAGATCCTTGGCGAGCACCGCGAGGCCCAGGCTGCCGTAGGCGAGCAGGAGCGGCCACCGCCCCTGCCCCAGGTACGCGAGGATGAAGCCGTAGAGGCCGAGCAGGATGCAGGCGACGAAGAGGAGGTCCGGCTTGACCATGCGGCCGAAGAGGAACATCTCGAGGTTGGCCGCGACCATCAGCCCCGCCATCAGCCCGACGCGCGCGGAGGCGAGCCGCGTCCCGATGAGACCGGTGATCACCGCCACCGCCACCGCGGCGAGCCCCGAGACGAGACGCGCCGCGCTCTCGGTCGGGCCGAGCCACGCGAAGGCGCCCGCCATCAGCCAGTAGAGGAGCGGCGGCTTGTCGAAGTACGGGACCCCGCCGAGATGCGGGGTGATCCAGCCCGCCCCGTGCAGCATCTCCCAGGCGATCTGGGCGTGGATGCCCTCGGGCGGATCGAGGAAGGGGGCGGCTCCGAGGCGTCCGAGGAAGAGGGCGGCCGCGACGATGGCGACCGCCAGCGGCGGGGTCAGCGGGGCCGCCCGCCGCGGCGGCTCACCGCTCGACCCGGACGATCGCCTCCTTCGGGAGGCGGTCCAGGAAGCTGCCGACCGCGGCGTCGAGGTACCCGCGGTCCTTCGACTCGAGCGTGACTTTCACCTTGTACTCGGGGTTGGAGAACTCCGGGTACGAGCCGAGCATCAGGTCCGGATGGCCGGCCAGCAGCTCGTTCAGGTGATCGGCCAGGGTGCCCTCCCCCATGCTCACGTAGACGCAGCAGAGGTGGAAGGGCGCGTCGCGGAAGCGCTCCTTGAGGGCGTCGAACTTCTGCCGGAAGATCTCGGGCACGCCGGGCAGGATGTAGATGTTCCGCACCACCACCGCGGGGAAGACCAGCTCGCCGTCGGCGGTGAGCTCGGCACCCTGCGGGACCTCCGCCATCTTGAGGCGCGCCTCGTTGAGCCGGCCCTTGTAGTAGCCCTCCAGCACCTGGACCAGCCGCGGCTCCCGGACGACCGACACGTCGAGCGCGCGCGCGACGCCCTCGACGGTGACGTCGTCGTGGGTGGGGCCCACCCCGCCGGAGGTGAACACCACGTCGTAGGCGGAACTGAACGCGCGCACCTCCGCCGCGATCAGGTCCACCTCGTCGGGGATGACCGTGATGCGCCGCACCTCGACGCCCAGGACCCGCAGCTCGCGGCAGAGGTAGGCGGCGTTGGCGTCGGTGATCTTGCCCGACAGGATCTCGTTCCCGATCAACAGGATACCGGCCGTCTTCGCCATAGGCGCTGCACATCGTAGCACGGAGTCGAGGGCGCAGTTCCACCGGCGGTTCAACCCGTGATACACATACCGCATGCGGTGCGGGGCATGTGGCATGGACAACCCATCCCAGAGCCGCTTCTGCGATCAGTGCGGGGCGGCCCTCGACGCGGTATGCCCGAGCTGCGGAGGGCCGGTCCGGCCCGAGGCCAGATTTTGCGGAACCTGCGGCAAGCGCCTCGGTGAGGCCGCCGCGACCGAGAGGCGGGTGGAACCCGAGGCACGGCCGGCGCGTCCGCCGGCGTCCGCCCCGCTCGCGTACCGGAGTCCGGTGGTCGCCTACACCCCTCGGCATCTCGCCGACAAGATCCTCCGGTCGCGGTCGGCTCTCGAGGGCGAGCGCCGTCAGGTAACCGTCCTCTTCGCCGACATCGCGGGCTTCACCACTCTCGCCGAGAAGCTCGACCCCGAGGACGTGCACCGCATCGTGGACCGATGCTTCGAGCTGATCACCGCCGAGGTCCACCGGTTCGAGGGCACGATCAACCAGTACACCGGCGACGGGGTGATGGCGCTCTTTGGCGCGCCCATCGCTCACGAGGACAGCCCGCGGCGCGCGGCTCACGCCGCGCTCGCCATCCAGCGCGCCCTCCGAGGCTACGACCGGGAGGTGCAGGCCCAGGGTGCGCTCCCCCTGCAGATGCGGATCGGTCTCCACACCGGGCCCGTCGTCGTGGGGAAGATCGGGGACGACCTGCGGATGGACTACACGGCGGTTGGAGATACCACCAACCTGGCCGCGCGCCTTCAGCAGTCTGCCCGGCCGGGCAGTGTGGTGGTGAGCGAGGCCACCCAGACCGCCATCGGTGGCTTCTTCGAGACGCTCGACCTGGGCGAGATCGCCGTCAAGGGGCGGGCGCCGGTGCGCGCGTTCGAGGTGCTGCGCGCCCGCGCTCGCCGCTCCCGACTCGCCGCCGCGCTGGAGCGGGGGCTCACCCCACTCGTGGGCCGCTCCCGCGAGGTGGGCATCCTGCTCGAGCGCTTCGCGGAGGTCAAGCGCGGCCACGGCCAGGTCGTGTCCTTGGCCGGGGACGCCGGCATCGGCAAGTCACGCCTGCTCCTCGAGTTCCGCCAGGCCGTGATGGAGGGCGACGATCACCCCACGTGGCTGGAGGGACAGTCGGTCTCCTTCGGCCAGTCCATCCCCTTTCTGCCGCTGATCGAGCAGCTCCGGCTCAACTTCCACATCGAGGAATTCGACGGGGAGCCGGAGATCATCGCCAAGGTCGAGCACGGCATGCGCCGCATGGGGGAGCTGGAGGCCCACATCCCGTACGTTCGCTACCTGCTCTCGGTCGATCCGGGCGACCGCGGCATCCTCGACATGGAGGCGGGCGCGCGCCGGCGGAAGTGCTTCGAGGCGATCCGCGCCCTCTCCCTCCGCGGGGCGCGCCTGCGTCCCCTCGTCCTGGTCTTCGAGGACCTGCACTGGATCGACGCCGGCACCGAAGAGTATCTCGCGTCGATGGTCGACGCGGTGGCGAGCGTACCGCTCATGCTGATTCTTACCTTCCGGGTAGGCTATTCCCCACCGGTCCCGGCGCGCAGCTTCCACACCGCGCTCACTCTGCACCCGCTGTCCGAGGCGGACGCCGTGACCATGGCCGGACACGTGCTCGGCGCGGCCGACCTGCCGTCCGCGCTACGCCAGGCACTCCTGGAAAAGGCCGAAGGCGTGCCCCTCTTCATCGAGGAGGTGACCAAGACCCTGCTCGATCTCGGGATGCTGCGCCGAGAAGGCGACGGCTACCGCGTGGTGGAGGGCGTGGGCGCGCTCAACGTCCCCGACACCATCCAGGGCATCATCATGGCCCGCCTCGACCGACTGGGCGAGGATGGCAAGCGCACGGTGCAGCTTGCCTCCGTCATCGGGCGCCAGTTCCTCGGGCGGCTGCTCCAGCGGGTGGCCGGGCTGGCGGAGCGGCTCACGGAGCTGCTGGAAGAGCTGAAAGACCTCGAGATCATCTACGAGCTGGGGCTCGCGCCCGAGCCGGCCTACATCTTCAAGCACGCGCTCATCCAGGACGTGGCGTATCAGAGCTTGCTCAAGGAGCGTCGGCGCGAGCTCCATCGCGCGGTCGGCATGGCGATCGAGGAGATCTACGCCGACCGTCTGGCCGAGCACGCCGAGGAGCTGGCCCACCACTTCCAGAACGGCGGCGACTGGCAGAAGGCCTTCACCTACCTCGTCCGGTCCGGGGACCGGGCGAAGGCCGCCTACGCCAACCAGACCGCGCTCGACTTCTACGCGCGGGCCCTCGAGGCGAGCGGGCGCGTGACTCCCGCCCTGGCCCCCGCCCGGATCGTGGAGATCCATCATCGCCGGGGCGAGGTGCTGCGCCTGCTCGCCCGGTACCCGGACTCGATCGCCGAGTTCGAGCGCATGCGCGAGGTGGCGCGGAGCAGCGGCGACCGCGTGCGTGAGGGTGAGGCGCTGGTCGAAACCTCCTATAGCCAGTTCCTCACCTTCAGCAACGAAGCCATCGACCATTGCCGCCGGTTGGCCCAGGACGCCCTGGCCATCGGCCGGGAAACCGACAGTCAGCATGTGGTGGCGCGGAGCCTGTGTTACCTCGGCCTCGCCGCGCAGGCGGACGGCGACGTGGCGGAGGGAGACCGTCTCTTCGAGGAGTCCCTGGGCATCGCGAGGGCCGGCGGGTTCCCGGACACGGTGGCGGTGAGCCTCACGTGGCTGGGGGCGCACGCCAACTGGCGCGGCGAATTCACCCGGGCCATCGAGACGAGCCGGCAGGCCGCCGCGGCGGCGCGCGAGATCAACGACGGCCTATCCGAGATGATCTCGAGTGCGTTCACCTGCCTGAGCCAGATCGGTCTCGGACAATACCCAGAGGCGCTCGCCACCATCGACGATGGGTTGGCGAAGGCACGGGACCGCAACAACTCGTTCATCGTGGGCCGGCTCACCAACACGCTGGGCTGGCTCTACCAGGAGCTGGGCGACTTTCGCCGCGCGACCGAGTACAACCGGGAGGCGGCCGAGATCGGCCGTCGGGCCAAGAACGCCAACGTGGAGGTCAGCTCACTGATCAACCTGAGCCTGGACGAGCTCAATCTGGGCGACCCTCGGAAGGCCCTGGCCCTCATGGAGGCGACGCAGGAGCGGGTGGAGAAGTTCGCGTTCGGCGCGCATCGGTGGCGGTGGTCGAACCATCTGAGCGCGTACTTGAGCGAGGCGCTGCTCGTGATCGACGAGCATGAGCGTGCGCTCGAGCAGGCCGACAAGGCGCTTCGGCAAGCCCGCACCACGGGGTCGGTCAAGTATCAGGCCAAGGCCTTGGCCCTGCGCGGCCAGATCCTCCTCGAGACCGGCCAACCCGCCGACGCCCGGCACGAGCTCGCCGAAGCCCTGACCTTGACCCGGCGCATCGGGTATCCCACCCTCACCTGGCAGGCCGCCCACCTCCTTGCTCTCGCCCAGGCGGCCGCGGGCGACATGGAAGAGGCGGTGACCGCCGCCCGCCTCGCGGCCGACACCTTGGATCAGATCGCCGGGCGCCTGCCCGACGCCGCCCTGCGGCGCACGTTTCTGGCCTGGCGCCGCGTCGACACCGTCCGCGAGGACCTGGAACGCCTGCTACGCACGTAGCCCTTCTGCTAGAATGGGCCCGGCGCGAGCCGGTGAAACCCCTTATGCGAGGAGCGCGATGAGCACCGACGCCTCTCCGATCACGCTGCGCGGCTGGGCCCTCGTGCTGGGCGCGTCGTCCGGCTTCGGCGCGGCCACCAGCCTCGCCCTGGCGCGGGCCGGCCTCAACATCTTCGGGGTGCACCTCGATCGCAAGTCCACCCTGCCCAACGTGGAGCGTCTCGGCGCCGAGATCACCGCGCTGGGGCGACAGGCGCGCTTCTTCAACGTCAACGCGGCCGACGAGGAGAAGCGGGCCGAGGTGGCGAGCGAGATGGAGCGGGTGCTGCGCGAGCGCGACGAGGTGGGCCAGGTGCGGGTGATGCTCCACTCGCTCGCCTTCGGGACCCTCAAGCTCTTCGTCGCCGATCCCATCAAGGAGGCGGTGACGAAGGCCCAGATGGACATGACCCTCGACGTGATGGCCCACAGCCTCGTGTACTGGGCCCAGGAGCTGGTGGGTCGCGGGCTGATGGGGCGGGGGGGCCGGATCTACGCGATGACCTCTTCCGGGGGCGCCCGGGTGCTCCCCTTCTACGGTCCGGTGTCGGCGGCCAAGGCCGCGCTGGAGTCGAACATCCGCCAGCTCGCGGCGGAGCTGGCCCCGCACGGCATCAGCGCCAACTCGATCCGGGCCGGGGTGACCGCGACCCCCGCGGCCCAGAAGATCCCCAACTACGAAGAATTCTCCCAGCAGGCGGCCCGGCGCAACCCGCACCGCCGGCTGACCACCACCGAGGACGTCGCGCGGGCCATCGTGGTGCTGAGCCATCCCGACACGTACTGGATCACCGGCAACGTGATCGGCGTCGACGGCGGCGAAGAGATCGTGGGCTGACGGCCGTGCCCGAGTGGCTGGCCGTCATCCTGCTGGGCGTGATCGAGGGCGTCACCGAGTTCCTGCCCATCTCCTCCACCGGGCATCTGCTCCTGGTGGAGAACTCGCAGCTCCTGCCGCGGCAGTCGGACCTCTTCAACATCACGATCCAGTCCGGCGCCGCCCTCGCGGTGCTCGTCGTCTTCGGGGGGCGTCTCCGCGACCTGCTTGGGCGTATCAGCGAGCCGGCCGCGGGCGGGTACCTGGCCAAGCTCCTGCTCGCGTTCGTGATCACCGGGGTGGGCGGGTTGGCCATCAAGCGGCTGGGCTTCGTGCTGCCGAAGGAGGTCGCCCCGATCGCGAGGGCCACCCTGATCGGCGGGGTGGTGATCCTGCTGGTGGAGTGGGGGCTGCGCGGCCGATCCGCGCGAGCCGACGTCACCTGGGCCGTCGCGGTCGCGGTGGGGCTGGCTCAGCTGCTCGCCGCGGTGTTCCCGGGCACCTCGCGCGCCGCCGCCACCATCATGATCGCGATGCTGCTGGGCCTCGCGCGGCCGATCGCCACCGAGTTCTCGTTCCTGGTCGGGGTGCCCACCCTGCTCGCGGCGGGCGGCCTCGAGACGGTGCAGGCCCTCCGCCATCCGGCGGCGGGGCCGCCCACCAAGTGGGGCATGCTGGCGCTGGGCACGGTCGTCTCGGCGGTGACCGCCTTCGTGGTCGTGCGCTGGCTGCTGCGCTGGATACAGACCCACAGCTTCAGCCCCTTCGGCTGGTACCGCATCGCCCTCGGCCTGCTGATGCTCGCCCGCTTCGTATAGGGGTCAGGTCTTACATTCCGACATTTTTCCCGGCTGAGGCGAGAGTCCGCTTTCTCACGAAAATGTCGGAATGTAAGACCTGACCCCAGCTGCGACCCCAGCTGCTGACCCCTACTCGTACTGGCGGAGGATCTCGAGGAAGGTCTCGACGACCTTGGGGTCCCAGTAGCCCGCGTCGGTCTCGCGGATCAGTAAGGACACCGCCTCGGAGCGCGGCAGGGCCGCCTTGTACGGGCGCTCGGTGTGGAGCGCGTCGAAGACGTCGACCACCGAGATGATGCGCGCCCCGAGCGGGATGGCCGCGCCCTTGAGCCCGTCGGGATAGCCGGAGCCGTCCCACTTCTCGTGGTGGTGTCGCATGATCGGGCGCACCAGCTCCATGCTGCGCAGCCCGAGCACCAGGTCCGAGCCCGCCCCCGGGTGGGCGCGGATCCGCTCCTGCTCCACCGGATCGAGCGGCCCGGGCTTGAGCAGGATCCCGTCGGGCACCGCGATCTTCCCGAGGTCGTGGAGATAGCCGCCGAGCCGGAGCGCCCGCAGCATCTCGTGGTCGAGGCCGAGGGCCTCGCCGAGCGCCACCGCGTAGCGCGAGAGCCGGTCGCAGTGGCCGAGGGTGTAGGGATCGCGCGCCTCGATGGTGAGCGCGAGCGTGGTGATGACCGCCTCCGCCCGCTCGAGCTGGCCGAGCAGCATCTTGACGCGCAGGAGCGCGGCGAGCCGCGTCCGCAGCTCGACGAACTCCACCGGCTTGGTGAAGAAGTCGTCCGCCCCCGCCGCGAGCCCGGCCACCCGCGCCTCCAGGTCGCCCACCGCGGTGAGGATCACCACCGGCATCAGCTCGTAGCGCGGGTCGGCCTTGAGCCGCGCGCACAGCTCGATCCCGCTCATCGCGCCGAGGTGCACGTCGGTGAGCACCAGGTCCGGGCTCACCACGTTGAGGGCGTCGAGCGCCTGCTCCGCGGAAGCCGCCATCAGGAGACGGTAGCCGAGCGCGCCCAGGAGGCCCGAGAGCACCTCGCGGATGTGGGGCTCGTCCTCGACCACCAGGATGGTCGGCCGCTCCGAGATCCCGTCCAGGGAGAGATCGAGGCTATCGCTCATCGATCGCCCGCTCCATCCACGACAGCACGTCCTTGAAGGGCTGCTCCCAGCCGTCCTCGAGCATCAGCATGTGCCCGTGCCCGGCCGCCTCCTGGTACTCCGATCCGTAGCGCCGCGCGATGCGGCGCTGGAGCGCGACCGGGGTGATGCGATCGCGCTCCGCGCCGACCACCAGGGTCGGGCAACGCACCGCCGCCGCGTCCACCGCGATCCCGCCGAGGGCCAGCTCGCGGGTGGCCCGGCCGGATTCCGGCCCGAACCGCGGGAAGGCCCACTCCCGCTGCTCGGGGGAGAGCTGGCTCAGGCACAGGAAGTCGGCGTGCGCGCGGGTCATCGTGAACGCGCGGCCGCTCAGGACCGCGGGCAGGTAGCGGGCCGCGCGGACGAGCACCGGCCACTCCAGGGTCACGATCCCGCGCGGGGGCGCGCTGGTCATGAACACCGCGGCCGCGATCCCGCCGCCCTCGGCCGCCTTCTGGGCGATGAGCCCGCCCATCGAGTGACCGACCAGCACCGCCTCCCCGAGCCGGTCCAGGCAGCGGCGGACGTCGTCGACGTAGTCGAGGAACGAGACGGAGCCGAGCCCACCCGCGGCGGGGCTCTCCCCGTGGCCGCGCAGGTTGACGGCCCAGGCGTCCCAGCCGGACTGGGCCGCCGCGTAGAGGTAGTTGCGCAGGTACCAGCTGCCGCCCCACATGCCGTGGACGAAGAGGACAGAGCGGGAGTGGGCCCGTCCGGCGGGGGCGGCGTGCTCGAGGACCAGGTCGCCGATGCGCTCGCTCAACGTCGTATCGTCCCGGATGGGATTCGCCCGGGTATCTTACGCCAACCGAGAGTCCAGCGGACGGGGGTCACGGGGAGGCCGGCACCCGGGTCAGGCCGCGGCGTTGAGGCGGACGGTCTCGACCACCAGGCCGGCGGTGAGCACCAGGTCGCGCACGTCCACCCACTCGTTGACGGTGTGGATCTCGCGCATGCCGCACGCGAGGTTGGCGACCTCGAGCCCGCGCTCCGCGAAGACGTTGGCGTCCGAGCCGCCCCCGGTGGAGCGCGTGGGACAGGTGCGGCCGGTGGCGGTGGCGGCGGCCTGCACCAGGCGGACGATCGAGGCGTCGTCCCGGACGTCGAGCCGCGAGTACTGCCGGTCGACCTGGGCCTCGACGCGCGCCTGGTAGCTCCGGTCGCCCACCCGGACCGAGTGCCGCGAGACCGCCTCGTCGAAGCAGCGCCGCATGTGCTCCGTCTGGGCCTCGAGCTTCTCGAGGCTCAGGCTGCGCGTCTCGCCCCGCACCGTCACCATCGCGGACACGATGTTGGTGGCGAGCCCACCCTGGATGAGGCCGAGGTTCGCGGTGGTCTCCGCGTCGAGCCGTCCGAGCCTCATCGCCGCGATGGCCTCCGCCGCGATCTGGATCGCGCTCATCCCCTGCTCCGGGCAGATGCCCGCGTGGGCGGGCAGGCCGTGCACCGTGAAGGCCATGCGGTTGGCGGCGGGGGCGCGGGTGATCAGCTCGCAGACCCCGTCCACGTCGAGGACGAGGCCGCGCCGCGCCCGGAGCCGGCCGGTGTCGAAGTGCTTGGCCCCGAGCAGGCCGTATTCCTCGCAGATGGTCAGCACCACCTCGATGTCGCCGTGCGGGATCGCCCGCTCCCGGAGCGTGCGCACCGCCTCCAGGATCGCGACCACGCCCGCCTTGTCGTCGCCGCCCAGCACGCTGGTGCCGTCGGTGCGCACCACGTCGCCGTCCACCACCGGGCGGATCTTCTCGGCCGGCCCCACCGTGTCCATGTGGCCGGAGAGCAGGAACGGCGGCGCGCCCGGGGTGTTGCCGGGGAACCGCGCGAGCAGGTTGCCGGTGTTACCCTCGATCTTCTCCCCGGCGCCGTCGACCTCCACGCTGCCGCCCATGCCCTTGAGGATGGCCTCCAGACGCCGCGCGATCGTGCCCTCGCACTTGGACGGGCTCGAGATCGAGGCGAGCTCGAGGAACTCTTCCTTCAGCCGTGCCGCGTTGATCATGGAGCGGTCCTCTGGAGGGCGAGATGGTGGAGCAGGAAGCGTCGGCTCTGCTCGACGGCTTCCCGGCGATGATCCGGATCGGTGAGGCGGTGGTCGGCCCCCGCGATGACGTGCAGGGCCCGGGGCTCGGCGGCGCGCTCGAAGAGGCGCCGGCCGTGGGCGGGCGGGACCACCTCGTCGCGGTCGGCCTGGATCACGAGCACGCGGGGGACGCCGGCGGGCGCCTCGGCCCGCGCTCCGCGTCGGACCTCGGCGACGAGGGCGCGGCCGGCCTGGTCCGGATCGGCGCCGGGCAGCTCGCGCAGCGACGCGGGGGCGTTCCAGGTCACCAACGGCAGCGGAGCGCCACCCGCCCGCGCGGCCGCCACCCAGAGCGCCACGAACCCGCCCAGGCTCGAGCCGAGCAGCCCGAAGCGGCCGTCCAGCTCGGGCCGCTTGGCCAGGTGGTCGAGCACGCCTTCGAGATCGGCCATGCGCGTCTCGATGGTGGCGTCCTCGTGGCGGCCGCCGGATTCGCCGCTGCCGCGGAAGTCGAAGCGGGCGAGGGCCAGGCCGGCCCCCGGCAGCTCGCGGCCGAGGAGGAGGTACTTGTCGCTGTCCTTGGAGGCGCCCATGCCGTGGCAGGCCGCCACGCAGGCCCACGGTCCGCGCCCGTCCTCCGGAAGATGGAGCACCCCCACGACCTCGGCGGCGCCGACGGTGACGCGAAAGCGCGACGCGCTCACGCCCAGACGAGGTCGAAGAGGCGGCAGGTATTGACGGTGAGCTGGTACGTCGCTTCGTCCGCCGGCAGCCCCTTGATCTTCGCTACCTCTTCCGCGACCCTAGCTACGAGCCACGGACCCGAGGTCACGCTCTCGAACTCGCCCTGGTACGGCCAGGGCGCGTCGCTCTCCACCAGCAATGACTCGATCGGCACCGACTCCACCATCTCGCGGTCCCGGTCGCGGTAGACGAGATCCGGGGTGACCGACACCAGGTAGCCCGCGTCGACGATCTCGCGGGTGATCTCCGCGCTGGCCTTGTGCCAGTGGAACACCGCGCGCTCGACGCTCCGGCGCTTGAGCGCGGCCAGCGCGTCCGCCGCCGCGCCGTGGGGCGCGTGCAGGATGATCGGGAGATCGTAGCGGACCGCGAGATCGATCAGGCGGTCGAGGCGCTCGCGGGCCTGCCGGCGGACCGCCTCGGGATCGGTCACCGCGCCGAGGCCGTACCAGGGCAGCCCGACCTCTCCGACCGCGACCAGGCGCGAGTGGCTGGCGTGGATCTGGGCCTCGACCGCTTCCAGGTCTTCGGGGGTGAGCTTCCACTCCGGATGGAGGCCGAACGCGGGCCAGACCCCCTTGCCGTTGTCGAGCGCGGCCTGGAGCGTGCGCTCGTTGGTCGCCGCGTCGCAGCCGACCGCCACCACGCCCCACACGTCGTGCTCGGTGGCGCGGATGACCGTGCCCCGGACGTCGGCGAAGGCCGGGTCGTGCAGGTGGCAGTGACTGTCGATGATCATGCCGCGCGGGGTCTCCTCAGGCACCCGCCACCGTCATGCGGCCGATGAGGAGCGTCGGCGCGGCGGTGCGGTCCCGGAACACGAGGTCGTTTCCCACTCCCTCGACGGCGTGCAGCATGTCGAGCAGGTTGCCGGCCACCGTGATCTCCTCCACCGGGTAGGCCAGCTCGCCGTTCTCGATCCACATCCCCACCGCGCCCCGCGAGTAGTCGCCGGTCACGCCGTTGACCCCGAAGCCGATCAGCTCGGTGACGTAGAGGCCGTTCTTCACGCTCCGGATGAGGTCGGCCGGGTCGCGGTCGCCCGCGGCCAGGTAGAGGTTGGTGGTCGACACGCTCACCCCGCTGCCGTCGCGGGCTCCGTGGTGCGTGGACGGCAGCCCGAGCTTGCGGCCGCTGTAGGTGTCGAGTAGGTAGGAGCGCAGGACCCCCTGGTCGACCACCACCGTGCGGCGCACCGGGAGGCCCTCGCCGTCGAACGGCCGCGAGCCGAGGGCCCCCGGCATGGTGCCGTCGTCGACGATGGTGACCGAGGGCGAGGCGATGCGCTCGCCGAGCTTGCCCACCAGGAAGGACGCGCGGCGGTAGAGCGCGGGCCCCGACGCCGCGCCCGCGATGTGCCGCACCAGCGAGGCCGCCATCTCCGGATCGAAGACCACCGGCACCTCGGTGGTCTTCACCCGCCGCGCGCCCAGCCGACGCAGCGCGCGCTGCGCCGCGATGCGCCCGATCGACTCGGGGTCGTCGAGGCGGGCGCGCCGACGCGTCACGTGATACCAGGAGTCGCGCTGCATCTCCGCGTCGCGCGTGGCCACCGGGGACACCGCGAGGCTGAACGAGGACGTCGCGTACTCGCCCGAGAAGCCGTGGCTGGTGGCGTAAGCGTAGCGGGCGCGGCGGTCCCCGAAGTCGCCCCCCTCCGAGTTGGTGATGCGCGGATCCGCCGCGAGCGCGGCCGCCTCGCAGCGCCGGGCCAGATCGATCTTCTCCTCGGGCGACAGATCGTGACCGCGCGGGTCGCGGAGATCCAGGTCGGGGATCTCACGCGAGAGCAGTGCCGCGTCGGGCAGGCCGGCCAGCTCGTCGGGGCTGGTGATCCGGGCGAGCGACACCGCCTCGTCGACCAGCCGGGTCATCGCCGCCGGCGAGAGGTCCGAGGTGGAGGCGGCCGCCACCGACTTGCCGACGAACACGCGCAGGGCCATGTGCTGCTCGCGGGCGTGCTTGACGGTGTCCACCTGGCCCAGGCGGACCTGGGCCGAGAACGACTGGTCCTCCACCACGAAGGCGTCGGCCTCGGTGGCGCCCTTGCGGGTCGCCTGCTTCAGGAGATCGGCGAGGAGATCCTGCATGCCGACGGTCAGACCTGGGTCCCGCCGACGGTCATCCGGTCGATGCGGATGGTGGGCAGCCCCACGCCCACCGGCACCGACTGGCCGTCCTTGCCGCAGGTCCCCACGCCCTCGTCGAGCTTGAGATCGTGGCCGACGCGGCTCACCCGGGTGAGCGCCTCCGGGCCGTTGCCGATCAGGGTCGCGCCCTTCACCGGCTTGGTCACGCGCCCGTCCTCGATCAGGTAGGCCTCGCTCGCCGAGAACACGAAGCGGCCGCTCGTGATGTCGACCTGGCCGCCGCCGAAGTTGACCGCGTAGAGGCCCTTCGGCACGCTCCGGATGATGTCGGCCGGCTCGTCCTGCCCCGCCAGCATGAAGGTGTTGGTCATGCGCGGCATCGGCGGGTGCGCGTACGACTCGCGCCGCCCGTTGCCGGTGACCTCCATGCCCATGAGGCGGGAGTTGAGCCGGTCCTGCATGTAGCCGCGCAGGATGCCCTTCTCGATGAGCACGTTGCGCCGGGTCGGCACGCCCTCGTCGTCCACGTTGAGCGAGCCGCGCCGGTTGGCGATGGTGCCGTCGTCGACCACCGTCACCAGCTCCGAGGCGACCGGCTGGCCGAGGCGCCCGGAGAACGCGGAGGTCTTCTTGCGGTTGAAGTCGCCCTCGAGCCCGTGCCCCACCGCCTCGTGGAGCAGGATGCCGGGCCAGCCGGGCCCCAGCACCACCGTCATCTCGCCGGCGGGGGCGTCCACCGCCCCGAGCTTCATGAGGGCCTGGCGCACCGCCTCGGAGGTGAAGCGCTGCCAGCGGTCCTCTTCCAGGAAGAAGTCGAACGCGACCCGGCCGCCGCCGCCGAAGCTGCCGATCTCGCGCTTCGCCCCGTCCTCGACGATCACCGTGATGTTGAGCCGGGTGAGCGGTCGCACGTCCCCGACCGTCCACCCGGACGGAGTCGCGATCATGACCACCACGTCCTCGCTGCCGAGGGTCGCGATGACCTGGCGCACCCGCGGATCGAGGGCGCGCGCCGCCGCGTCCATGCGCCCGAGCAGCTTGATCTTGCGGTCGAGGTCCGCCGCGATGGGCGGCTCGGCGAGGCGGTAGAGATCGTGCGGGGGACCGTCGCCGCCCACCGCGACCACCGCGGACTCGGAGGAGCGGTCGGCGATGGCCCGCGCCTGTCGCGCGGCCTCCTCGAGGCTGGGCAGCGCGAGATCGTCGGTGTGGGCGTAGCCGGTGCGCTCGCCCGACTGGGCCCGGATGCCCGCCCCCTGGCTCACGTGGCGGGCCGCCTTCTTGACCGTGCCTTCCTCCAGCACCAGCTCCTCGCTGACGCGGTACTCGAGGTAGAGGTCGGCGTGGTCGACGCGGCCCGCGAGGGTCGAGCCCAGCAGGCGCTCCATCGTCCCGGCGTTCAATCCGAACCGATCAGCGAAGAAGCGCTCCGGGCGCGCTAGCATCTCTCTCTCCTGGGAGTCTCTCGAAAGCGGTTCATCCTAGCATCGGGCTCAGGCTGGGCCGGCATGTTTAGTACGCGGCCTCGCGTGCTCCGCGTCACTTTTGATTATCGCAGATATGTCCACGCTTTGCTGGCGCGGCACTCAGGATCGTGTCGAGATTCAGTCACGGCCGCGGAGGGCCTGCTGCACCAGCTCGTGCACCGCCCGCAGACCGGTGAGCAGCGCGGGGCCCGGACTGAGCAGCGTGGCCGCGTCGACTTCGTGCACGCGGCCCTCGCGCACCGCGCTGATGCGCTCCCAGCCGGGCCGGCCGCGCACGAGCTCGAGGTCGGCGGGCTTGCCGCACCAGGACACCAGGATGATCTGGGGATCGCGTCGGGCCACTTCGGCTGCGTCCACCACCCGCTCCCGCGCGCTCCGGTGGTCGCGCAGCTCCGCGAACACGTCGCGTCCGCCGGCCAGCTCGATCACCTCGGACACCCACCGGATGCCGGCGATCAGCGGCTCGTGCCATTCCTCGAAGTACACGCGGGGCCGGTCGGGCCACATGGTGGAGAACTCGCGCACCTGGTTGATCTCGTCGTGCATGTCGGCGACGAGGGCGCGCGCCGCCGCCTCGGCGCCGAGGAGGCCGCCCACCAGCAGAATGGACTGGAGGATCTCGTCCATCGAGCGGGGATTGGTGCAGAAGACGGGCAGGCCGGCCCGGATCAGCTCGGCGGTTATGTCGGCCTGGAGGTCGGAGAACGCCAGGACCAGGTCGGGCTCGAGGGCGAGGATCCGGTCGGCCCGGAAGGTCGTGAAGCCGCCCACCTTGGGCTTGTCGCGGGCCTCGGGCGGCCGGTGGGCGGTGCCGGGCACGCCCACCACCCGGTCCCCCGCCCCGAGCGCGTAGCAGATCTCCACGTGCTCGGCGCTCAGGCAGACGATGCGGCGGGGGAAGCCTACCGGTGACTTGCCGTACATTCCGTGCGGGATTTCCCCTCACCCTGCCCCCTCCCCCGAGGGGAGAGGGATATGAGGTTAGAGGTCCTTTGACTCGTAGAGCTCGGTCTTCGAGATGGAGCGCTGGAAGGAGAGGTACGCCTCCCTGGTCATGCGCGGCTTCCACGTCTTCAAGATATCGCGCGCTCCGTCGGCGTCTCCCCACAGCAGGTCCACCGCCATCAGGGCGAGCTGCTTGGCCGGCTCCACGTAGGCCATCTTCGGATCGGCGATCGCGTAGTCGGCGCCGTGGCCGCCGCCCACCGCCCCGCCCATGTACGGATGCAATGTCGGCATCACATGGGAAATGTCGCCCATGTCGGTGGAGCCGCTGCGGTGGCCGGACTCGGTGACCTGGTCCGCGCCCAGCTGGGCGGCCGCGTTGGCCTTGAAGAGCTCGGCCATGCCCATGTGGTTGAAGAGCGGGAGGTAGCCGGGCAGCGTCTCGATCTCGACCTGGGCGCCCAGGGCCATGGCGCCGGCCCGGAGCGCGCGGTCGACCTTCTGATTCGCCTCGAGGATCGCCTCGACGGTCTTGCCGCGCACGTAGGTCTCGAGGCGCACCTCGCCCGGGATCACGTTCACCTGACTGCCGCCGTGGGTGATGATCGGGTGCACCCGGATCGAGTCCTCGTCGCGGAAGGTCTCCCGGATCGCGTTGATCGCGGCGAGGCCGATGTTGGCCGCGTAGAGCGCGTTGATCCCCAGGTGCGGGGCCCCGCCCGCGTGAGACGCGCGGCCGATGTAGCGCACCGTCTTCACGATGCAGCCGTTGTTGGAGGCGGCCACCCCCGCCTTCTTCATGTCGGGCTGCGAGGTGGTGTGGATCATCATCGCGAGGTCCACGTCGTCGAAGTGGCCCAGGCGCAGCAGCTCCGGCTTGCCGCCGAGGAACTCGATGCGCCCCGCCCGCGCCTGCTGGACGCGCCACTCCACGTCGCCGTACTCCTCGGCGGGCACCGCGAAGAAGACCACCCGGCCGGCCAAATGCTCGAAGGCGCGCGCCTCGAGCAGCCCCATCGCGGCCCCGAGCAGCCCCGCCATCTGCGCGTTGTGGCCGCAGGCGTGCGCGGCCCCCGTCTCCGGATCGGCGATCGGGTGGCCGGCCACCACCAGGCCGTCCAGCTCGCCGAGCAGGGCGAAGGTCGGGCCGTCCTTGGCCCCCGCCGCCTCCGCGCGCACCCCGGTCAGCGCGAGCCCGCTCCGGGGCTTCAGCCCCAGCTCGCCGAACGTCTCCTCGGCGAGCCTCGCGGTCTTGAACTCCTTGAAGCCGAGCTCGGGCTGGCGACGGATGCGCTCGCCGAGGGCGATGATGCGCTCGGCGTTGCGGTCGATGGCGGCGCAGATGGACTGCTTGAGGCTGGTCTTGGCTTGCACGGGGAGTCCTCCTATGACGCGAAGCGCTGGGGAAGGAAGGGGATGATCGAGTCCGGCGTCTTGCCGTCGACGATGCAGGCGGTCATCACCGCCGCGGTGACCGGCGCGAGGAGGATGCCGTTGCGGTAGTGTCCGGTGGCGACGAAGAGGCCGGCCACGTCGGGCCAGGGCCCCAGCACCGGCAGGCCGTCCGGCGTCGCGGGGCGAAAGCCGCACCACGAGCGGGTGATCGCGCGGCGGCCGATCTCGGGCACGAGCGCCACCGCCTGCGCGATGAGCCCGCCCAGGCCCTCGGGCGTCACCGCGCGCTCGAAGCCCACGCGCTCGATGGTGGCGCCGATGAGCAGCTCGCCGGAGGGCCGCGGAACCAGGTAGACCTCGTCGCCGTGCATCGCGTGGGAGATGAGCACCGGCACGTTGCTCACCGCGAGCATCTGCCCGCGCACCGGTCCCACCGGGAGCCGGCCCCCCAGCTCGGAGGCGAGCGCGCCCGACCAGGCGCCCGCCGCGAGGAGCACCGCGTCGGCGGTGAGCCGCTCGCCGTCGGCCTGCACCCCGACCGCCCGGCCGCGCTCGACCAGGATGCGTCCGACCTCGACTCCGGTGCGCACGGTCACCCCACGCGCCGCCGCGGCCAGCGCGTAGGCGGTGACCAGGCGCTGGTTGTTCACCCAGTGGTCGCCGCGCACCAGGAGCGCCGCGGGCAGGTCCTTGGCGAGCGCGGGCTCGAGCTCGGCGAGGGCCGCTCCCTCGACCATCTCGACTCCGAACTGGGTCGCGAGCGGCCAGCCGCAGCGGGCGCGCCCGTCCTCGACGTCGGCCGGGCGCGCGAGCGGGTAGAGCGTGCCCGCGGTCATGTGCTCCACGTCGACCCCGGTCACTTCACGTATCTCGGCGACGACTTGCGGATAGAGGCGCCAGCTCTCGACGGCGAGCCGGCTGAACGGGCTCGGGTCCGGCGAGTCGCCGAGCGGAGCCAGGAGCCCGGCCGCCGCGCTCGAGGCCTCGCCGCCCGGCGTGCCGCGCTCGAGGAGAGTGACGCGGCAGCCCCGCTTGGCCAGCTCGTGGGCGGCCGAGCAGCCGATGATGCCGCCGCCGATCACGAGGACCGAGGGGCCCGCCGGAGCGCCGGGCGCCATCACGCGCTCCCCAGCACGTCGAGGAAGGCCTTGATGGCGTCGGCCGGGCGCGCCGCTCCGTAGATGGCGCCGATCACCGCGACGCCCGCGGCCCCGGCCGCGCGCACCTCCGGGACCCGCTCGGGCGTGATGCCGCCCACCGCGAGCACCGGCCGGCTCGCGGCGGCCGCGGCCGCCTCGAGGGCGGCCAGGCCCTGGGGCGGACCGTAGCGGCGCTTCGAGGGCGTGTCATAGACCGGACCGAAGACGACGAAGTCGGCGCCCTGCGCCGCCGCTTCCCCCGCCTCCGCGGTCGAGTGCGCGGAGGCGCCAATGAGGAACCCGGGCGGGGTGATCTCCCGCAGCGCGGCCACCGGCAGCGAGGCATGCGTGCGCTGCACCCCGTCGGCGCCCACCGCCAGCGCCACGTCGGCCCGGTCGTTGATCAGCAGGCGCGCCCCGTGGTGTCGCGTGGCCTCGCGCAGCGGGGTGGCCAGCGCGAGTAGCGCGCGCACCTCCAGGTCCTTCTCGCGGAGCTGCACCGCGCGGAGGCCGGCGCCGAGGCACTCCTCGACGACCTCCACGGGCGGCCGCGGCGACGCGGCGCGGTCGGTGATCAGGTAGAGGCGGAAGCCTAGCTGGTCCACTCGGGCACGCCCTCCAGCGGAGAGGACGCGGTGGCGTAGAGCTTCTTGCCGATGCGGCCGGCCTTGAACGCGAGCCGGCCCGCCTCGACGGCCAGGCGCATGGCGGTGGCCATCGCGACCGGGTCCTTGGCGGAGGCGATCGCGGTGTTCATGAGCACGCCGTCGCAGCCCAGCTCCATGGCGATGGCCGCGTCGGACGCGGTGCCGACCCCGGCGTCCACGATGACCGGGACGGTGACCGCCTCCAGGATGAGCTTGATGTTGTACGGGTTGCGGATGCCGAGCCCGGAGCCGATCGGCGCGCCCAGCGGCATGACCGCGGCGGCCCCGGCGTCCTCGAGCTTCTTGGCCATCACCGGGTCGTCGTTGCTGTAGGGCAGCACCGTGAAGCCCTCCCGTGCCAGGGTACGGGTGGCCTCGAGCAGGCCCAGGACGTCCGGGAATAGGGTGCGGGAGTCGCCGATGACCTCCAGCTTGACGAGAGTGCCGAGGCCGGCCTCGCGCGCCAGGTAGCAGGTGCGCACCGCCTCGTCCGCCGAGTAGCAGCCGGCGGTGTTCGGCAGGAGGGTGTACCGCTTGGGGTCGACGTAGTCGAGCAGCGACTCGCCCTGCCCCGGCAGGCTCACCCGCCGCACCGCGACCGTGACGATCTCGGCTCCGGAGGCCTCGATGGCCTCGCGCATGTTCTCGAACGACGGGTACTTTCCCGTGCCGACGATGAGACGCGACTTGAACTCTTTTCCGCCCAGCCAGAGTGACGTGTCGTACATGACTTAGCCTCCCCCCATCGGATGAACGATCTCGACCTTGTCGCCGTCGCTGAGCACGGTCTCGGCGTAGTGGGCCCGCAGGGCCACCTCGCGGTTCAGGGCCACCGCGGTGAACTCGCGCCGCACCTTGAGATGCGCCAGCAGGCCGTCGATCGTGAGGCCCGCGGGCAGCTCCATCGGCTTGCCGTTGACGGTGATGGTCATGAAAAAACCGCACACCTTTCCAGGAAAGGGTGCGGTCCGGTGATGCCTCGCGTCGCATTCCCTTCGCTGGAATTACCCAGTGCAGGTTCGAGGGGTCCCGGGCCGCACCCGGTTCTCAGGAAACCTCCCCCAGCGACGCGATCCGGATTATACCCCAGCGTCGAGCTGGCGCGCGAGCGCCTCCGGCTCCGTCACCGGGAGCTGGCAGACGTAGTGCTGGCACACGTAGGCGGTGGGCCGACCGCCCACGGTGGTCCGCTCGGCCAGGAGCGGCAGCCCCGCGGCGGCGGCATCGCCCTCGGCCGCGCCGACCACCACCCGGTTCGGCCGGTAGCGCCCGAACACGGTGTCGAGGAGGGGGCCCACCGCCCGCTCCTCCCCCGGCCGCCACACCAGCGCCACCTCGGCCACCGGGCCCAGGTGGAAGTCGAGCGCGGAGAGATAGCGGCCGAACCCCGACGGGTAGCGCTGCATGAGGTCCGCCATGGGGCGGAGCGCCTTCAGCGCGATCGCCTCGTACCGCTCCTCGCCCACGATCACGGCCAGCCGCAGCAGCCAGTCGATCGCCACCGAGGTGCCGCTCGGTACCGCGTTGTCGAAGAGGTTGCGCGGCCGCACCACGAGGGCCTCCTGGTCGTGGCCGGTGTCGAAGAACGCCTCGCGGTCGGCGCTCCAGAAGAGCCGCAGCGCCTCCTCGGCGAGCCGGCGCGACTCGTCGAGCCAGCGCCGGTCGAAGGTGGCCTCGTAGAGAGCGAGCAGCCCCGCCCCCACCATCGAGTAGTCCTCGAGGTAGCCGGTGATGCGGGCCTGGCCGTCCTTCCAGGAGCGGAGCAGCCGGCCGTCGCGGACCATCTGCTGGCCGAGGAACTCCGCGTTGCGGACCGCGGTGGCCAGGTAATCGGCGCGGCCCAGCACGGAGGCGGCCTCCGCGAACGCGGCGAGCATGAGCCCGTTCCACGACGCCAGCACCTTGTCGTCGAGGGCGGGGTGCACGCGGGGCTCGCGCGCGGCGTGCAGGAGCGCGCGGGCGCGCCCGATCGCGGCCATCAGCTCGTCGGCGGTCATGCCGAGCGTCCCCGCGACCTCCTCCGGCTCGCGCGGGACGAACAGGATGCTGTGGCCCTCGAAGTTGGGCCCGTCGTCGACGCCCCAGTAGGCGAGCGCGGCGCGCGCCAGGGCCGGGTCGCCCAGGACCGCGCGCATCTCGTCGGCCGACCAGACGAAGAACTTGCCCTCGACGCCCTCCGAGTCGGCGTCCTGGGCCGAGTAGAAGCCGCCGGCCGGGTGAGTCATCTCGCGCCGGACGTAGTCGAGGGTCTCCTCCGCGATACGCCAGTAGAGCGCGTCCCCGGTGGCGAGCCAGCCGTGCAGGTAGAGCGAGGCCAGCTGGGCGTTGTCGTAGAGCATCTTCTCGAAGTGCGGCACCAGCCACTGGCCGTCCACCGAGTAGCGGTGGAAGCCGCCGCCGAGCTGATCGTAGATGCCGCCGCGGGCCATGCGGGTGAGCGTGTGGCGGAGCATCGCGAGGCCCCGCGCGTCGCCGGTGCGCCGCGCGACGCGCAGCACCGCCTCCCAGGTCATCGGCTGGGGGAACTTGGGCGCCTGCCCCAGGCCGCCGTCGCGCTCGTCGAACTCGCCGCCGATGCCCAGGTAGGCGCGGGTCAGCACGTCGCGGCCGAGGAGGCTCGTGGATCCGGTCAGCCGTCCCGACTGTCCCATGGTCTCGACGAGCTGGCGGCCCGCCTCGAGCACCTCGCCGCGCCGCGAGTGATAGGCGTCTGCGATCGAGCGCAGCAGCCGCGGGAAGGCGGGCATGCCGTGCCGGTCCTCCGGAGGGAAGTACGTGCCTCCGTAGAACGGGACCCCGTCCGGGGTCAGGAAGACGGTCATCGGCCAGCCCCCGCGGCCGGTCATCGACTGCACCGCCTGCATGTAGATCTGGTCCACGTCGGGCCGCTCCTCGCGGTCGACCTTGATCGACACGAAGAGCTGGTTCATGAGGGCCGCGATGTCGTCGTTCTCGAACGACTCGCGCTCCATCACGTGACACCAGTGGCACGCGGAGTAGCCGACCGACAGCAGCACCGGCTTGTCCTCGCGGCGGGCCAGCTCGAACGCCTCGGGGCTCCACGGATACCAGTCCACCGGATTGTGGGCGTGCTGGAGCAGATAGGGGCTCGTCTCGGAGGCGAGACGATTGGCGGGGCGGGACTGGGACACGCGGGAAGGACCGGTCAGGCCTGGGTCACGAACGGCAGCGCACTCACCCGGGCCGGCTGCTCCCCGCCGCCGTCCGCGATCGTCACCGCGGTGCCCGGCTCGAAGTGCTCGCGGCGCACGTAGCCGAGCGCGATCGGCCGGCCGAGCGCGATGGAGCGCGCCGCGGAGGTCACCTTGCCCACCTCGGCTCCCGCGACCACGACCCGCGCGCCCCCCTCCGGCACGCGAGCGCCCTCGACGACCAGGCCGCTCAGCGCGCGGTTGACGTGGCCGCGGTACTTCACGCGCGCCACCGTCTCCTGGCCGATGTAGCAGCCCTTGGTGTAGCTCACCAGCGCCTCGAGGCGGGTCTCGGGGAGGATCACCGACTGGTCGACGTCCTGGGGATACCAGGGCTGCCCGGCCTCGATGCGCAGGATCTCGAGAGTGGCCGGCCCCGCGACGACCGCGCCGGCGGCGAGGGCCGCGCTCCGCAGGGACTCCGCGCTCGCGGCCTCGGTCCAGCAGTGGAAGCCGGGGGCGGGGCCCTCCGCGCGGTTGATCACCCGCACCGGCGCGCCGCCCACCGTGACCTCGGCGTGGGCGTACGGGGCGAGATCGAGCGTGGCCCCAGCGAGGCCTTCGAGCAGCGCGCGCGCCCCCGGGCCCTGCAGCGAGAGGATCGCGAACGCCTCGTCGACCGCCTCGAACTCCGCCTTCTCCGAGATCAGGAAGTGGTCGAGGGTCTCGAGGGTCTTCGCGGTCATCTGCGCCGGTAGCTCGATGAGGGCGCGGTCCTGAGCCGCATAGACGACCAGCAGGACGGTCACCCTGCCGTGGGCGTCGAGGAAGGCAGCCGGCGCGCCCTGCCCGGGCGTGAGGGCCTTCACGTCGTTGGTGAGCATGCCCTGCAGGAAGGCCAGGCGGTCGCGGCCGGTCACGCTCACCTTGCCGAGCGAGGAGCGGTCGAACAGAGCGACTCCGTGGCGGGCCGCGTGGTACTCGCGGGTCTGGTCGGGCATGGCTCATTGTTGTCGGCCGCCGGGCGGCTGTCAACTTGCGGCAACTTGCGGCCAGCTTGCAGGAAGCCGCGCACCTCGTACACAATGGCCGCCGTGCCGACGACCTCCCTGCCCGACCGCCGGACGCGGGTCCGCTTCCGGCGGCGCCTCCTCGCCTGGTATGCCCGGCACCGGCGCGATCTGCCGTGGCGGCGCACCGAGGATCCCTATCACATCCTGGTCTCCGAGATCATGCTGCAGCAGACGCAGGTCGATCGGGTGGTGCCCAAGTACCACGAGTTCCTCGATCGCTACCCGACGCTCGAGGCGCTCGCCGCCTCCGCCCGCGATGACGTGAAGCGGCTCTGGCACCCGCTCGGGTACAACGTCCGGCCGCTCAACCTGCACGGCATCGCGTGCGAGGCGGTCGCGAGCTACGGCGGGCGGCTGCCCGACGACGAGGAGGCGCTGCGGGCGATGCGGGGGATCGGCCGCTACACCGCCGGCGCGGTGCGATGCTTCGCCTACGGGCGGCCGGTGCCGATCGTCGACACCAATGTCCGCCGGGTGCTCGGCCGCGTGTTCCTGGGCCCGCGCCGCCTGGCGCGGCTGCGCGGGCAGAAGGCGATGTGGGACCTGGCCGGCGCGCTGGTGCCACCGCGCAAGGCCTACGACTACAACCAGGCCCTGATGGACTTCGGGGCCACGTGGTGCACCCCGCGGGCGCCTCGCTGCCGCCCCTGCCCGATGCGTCGGTCGTGCGCCACCTACCGCGCGGAGCTCCACGCCCGCCGGGGAGCCGATGGGCGCGCTCGAGGGTAAGGTGGCGCTCGTCGCCGGTGGCGGCACCGGCATCGGGCGAGCGGTGGCGCTCTGCTTCGCGCGCGAAGGCGCGCGCGTGGCCGTGTTCGGGCGCAGGCCGGAGCCGCTCCACGAGGTGGCGCAGGCCATCGACGCCGCCGGTGGCGTGGGGCACGCCGAGGCCGGCGACGTGGGCGTGGAGGCGGACGTGGCCCGTCTGGTGTCGGAGACGCGCCGGCTGTGGGGCGGCGTGGACGTGCTGGTGAACTCCGCCGCGGTGCGCCTCAATGCTCCGCTCGAGAAGGTGACGGCGGACGACTTCGCGGAGGTGCTGCGGATCAACCTGGTGGGCGCCTTCGTGCTCACCAAGATGGTGGCCGGGCCCATGCGCGAGCGCGGCGGGGGATCCATCGTCCACATCGGCTCCGCGCTCGGCGAGGTCGCGGTGCGCGACTTCTCGCCCTACGTCGCCTCCAAGGGCGGCCTCAACGCGCTGGCCCGGGCCGCGGCGATCGAGCTGGTCGGGGCCCGCATCCGGGTGAACGTGGTGGCCCCGGGCACCATCGACACCGCGATCAACCCCGGCGTGAGCGAGTTCCGCCGACGCATGCTCGAGCACCGGATTCCCATCGGGCGGCCGGGGCATGTCGACGACATCGCGGCCGCCTGCCTCTACCTGGCGTCCGACGCGGCGGGGTACGTGACGGGGTCGGTGCTGGCGGTGGACGGAGGGTGGACCGCGTCGTGAGCGCGCCGCGCGACCCCGGGCCCCTCACCCTGCCCTCTCCCCAGGGGGGAGAGGGGGCGGAGAGGGTCGAGGTGGTGGCGGCGGTGATCGAGCGGGATGGGCTGATCTTGATCGCGCGGCGACCGGCGGCCAGCCACCTGGGCGGTCTCTGGGAGTTTCCCGGCGGCAAGCGCGATGCGGGCGAGAGCCCGGAGGCTGCACTGGCGCGCGAGATCCGCGAGGAGCTCGGCGCGGCGATCGCGGTGGGACCGCTGCTCGAGACGGTGGACTGGACCTATCCCGAGAAGCGGGTCCGCCTCTCCTTCTTCCGCTGCGAGATCGCGGGCGAGCCGCGGCCGCTCGAAGGCCAGGAGATCCTCTGGGTCCGTCCCGCCGAGCTCGGCCGTTACCGGTTTCCGCCCGCCGACGCGACCCTGCTGGAGCGGCTCGGCCGCGGCTGACCGCGGGACGCGAAGCTTGACGCGGCCGGGCCCCGACGCATACGATGCGGCTCTCCTGTCCTTCCACACCCACTCGCTCCTGCGGAGGATGCAAAGCATGAGTAGACGCCTGACTGCCATCGTGCTGGCTCTCTTGATCCTGGCCGTGCTGGCCACGCCGGCCCTCGCCCAGAAGCCGGTGAAGATCGGCGTGCTGACCCCGCTCTCGCCTCCGGGTGATCCCGCCGCCGGCCAGCTTATCGTGCGCGGCGCGAAGATGGCCGCCGACGACATCAACGCCAAGGGCATCCTGGGCGGCCGCAAGGTCGAGCTGGTGATCGAGGACGATTCGGGCACGCCCGAGAAGGGCGCGGCCGGCTTCCGCAAGCTGGCGACGCAGGACGGGGTGGTGGCGGTGCTGGGCCAGTTCCACAGCTCGGTCGCGCTGGCGGTCCAGGATCTCGCCGAGCAGTTCAAGGTGCCGATCTTCGCGACCCAGGCCTCGGCGCGCGGCTTCACCGAGAAGCACCTCAACTACAGCTTCCGCACCCACGTCATCGACACCGACCGTGTGCAGCTCTGGAATCGCTGGATCAAGGAGAAGGGCTTCAAGAAGGTCGCGCTGCTCGCGGAGAACACCGACTACGGCGTAGGGCTGGTCGAGGACACCAAGAAGCTCTTCCCCTCCACCGCGGGCGGAGCGGAGCTCAAGGCCATCGTGTTCGATCGCGCCGTCGTGGATCTGACCCCGCAGCTGCTCGAGATCAAGAGCTGGAAGCCGGACGTGGTGATAAACATCGGGGTGGGCACCCCCGCCTACCTGATCATCAAGCAGGCGGCCGACGTGGGCCTCCTGCCCGGCACCCCGATGCTCGTCTCCTACGACATGCCGGCCCGCGCGGAGTACTGGAAGAACCTCGGCGAGAAGGGCAACTACGTCTCGTTCATGGTGTACTACCACCCCACCATGAAGCTCACCCCGCGCGGGGAGGCCTTCCGCGCGAAGTACCGCGAGCAGTTCAAGGAGGACCCGGTCTACGCCTCCCTGAACGGCTACGCCCAGGTGGCCCTCATCGCCGACGCGCTCGAGGCGGCCAAGAGCGACACCAGCGAGGCCCTGGTGAAGTCCCTGCTCGCCAACAAGTTCCAGGGCTGGAACGCAGCGATCAGCTTCAGCCGCGGCGAGGGGCCGTACTGGCAGCAGTGGACGCCCCCGATACTGATGATGCAGTACACCAAGACCGACATGCCCTTCACCGAGGCGAAGATCATCTACCCGACCGAGTTCAAGACGGGCGAGCTGGTCGTTCCCCGCTAGTCGACCGCCGGGCCGGGCCGGGAGCGGAAGTCGCGCGCTCCCGGCCCGGGCCCGGGGCCGCGCGATCGATGGACTTCCACCTCCTCTCCCAGTACCTCCTCTCCGGCCTCGTCATCGGGGTCATCTACAGCCTCATGGCGCTCGGCATCACGTTCATCTACTCGATCATGAAGATGATCAACTGGTCGATGGGCGAGTTCTACATGATCGGCAGCTACGTGCAGTACTTCCTCCTGGCCTCGGTGCTCGGCTGGGACCGCTGGTACCTCGCCCTTCCGCTCGCGATGGCGTCGGTGTTCCTGCTCGGCGTCGTGGTCCAGCGCTTCCTCCTGCGCCCCATGTACGTGGGCGGCGTGGAGCGGCGCGACGAGTACGCGACGGTCATGACGATCGCGCTGATGGTGCTCTTCCGGAACCTCGCCATCGTGCTCGGCGGCCCGAACCAGTACGCCCCGCGCGACTACGCGAAGCCCACGATGCTGCTGACGCTCCCGCTCTCCGGCAACCGCTTCGTGGCCCTCGTGGGCGCGCTGGTGCTGCTCGCGCTCTTCTACCTGCTGGTCACGCGCACCTGGGTGGGGCGCGCGCTCCGGGGCGCGGCCCAGAACCGGATCGGCATCCAGACCGCCGGCATCGACGTGCTGCGTCTCGACATGCTGGCCTTCGGGGTCGGGGTGGCGATGGCCGCCGCGGCCGGCGCGCTTCTCGCGCCCGACTTCCTGGTCTACCCGGAGAACGGGGCGATCTCGACCTTCAAGGGCTTCGAGATCATCGTGATCGGGGGGCTCGGGTCGATCCTGGGGAGCGTGGTGGGCGGGGTGCTGCTCGGCGTGATCGAGGCCCTGGGCTCGGTCTTCATCTCGCCCGCCTACAAGGACCTCTACGGCTTCCTGCTGCTGATCGCCCTGCTGGCGCTCCGGCCCAACGGCCTCTTCGGAGAGCGCGAGCGTACGGTCTGACCCGGCCCCGCCCGCGTCAGTCGGCCGGCCTCCGGGTCCCCAAGAGCGGGGCCAGCGCGGGCAGCCGCGCCCCGATGCGCGTGCCCGTCGCGCGCAGCAGCCCGACCAGGCCCGCCGGGTAGAGCCGGACCACCGCGATCACGAGGAGGGCGAAGAGGACCATGCGGATCTCGCCCCAGCGGCGCAGCAGCTCGGAGAGCAGCTCGATGAAGACGGCGCCCAGGGTCGGTCCCGCGAAGGTGCGCAGGCCGCCGGTGATCACCATGATGATGACGGTGGCCATCTCGTTGAACTTCATCGGGGTCGGCGAGAGCAGGCCGATGTAGTGCCCCTGGAACGCGCCCGCCACCGCCGCGAACACCGCGGAGACGACGAACGCGAAGCGCTTCCACTTGAAGGTGTCGACCCCCATGGTCGCGGCGGCCTCCTCGTCGTCGCGGATGGCCCGCAGGTAGGCGCCGATCCGGGAGTGGACGATCTGCCAGGCCACCAGCAGGGCCACGAGCGCCAGCCCCAGGAAGAGATAGTAGTAGGGCGTCGCGCGCGGGGTCCCGAAGAGCAGTGGCGCGGCCAGCCCCAGGTCACCCCGCGTGATCTGGTATTCCACGGTGACGAGCAGGCGGACGGACTCCGCGAACGCCCAGGTGGCCAGGGCCAGGTAGATCGCGCGCATCCGCAGGCACAGGCTGCCGAGCCCGTAGCCGACGACGGCGGCCACGACCGCCCCCGCCACCACCCCGGCGAGGATCGGGATCCCCGCCCGCTGCACGAGCAGCGCCGAGGTGTAGGCGCCGATCCCGGCGAACGTGTGATGGGCCAGCGAGAACTGGCCGGTGTAGCCCGCGAGGAGATTCCAGCCCACCGCGAGGATGACGTAGTAGAGGCTGATGACGAGGATGTGGGTGTGGTACTCGGAAGTGACGAGCGGCACCCAGGCGACGGCCGCGTAGGCCACGAGGCAGAGGCCCAGGCGCCGGAGCAATCCCGCCATGCGGTCAGGCTCCCAGGAGGGAGTCGCGGATCAGCTCGCGAAGATGATCCGCGAAGTCGGCCTGGGGGCCCTGGCGGCGCACCTGCCCCCCCTCGATCACGTAGAGATAGTCCGAGACCTCCACCGCCTTGGTGATGTTCTGGTCCACCAGGAGGATCGTGACGCCGGTGGCGCGGGCCTCCACGAGCCGCGCGTACACCTCCGTCGAGATGCGGGGGGCGAGCCCGGCGGAGGGCTCGTCCACCAGGAGCAGCTTCGGATCGGTCACCAGCTCCTTGGCCAGCGAGAGCATCTTGGCCTCGCCGCCGCTGAGCGAGGTGGCGCGATGCCGCCGCTTCTCCCGGAGGCGGGGAAACGTCGCGTAGGCACGCTCCAGCATCTGGCCCACGCGCGCACGGTCCCCGCGCTCCACCCACGCGCCGAGGAGCAGGTTCTCCTGGACGGTGAGCTGGGGGAAGACGTTCGCCCCCTGGGGCACGTAGCTCACCCCGAGCCGCTTGATCTCGTGGGGCGCCGCCCGCTGGATCTCGCGCCCGTCGTGGACGATGCGGCCCTCGCGGGGATGGAGGAAGCCGAAGATGGTCTTGAGCAGCGTCGACTTCCCCGCCCCGTTCGGCCCGATGATGCCGGTGACGCTGCCCGCCTCCACGCGCAGGCCGATGCCGGCCAGGATGTCGATGCCCTCGACGTAGCCGGCCGCGACCTGGTCCACCTCGAGCAGGGCCATCTATTTGCCCAGATAAGCTTCGAGGACGACGGGGTCGTTCGCCACCTGGGCGAGCGGGCCTTCCGCGATGAGGCGCCCGTCGTGCATGACCGAGACCCGGCCGCAGAGCCGGCGCACCTCGGCCATCTCGTGGGAGACGATCAGGAAGGTCACGCCGTGCTCCCGGTTCATGCGGAGGATCGCCTCCATGATGACCTCCCGGATGGTCGGGTGCACGCCCGCGAACGGCTCGTCCATCAGGACCACCTGGAGGGGATGGATCATCAGGGCGCGGGCGATCTGCACCAGCATCGCCTGCCCGCCCGAGAGCTGCTTGGCCAGGGCGTGGCGGTGCCGGTCCATGGCGACGAAGTCGAGCTGGCGCCGCGCGCTCGCCTGGATCTCCGCCATCGGGCGCGTGGCGGCGCGGGCCCGCTCCGCGTGGCCCGGGAGCAGGACGTTCTCCAGCACCGTCATGTTGCCGAAGAGCTTCGGGATCTGGAAGGTGCGGGCCACCCCCCGCGCCGCGATCTCGTGGGGCCGCAGGCGGTCCACGCGCCGGCCGTCGAGATGGATCTCACCCGCGTCGAGGCGGTGGAGGCCCGAGAGGATGTTGACGGTGGTGGTCTTGCCGGAGCCGTTGGGGCCGATCAGCCCGCGGATCTCCCCGCGGGCCACCGCCAGCGAGAGGCCGTCCACCGCGACCACGCCGCCGAACCGCTTGACGATGCCGCGGGTCTCGAGCACGGGCTCCGCGGCGGCGCGCCCGGGCGGGGCCCCGCTCACCACGCGGCTAGCATCGGCGTGACCATTCGGCGAGCGCCTTCTCGTCGACGTCCACCCCCCAGCCGGGGCCGTCCAGCGAGAGAATGCAGCCGTCGGCGTACCGGACCGGCCGCCGCGTGACGTCGCCCGCGAGCAGCAGCGGCCCGAAGAGCTCGCAGCCCCAGGTGACCGGGGCGGCGGCCAGAGCCAGGTGCAGGTACGCGGCGGTGCCGAGCGAGGTCTCGATCATGCACCCCACGTAGCAGCCCATGCCGGCCGCTTCCGCGACGCGCGCGATGGCGAGGCTGCCCAGCAGGCCGCCCGACTTCGTGAGCTTGAGGCTCAGGATGGAGATCGAGCCGAGCCGGGCGAGCGCCAGAGCGTCGTGATCGGTGAAGCAGGACTCGTCGGCCATGATCGGCATCGGGGCGCGCTCGGCGATCATGGCGAGCCCCTCGAGGTCCCAGCGCGGCACCGGCTGCTCGACGAAGTCGAGGCCGTACGGCTCGAGCGCCCGGACGGCCCGGAGCGCGGTCGGCCGGTCCCACCCCTGATTGGCGTCCACCCGGAGCGAGATCGCGGGGCCCAGGGCCTCGCGGAGCCGGCGGACGCGCTCGACGTCGTCGGCGAGGGCGCCGGCCCCGGTCTTGACCTTGAAGATGCGGTGGCCCAGCGCGATCCTGGCGTGGGCCTCGTCGATCTCGGCGCTCGGGTCCGCCACTGCGAGCGACCAGGAGAGCGGCACGCGGTCTCGCACGCGCCCGCCGAGGAGCCGGTACACCGGCACGCCGAGCGCCCGGCCGGCGAGGTCCCAGAGCGCCATCTCGACCGCGGCGCGGGCGAAGGGATTGCCCTGGACCCGTCGGGCCATCTCGATTCGCAGCGCCTCGATCGCGGTCGGGTCGCGGCCGACGAGCCACGGGGCGATGTAGCGCTCGATGGTCGCGGCCACCGACTCCGCCGACTCCTCGCTCCAGGTGGGCCCCCCGAGGCAGGCCGCTTCCCCCCAGCCCACGAGGCCGTCGGAGGTCTCGAGGCGGACGAAGACGAAGTTCACGGTCTCGAGGGTGGTGAAGGACATCTTGTGCGGGCGCCGCACTGGGATGTCGGCCCGCACCACGCGGAGGTCGGCGAGCTTCATGGCCTAGAACATGTCGGCTTCGGCGCGTGGATGAAGCCGTGCCCGGAGAAGCCGCAGGCCACGTGGAGCCCCGGCGCCTGCGCCGCCGGGCCGAGGATGCCGTGGTAGTCGGGGGTTAGGTCGCGCACGCCGGCGTAGGCGCGCATCACCCGGGCCTCCGCCAGCGGCGGCACCCGGAGCGCCGCGGCCCGGAAGACCGCGTCGAACGCGTCCCAGTCCACCTCCGTGTCGAGGCCCGGCTTGATGTCCTTGTCGGTCCCACCCATCAGCACCGCGCTCAACCCCTGGCGGTGCACGTAAAAGCCGGTGTCGAGATCCACGATGAGCGCGAACACCGGCGGCAGGTCCCGCAGCGGCTCGGTCACTATCACCTGGCGTCGGTACGGCTTCGACGGGATCGAGACCCCGGCCATCTCGCCGATCAGGTCGGCGTACGGCCCGGCGCAGTCGACCACGATCGGCGCGCTCCACTCCCCCTGGGGCGTCCGCACGCCGGTGACCCGGTCGGCCGACTTCACGACACCGGTGACCGGGTGCCCGGTCAGCAGACGCATGCCCCGGCCCTTCGCGCGGCCGAGGAACGCCTGGAGCATGGAGTAGGGATCGGCGGACCCGTCGTCGGCGCAGAAGCTGCCCCCGACCAGGTCGTGGGTGACCAGCGAGGCCAGATGGGTCTGGATCTGGGCCGGGGTCAGGATCTCGCTCGCCACGCCGAGCCCGCGCTGCAGCGCCACGTTGCGCCGGCACTGCTCGAGGGTGGCGGGGTCGGTGGTGACGAAGAGGTAGCCGTGGCGTGCGAAGTCGACCGGCGGGCCCAGGATCTCCTCGGCGTGGGTGAAGTAGCGGTAGGAGAGCTGGGTGAGCCGGACGTTGGCCTCCGTCGAGAACTGGAAGCGGACGCCCCCGGTGGCCTTCGAGGTGGCGCCGGTCCCGGGCTCGGGCTCCTTCTCGAGCACGACTACCCGAAGGCCTGGATCTCGCTCGAGCAGATGGTACGCCACCGAGCCGCCGATGATGCCGGCGCCCACGATGACGACGTCGGCAGTCTGGCTCACGCGTGCGGAGGTCTCAGGCGGGACGCGGCGCGAGGCCGTGGCACACCGAGTCGTGCACCATCCGGACCAGCGTGGTGATGTCGAAGACGGGCAGGCCGGTGGCGGCCTGGATGTCGGCGCGGTAGGGCGGCATGTTGGTGCACTCGAGCACGATCGCGGCGATCTCCGGGTGCTCGGCCACCAGGCGTCCCGCCACCGTGAGGTGCTCCTGTCGGGCCGCCTCCACGTCGAGGATCAGCTGATCGTCGAGCAGCACCCTGGTGAACTCCTTCTCGGTCTCGAGCCCGGCCACCACCACCGGGGCGTCCGCCGCGATGCCCGCGCCGGCCATGTGCTCGCGATGGAGCGAGGCCGCGTTCACGGTGAGCACGCCCACCGCCCGGCCGGGCGGTAGCATCCGCTGCACGAGCGGCACCAGCATGAGGCTCGAGGTGAAGACCGGCACGCTCACCGAGGCGGTCAGCTCCGGCTGGAACTTGGCCAGGAAGCCACAGTTGGTGGTGATCGCCCGCACCCCTTCGCGCTCCAGGAAGCGCGCGCCCTCCACGAAGGCGGGCAGCAGCTCGCGCTGGCCCTGGCGCACCACCCGGTCCGGCGAGGCGCCAGTCACCCGGTGGTAGCGCACCGGGAAGTCGAAGGTCGTCGCGTTGCCCATGTCGCCCGGGATGCGCGGGAAGCGGGTGTCGAGCATGAGGATGCCGACGGTGAAGCCGTAGAGGTTGGTGCCGCCCTGGACCCGCACGCCGGCCCTAGTTGAGCTGCGCGATCTTCTGCCGCACCCGGCGCAGCTGGCCGCGCACCTGCTCGTGGTCGGCCGCGTCCGGGAACTCGGTCAGGTAGCGCTCCCAGTCGGCGGCCCCGCGATCGAGCCGCCCCATGTTGCTCCAGGCCGCGCCCCGGTCGCGCCGCTCTCCCGCCGCGGTGGGGCTCAAGGCCAGGGTGCGGTCGATCACCCGCACCACCTTGTCCCACGCTTCCTGGCGCCAGTAGACGCCCTTCAGGTTGGCGAGCACCCGCACCAGGAACTGCCGGTTGGTCACCGGGGCGAAGTGCTCGGCCTGCAGGCGCACCGGCCGCCCGAGGGCACGCCGCACCACCTCGCCGCAGGTCTCCACCGTGAGAAGCGCGCCGCGGTTGAACGGATCGAGCAGCACGTGCTCGCCCCCGATCCGGATCCCGGTGATGAAGTGGCCCGGGAGGCCCACGCCCTCCATGTCGAGGCCGAGGCGCCGGCCGACCTCGATCAGCAGCAGCGAGAGCGTGATCGGGATGCCCAGCCGCCGGTCGAGGACGTGGTTGAGGTAGCTGTTGCGCGGATCGAAGTAGTCGCCGCGATCGCCCGCGAAGCCCTGCTCCTCGAAGAGGAACTCCCGGAGGCGGTGCAGGCGACGGAGCTCGTCCTGCCCGTCGTGCCGGGGGGTGGCCGCCTCCGCGAGGTCGTCGAGGCGGGCGAGCTGCTTGTCCACGTCGAGCCCGGGTTGCTCGGCGGCCGCGATCAGGAGGGCCGCGCGAGCCAGCGGGATGTCGGCGTCGGCGCGGGTGACCGCGGCGGTGAAGTCGGCCAGTGAAGGGTCGAGATCCATCAACAGCCGGGCGCGTGGTGGATGCCGGCGGTCCGGAGCGCGGCGCCCTGCAGCTCCTCGGCCAGCGCGAGGGTGCGAGCGGCGGCGCGGCGCGCGGCCTCCTGGGCCTCGGGGGTGGTCGCCAGCTTGAGCAGCAGCGAGCGCCCGAGCTCGTGGTGGAAGCGCTCGTCCGGCTCGATGATGTCGCGATAGAGCGTCGCCGTCAGTCGGTCCCCCGCCCGGTCGCAGAACTCGATGAACTGGCGGTTCTTCACCACCGCCACCGCCTCCCGGGTGAACTGGCCCGCCGCGACGCGCTCCACGGTGGTCTCGAGCGAGTCGAGGTACTTGAAGAGGGGCCCGAATCCCTGCGCGAGTGGATCGAGGGCGCGCGCGTCCACCCCCAGCTCTCCGAGCCGGTCGGCGATCATGCGGTAGTGCTTGGCCTCGTCCCCCGCCTGGCGGGCGAAGGCCATCTTCACCTCGACGTCGGTGGTGACGACGAGCCAGCGCGCCGCGATCTCGGTGGCCTCGATCTCGTTCTTGAGGGCGACCTTCAGGAGATTCGTGACGTTGAGCGTTCCGCTCACCTCCGGCTTGAGGGTGGCGTCGGGCTCGAGGCGACGGAGGACCGCCTGGTTGGCCTCGTCGAGGGCGACCACGAACTCGGCCGCGGTCACGCGGCGAGCCCGTGCTGCAGGAGCCCGGGCAGCTCCTGGGTCAAGGTCTCCTTGGTCACCACCCGCCGGCAGCGGGTGTGCAGCGGCTGGGTCTCGCGGGCCAGCGCGTGGGTCGTGAAGCCCAGCACCGGCACGCCGGGGGCCGCCGCGAGGGCGTCGAAGAGGGCGTCGTAGTCCCAGCCGTTGGTGGTGAGATCGATGATCACCAGCGCGGGCGGCTCCGGCGTGAGCTGGGTCCCGATCTCCTCCGGGGTGCGGGCGAAGACGAGCGGGGTGCCGACCAGGCGCGCGGTCTCCCGGATGCGGGCCACGAAGAAGAGATCGCGGACGACGGCGACGACTTTCATCGGTTGGGCACCGGCTGCCCGCCTAGTCGTCCTGCTCCTGGTTGCCGAGCCAGTAGCGATTCCACTCGGCCAGATGCGTGAGGGTGGTGAAGTCCCGCATCCGATCGAGGTAGACCCGGCCGTGCAGGTGATCGGTCTCGTGCTGGGTGACGCGGGCGAAGAATTCCTTGGCCACCACGTCGATCCGGCTGCCCTCGCGGTCGAAGGCCTCGAGCCGCACACTGCTGAAGCGCGAGACCACTCCCCGCATGTCCGGCACCGAGAGGCAGCCCTCCCAGCCGTCCTCCATCTCCTCGGTCAGCGGGGTCACCACTGGATTGATCAGCACGGTGAGCGGGATCGCGGGGGCGTCGGGGTAGCGCGGGTTGCCGTGCACCTCGATCACGCAGATCTGCCGGAGGTCGTGCACCTGGGGAGCGGCGAGCCCGGCTCCGTTGTACTCGCGCATGGTCTCTACCATGTCGTCGATCAGCCGCTGGGTCTCGGCCGAGCTGATCTGCTCGATCGGAACCGGCGCCGCGAGCTGGCGAAGCACCGGGTGTCCGAGACGCGCGACCTTCAGAATGGCCATGGGGTGCCCTCGCGGTCGGATTGTAGCACAGGCCCTCGGGCTCGCTCGACGCCGGCCCGCACGCTGCGCCATCGAGCCGCTTACCGCGATTCGTTCTCCAGATATATCAGAGCATTGCGCCGGAGTCCCGGAGGCTTGGCTCGAAGCAGCGCGGTGTCGCGGAACATCTCACGGATCGAGGCGTCGTCCATGCGCGAGAGTGCCTCCGCCCCGGGATATGCCGCCCGGGGCAGGAACTCGGGATGGCGCGTCGGCGGGGCCTTCCGGTTCCACGGGCACACGTCCTGGCAGACATCGCAGCCGAACTGCCAGCCGGTCATGTCGGGGTGCAGGTCGGGGTCGATGTCGCCCCGGTGCTCGATGGTCAGGTACGAGATGCAACGGCGCGAGTCGAGCACGTAGGGGGCGAGGAAGGCCCCGGTCGGGCAGGCGTCGAGGCAGGCGCGACAGGAGCCGCAGCGGTCGGCGAGCGGGGCGTCGGAGACGAGCTCCGCGGTGGTCAGGAGCACCCCGATGAAGAACCACGAGCCGAGCGCCGGGTGCAGCAGCATGGTGTTCTTGCCGATCCAGCCGAGCCCGGCCCGCGCCGCGAGATCGCGCTCGAGCACGGGCCCGGTGTCCACGTAGCCCCGGCTCCGCGCCCCCGCGGCATCGGCCAGATGGGCACCCAGGCGCTCGAGCCGCGGCCCGATGACGTCGTGATAGTCGCGGCCCCAGGCGTAGCGGGCGATCGGACGCCAGGAGGGATCGCCGGGCTCGCCCTGGTAGTAGTTGAGCGCCACGCAGACGGCGGTTTGCGCGCCCGGCAGCACCCGGTCGGGATCGAGCCGCTCCTCGAGCCTTCGCTCGAGGTAACCCATGGTGCCGGCGCGGCCGGCCTCGACCCAGCGCCGCAGCGCCGCGCCGTGCTCGGGCGGCGTGGCCGGGCCCACCGCGACCAGATCGAACCCCAGCTCGAGCGCGAGGGCCTTCACCGACCCGGTGAGCGTCAGCGCCCCGAGGCTCCCCCCGCTCACGCGCGCCGCGCCTTGACGAGCAGGTGGCTGCGCGTGAGCGTGCGGCCCCCGGATTCGAGGAAGGCGATGTAGCGGAACCAGCGGCCGTCGGTTCGCCACCGGTCCTCCAGCCCGACCGCGGCGGCCAGGCCTTCCTCGACGGAGGCGAAGCGGCGCACCTCCTGCTCGACCTCGAGCGCCTCGACCGCGAAGCCACGCTCCTCGAGGGCCGCGCGCATGCGCGCCTCGTCGTAGGCGAAGCGGGAGACGCGGCCGGTCTCCTTCCACTGGTCCACGTGGAAGGCGACCATGGCCAGGCAGGAGCCGGGGCGGAGCGCGGCGCCCGCGCGCTCGATGATGGCGTCCGAGGCGCAGAGGTGCGCGGTCACCAGATGGGGGCGCCAGGGCTCGTAGGGCGCCGCCTCGACGTCGGCCTCGTGGAACTCCACGTTGGCGAGGTGGGCCGCGGCGGCCCGCCGGCGGGCCTCTTCGAGCGCGGCCGCGTCCCGGTCGAGGCCGACGACCGAGCCGCAAACCGGCGCGAGCGCGAGGGTGAGGCGGCCCGAGCCGCAGCCGACGTCGAGCACGCGACTGCCCCCCAGCGGCTCCCGGGCGAGGAGATCGAGGAAGCGGGGGCTGACGCCGGCCGCCTGGATCAGGCTCGGCACGCGGCCCCTCGCTACTCGGCCTTGAAGTACTTGGCTTCGGGATGGTGGAAGACCAGCGCCGAGACCGAGGCTTCCGGATCCATCATGAAGCCTTCGGTCAGGCCGAGCCCGATCTGCGCGGGCTCGAGCAGGTCGAACAGGATGCGCTGGTCCGCGAGGTTCGGGCACGCCGGGTAGCCGAAGGAGACGCGGAGGCCGCGGTAGTGGGCCTTGAGCTTTTCGGAGAGCTCGAGCCCGGGCGGATCCGGGAAGCCCCACTGGGTGCGCAGCCGGGCGTGGAGCATCTCCGCGAAGGCCTCGGCGCACTCGATGGCGAGGGCCTGGAGCGCGTGTGAGCGGAGGTACTGGCCCTCCTCCTTCCACCGCTCGGCCAGGTCGCGGACGCCCGCGCCGCAGGTGACCGCGAAGAGCGCGACGTAGTCCTTCTCCCCGCTCCCCTGCTCGCGCACGTAGTCGGAGAGGCACAGGCGCTCGCCGTCCGCCTGGCGCGGGAAGTGGAAGCGCGCGGCCTCGCGGCCTCCGTCCATGAGCACCAGGTCGTCGCCCGCGGCGGCCGCCTCGTAGAAGCGGTAGAGCCCGCTCGCGCGGATGATGCGCTGCTCGACGGCCAGGCGCTCGAGGTCCTCCACCACCTGGTTGATCTCGAGCACCTTCGGATCGCGCTGCTCGAGCAGCCGCGCCACCGAGCCCTTCACCCCGAGGTGCTTGCCGAGCAGCATCTGGAGGTTCAGGTACGGGAAGACGTGGGTGAGCGGCACGTCGCGCAGGACGTGGAGCGCGAGGTCGGGCGGCGCGGGCACCGGCACCGCGCGCGACACCGCGGAGCGGCTCGGGCCGACGGCGGGCGCGCGGGCCGGGGCCGCGTCGGCCGCGTCGGCGCCGGCCCGCAGGGCCTCCTGCTCGGCGCGGAGCCGGTCGACGAGGGCCTCGCGGGTGGTGGCGCTGAAGAGGCGGTTGGCGAGGTCGAGGCCGTCCATCGCGTCCTTGGCGTAGAGGGTGAGCCCGGCGTACTCGCGGGCGATCCGGGTCGCGGTGAACTTGCGGGTGAGCGCGGCGCCGCCCACGAAGAGCGGGACCTCGATGCCGGCCGCGCGCAGGTCCTGGGCGGTCACCACCATCTGCTGGGCCGATTTCACCAGGAGGCCGGAGAGGCCGATCGCGTCGGGCTTGTGGCTGTGGTACGCGGCGATCAGGTCCTCGGGTGGGACCTTGATGCCCAGGTTCACGATCCGGTAGCCGTTGTTCTTCAGGATGATCTCGACCAGGTTCTTGCCGATGTCGTGGACGTCGCCCTTCACGGTGGCCAGCACGATGGTGCCGCGCGCCGCGGTCTCGTCCTTTTCCATGAACTGCTCGAGGTAGGCCACGGAGGCCTTCATGGCCTCGGCGGACTGCAGCACCTCGGCCACGATGAGCTGGTTGTCGTTGAAGAGGCGGCCGACCTCCTCCATGCCCCGCATGAGCGGCCCGTTGACGATCTCGAGCGCGGTCTGCTCCTTGAGCTTCAGCGCGAGGTCGTCGAGGAGACCGTCCTTCGAGCCCTCCACGATGTAGCGGGCGAGCCGCTCGTCCAACGGCAGCTGAACCCCGGTGTCCTTCGGGGCCCGCGTGCGCCCCCGGAAGTGGGCCGCGAAGGCGGCCACCGGGTCGCTGCCTCGCCAGTAGATCAGGTCCTGGGCCAGGCGGCGCTCCTCCTCGGGGATCGAGGCGTAGCGCTCGAGCCGCTCGCTGTTGACGATCGCGTAGTCGAGGCCGGCCTTGGTGCACTCGTAGAGGAAGACCGCGTTGAGCACCTCGCGCCCCGCGGTGGGCAGGCCGAACGAGACGTTGGAGATGCCGAGGATGGTCTTGGCGCGCGGGAAGCGGGCCTTGATCGCCCGCACCCCCTCGATGGTCTCGACCGCGGAGCCGATGTAGTTGGCGTCGCCGGTGCCCACCGGGAAGACCAGGGGGTCGAAGATCAGGTCGCGCTCGGGCAGGCCGTACTTGCCGGTGAGCAGGGCGTGCGAGCGCTCCGCGATGGCGAGCTTGCGCTGGCGGGTCACCGCCATGCCCTGCTGCTTATCCTCGTCGATGCAGCCCACCACCACCGCCCCGCCGTAGGCGCGGATGAGCGGCACCACCCGCTCGAATCGCTCCTCCCCGTCCTCGAGATTGATCGAGTTGACGATGGCCTTGCCCTGGCACTTCATCAGGGCCAGCTCGAGCACGTGCGCGTCGGTCGAGTCGATCATCAGCGGCGCCTTGACCTTGCGCGTGACGAAGTCCATGAACCGGTCGATGTCGGCGGCCTCGTCGCGGTCCGGGTTGGCCAGGCAGACGTCCAGCACCTGGGCCCCGCCGCGCACCTGGGCGCGGCCGATCTCGGAGGCCTCCTCGAACTTCTCCTCGACGATCAGCTCCTTGAAGCGCCGGGAGCCGATCACGTTCGTCCGCTCGCCCACGATGATCGGCCGCACGTCGTCCGCCGGGTAGACCGCCTCGACGCCGCTCACCGCGGGGGCGAGATCGACCGCCGGTGCGCGCGGAGGCCGCTCGGCCACCAGGCGGGCCAGCTCGCGGATGTGGGCGGGGGTGGTGCCGCAGCAGCCGCCGACCACGTTCACCCAGCCCTCGTCCACGAAGCGCCGCATCTTGAGCGCGAGGCTCTCCGCGGTCTCCTCGTAGTGGCCGTGCTCGTCGGGCAGTCCGGCGTTGGGATAGACCGAGACGAAGCAGGTGGCCAGCTGCGCGAGGGTGCGCAGGTGGTCGGTCATGAACTCGGGTCCGGTCGAGCAGTTGAGCCCGACCGAGAACGGGGCGAGGTGCTCGATCGACGCGTAGAAGGCGTCGACCCCCTGTCCGGCCAGCATGGTGCCCATGGGCTCGACGGTGCCGCTGATCATGAGCGGCAGCTCGAAGCCGGCCTCGGTCATGGCCTGCTTGACCCCGATCGCGGCCGCCTTGACGTTCAGGGTGTCCTGGCAGGTCTCGAGGAGGAGCGCGTCGACCCGACCCTCGATGAGGGCGCGCGCCTGGCGATAGTAGGCGTCCCGCACCTCCTCGAAGGTCACGTTGGCGGTCACCGTGATCGTGCGCGTCCCCGGCCCCATGGCCCCGATGGCGAAGCGCGGCCGCTCGGAGGTCGAGACCCGGTCCACCGCGGCCCGGCAGAGCCGCGCCGCGGCCAGGGTGATCTCGTGGCACCGCTCGGCCAGGCCGTACTCGGCGAGCACGTAGGGCGCGCAGCCGAAGGTGTTGGTCGAGATCAGGTCCGCGCCGGCGTCGAGGTAGGCCGCGTGGATGTCGGTGACGACGTCCGGTCGCGTGAGGTTGAGGTTCTCGTTACAGCCCTCGAGCTGGGGTCCGCCGAAGTCGGCCGCCGAGAGGGCACGGGCCTGGATCATGGTGCCCATGGCGCCGTCCAGGACCAGGATACGACGACGCAGCTCCTGGGCCAGACGTGCGGACCGGTCGGGAAGCGTCATGCTGTCGATTGTAGCGCATGCCCGCTCGGGCCTGCGCGTGCGGACTCAGCCGCGCTTCTTGCGGCCGCGGAGGTCGAGCACCCCGGGACGGGCGCGTGGGTCCTCGCCCCGGGGGAAGATCTGGGCCTTCTGGACCTTCTGGGTGCCGGTGGTGGGCAGCCGCTCCACGAAGAGCACCCAGCCGGGTGCCTTGAAATAGGCCAGCCGCTCGAGGCAGTGGTCGGCCAGGCGCTCGGCGAGGCCGGGGCCCGGCACCACGCCCGGCATCGGCACCACGCAGGCCATGACCTCCTCCTCGCGGAGCTCGTCCGGCACCGCGAGCACCGCCACCTGCGCCACCGCCTCGTGGGCCTGGAGCACCGCCTCGACCTCGGCGGCGGCGATGTTCTCCCCCGACCGCCGGATGATGTTCTTCTTGCGGTCCACGAAGACGAGCATGCCGTCGGCCGCCTGCCGGACCACGTCCCCGGTGCGGAACCACTCCCCCCGCCACGCCTCCGCGGTGGCCTCGACGTTGTCGAGGTAGCCGGAGAAGAAGCCGTGGCGCGGGCCCTCGGGGCCGCCCCAGCGCACCAATAGCTCACCTTCGGTCTCGCGTGGGACCTCGCGGCCCTGGTCGTCGACCACTCGGGCCTCGAGGCCACCGTGGGGCCGGCCGAAGGCGCGGGTGTGGATCGACCGCGGCTCGTGACAGTCGGAGAAGATGCGCCCGGTCTCGGTCATCCCCCACACCTCGACCAGAGGGAAGCCGAAGCGCCGCTCGAAGGCCTCGTGGAGCTCCGGCTCCACGCCCGCACCCAGGCCGGCCTTCACCCGGTGCGTGGTCTCCTCGGGTACGGGCGCCTGGTTCAGCAGCAGCGGCGGCATCACGCCCAGGTAGTGGATGATCGTCGCGCGCGTGGCGGCGACGTCGGGCCACCAGCGCCTCGGGCTGAAGCGCTCGGGCAGGATCAGACAGTTGCCGGTGAGAATCGCGCAGGTGGCGGTGACCGCCTGGCAGTTCATGTGAAAGAGCGGGAGCGGATTGAGGAAGCGCTCGCGGCCCGGCTCGATGGCGAGCCGGCCGCCGAGGGCCCGATACCAGGCGCCCGCGTTCAGGTAGTAGAAGTTGCTCAGCACGCAGCCCTTGGGCCGGCCGGTGGTGCCCGACGTGTAGAGGAGGCCGCACTCGGTGTCGGGCCCCGGCGCCCCGTGGCGCGGGGCCGGGCCGGGACGCGGGAGCGAAGCGGGCCACGCGCTCGCGTCCAGCACCGGGAGCGGCTTGACTCGCTCGCGCGCCACCGCCTCGAGCGCGTCCACGCGCTCCGGCACCGACACCGCGAGGTCGGCGGCCGAGTGGTCCATCTGATAGGCCAGCTCGTCGTGGCGGTAGTCGGGATTCATCGGCACAACGCCCACGCCGAGCGCGTTGGCGGCCAGGTAGTGGAAGAAGAACTCGGGGCGGTTCTCGAAGAGGAGCGCGATCCGGTGGCCGTGGCCGTAGCCGGCGTGCGCGTAGGCCTCCTTCAGCCGGAGCACCTCCGCGCGAACCGCCGCGTAGGTGAACTCGGCGCCGTCGGGATGGTAGACGCGGCCCGGCGCGGGCGTCGCGCAGAGGAACGGCTGGCCGGGGACGGCGGCCGCGGTCGCCATGAAGGCCTCGAAGACGGTCTGCACGGCTCTCGACTGTCGCCCACGCGCCGGGCGCTGTCAATCGTGGGGTATACTCCGGACGCGCGATGGACACTCCGCTCGGCTCCCCGCTGCGTCGCAAGGAAGATCAGCGTCTCGTCACCGGCCGCGGCCGCTACGTCGAGGATCTGCGCTTTCCCGGCATGCTGCACGCGGCCTTCGTGCGGAGCCCGCACGCCCACGCGCGCGTGCGCTCGATCGACACCGCCGCCGCGCGCGCCATCGGTGGGGTGGTGGCGATATACACCTCGCGCGATCTCCCCGAGTGCGCGCGGCCCATCCCGCCGTCGATCGCGGCCCCCGCCGGCTTCCGGCCGACCGCGCAGCCGGTGTTCGCCGACCCGCTGGTGCGCTACGTGGGCGAGGTGGTGGCCGCGGTGGTGGCCGAGGATCCCTACGTGGCCACGGACGCCGCCGCCGCGGTGGTGGTCGACTACGAGCCCCTGCCCGCCGCGGGCACCATGGAGCGTGCGCTCGAGCCCGGCGCCCCGCGGGTCTTCGACGGCTGGCCCGACAACGTGGCCGGTCTCTCAACCGCCCGCGTGGGCGACGCGGCGGCCGGCCTCGCGGGGGCCGACGTCGTGGTGGAGGCGCGGCTCGGCATCGCCCGGGTGCACGGGGTTCCGATCGAGACCCGCGGGATCGTGGCCACCCCCGAGGGGCCCGACGGCCGCCTCACCCTATGGACGTCGAGCCAGAGCCCCTACGGCCTGCGCGCGGTCGTGGCGGGAGCCTTCGGCGTTGCGGAGGAGCACGTCCGTGTGGTGGTGGTCGATACCGGCGGCGGGTTCGGCATCAAGGGCCACGCCTACTCCGAGGACCTGATCGTGGCCGCCGCGGCCCGGCGGCTGGCGCGGCCGGTGAAGTGGGCCGAGTCGCGGCGCGAGCACTTCCTCACCGCCTCCCCCGACCGGGGCCAGCGGCACGTGGCGCGAATGGGGTTGAGCCGCGAGGGGATCATCGCCGCGGTCGCTACCCAGTTCACCCGGGAGCATGGCGCGTACGTTGCGAGCGGCGAGGTGGTCACCCGGAACACCATCAATCACCTGCCGGGGCCCTACCGCATTCCCAGCCTCGACGTGACCGCCTCCAACGTGGTCACCAACGCGGTGTTCGGCGCCGCGTATCGCGGCTCCGGCCGGCCGGAGGCCAACTTCGTGCTGGAGCGCCTGATCGACCGAGGGGCCCGCGCGCTCGGCATGGATCCCGCGGAGCTGCGGCGACGCAACATGATCCGCGCCGACGAGATGCCCTATCGCACCGGCCTGGTCTACCGGGACGGCACGCCGGTCTCCTACGACCCGGCGGACTACGTGGGCAGCTTCGATCGGCTCCTGGCCGATTTCGGCTACGAGGAGTGGCGCCGGCGCCAGGTCGCGACGGCCGGCAGCGCGCGGCCGGTCGGAGTGGGGCTCGCGGCCTACGTGCAGGGCACCGGGGTCGGGCCGTTCGAGAGCGCGGACGTCCGCATCGACTCGGGAGGGACGGTGCACGTCTACATCGGGGTCTCCTCGCAGGGGCAGTCGCACGAGACGACGATGGCCCAGATCGCGGCGGCCGAGCTGGGCGTCGACCCCGACCGGGTGTTCGTGATCGCGGCCGACACCACGCTGCTCCCGTACGGCAACGGCACCGGCGGCAGCCGGGTGGCGGCCAACGCGGGTCCCTCGGTCGCCCGCACCGCGCGCGAGGTGGCGGGCAAGGCGCGGGTGGTGGCCGCCGAGATGCTCGAGTGCGCGCCCGCCGACGTGGTGCTGGCCGCGGGACGGGCTCACGTAGCCGGCCTGCCCGAGCGCGGGGTGGCCCTGGGCGACCTCTCGCGCGCCGCGGTGCGGAGCAAGACGCTCCTGCGCGAGGCGCGGCCGGGGCTCCAGGCGTGCGGGTACTTCGCGCCCGACACCGTGACCTTCGCGTTCGGGGCGCAGGCCTGCGCGGTGGAGGTGGACGCGGAGACCGGCCGGGTGCGGATCCTCCGCTACCTGGCGGTGCACGACTGTGGGCGGGCGATCAATCCGATGATCGTGGACGGCCAGCTGCACGGCGGCCTGGCCGGCGGCATCGGCACCGCGTTGATGGAGCATCTGGTCTACGACGCCGAGGGTCAGCTCCTGACCGGGAGCCTCATGGATTACGCGATCCCGAGCGCCGCCGACCTGCCCGCGTTCGAGACGCGCTCGCTCGCGTTCCCGTCGACCCGCAACGACCTCGGCATCAAGGGGGTGGGCGAGAGCGCGATCATCGCGCCGCCCGCCGCCATCGCCAACGCGGTGGAGGACGCGCTCCACTCGCGGGGCGCCGACATCCTGGAGGTGCCGATCACCCCCTCGCGGGTGTGGCGGGCCCTGCAAAAATCCTGACCGCGTGAGTCAGCTTCCGCCGTTCTTCGCCGCCGACGGCGACCGGTTCGTCCCCTCCGCGTCGGCGCGCGGGCCGTGGAGCGCGCGGCATCAGCACGGCGGCCCGCCGGCCGCGCTCCTCGCCCGCGCGTTCGCGCGCCAGACCGGGCCCGACGCGCAGATCGCGCGCCTGACCTTCGACTTCCTGCGGCCGGTGCCCCTGGCGCCGCTGACCGTGGCCACGCGCGTCGTCCGCGCGGGCGCGAAGGTCCAGCGCCTCGCGGGCACCGTCCTGACCGAGGACGGTGTCGCGGTGATCGAGGCGACGTGTCTGGTCATGCGGGTGGCGCCGGACCGCGTGGTCGTTCCCATCGAGACGCGGGCGGGCCCGCCGCCGCCCATGGAGAGCGAGCCCTTCGAGCTGCCCCTCATGTCGGGCGACGAGGATATCACCGCGCGGTGGAGTGGCGGCTCGCGGAGGGAACGTGGGGGCGAGGGCCGGTCGCGGCGTGGCTCCGGCTGCGGGTTCCGGTCGTCCGGGGCGAGACGCCGACCTCGCTCGAATGCCTCGTCGCGGTCGCCGACTCCGCGAGCGGCCTGGCCGTCATCGTCGATCCGGCCCGAGCGACGTTCGTGAACGGAGACCTGACGATCGCCCTGCACCGTATCCCGGCCGGCGAGTGGGTGGGTCTGGACGCGGCCACGAGCGGCGAGCGCCATGGGATCGGCCTGACGCGGGCGCGGCTCTGGGACACGACCGGCCTGGTGGGACGCTCGCTCCAGACGCTCCTGCTGGAGCCGCGCGCCGGCCCCGGCTAGATCGGGGCTAGGTCCCCTGCACCGCTCCGGAGACGAGCCCGTGGGTGAGGTAGCGGCGGAAGATGTAGTAGAAGATCACGGGCGGAATCGAGTAGATCACCGAGAGCGCCATCAGCAGGTTCCACGGCGAGTCGTCCGACGTGAGGAATTACCATGGGGAAGGCGAGGGTCCCCGACGCGGCGGCCGCGCCGGCGGCCGTCTTGAGAAATTCTCGGCGAGCGTGGGCCATTGGTGGCGGGGAGCGACGGTGCCCCTCGAAGTTATGTATAGTTCCGGGCATGACAGCCGACCCGATCACCGTGTCCGTGATCCAGCATCGGCTCGAGTCCATCGTGCAGGAGATGGGCGAGGCGATGCTACGCACCGCCTACTCGCAGATCCTGAACTCGAGCCGCGATTTCTCCACCGCGGTGTTCGACGGCCAGGGGCGGCTCGCCGCGCAGGCCGAGCACGTGCCGATCCACGTGGGGGCCCTGCCCTGGGCGGTGGCGTCGGTGGCCGACTTCTTCAAGGGACGGATCGCCCCCGGCGACCTGTTCCTCCTGAACGACCCGTACCACGGCAACAATCACCTGCCCGATCTCACCGTCCTGCTTCCGGTCTTCGTGGGCGGCCGGCCGGTGTTCTGGTCGATCAACCGGGCGCACCAGCACGACATCGGCGGCGCGACCCACGGGGCCTACAACCCGGGCGCCACCGAGATCTGGCAGGAAGGGATCCGCATCACCCCGCTCAAGCTCTACGACCGCGGCGAGCTGCGCGACGACGTGCTGCAGATGGTGGCGACCAACGTGCGGCACCCGCGCGACTTCCAGGGCGACCTGCGGGCCATGATGGGCTCGGCCCGCATCGGGGAGCGGCGGCTGCTCAAGCTGGTGGACGACTACGGCCTCGACACCGTGCTCGAGACCATCGGGGAGATCCTCGACGGGGCGGAGCGCCAGAGCCGCGAGTGCATCCGCGGGTGGAAGGACGGCGTCTTCAAGGGCGAGGCCATCCTCGACGACGACGGCCACGGGATCCGCGACGTCCACATCCGGGCCACCGTCACCAAGAAGGGCGATTCGCTCACCGTCGATCTCTCCGACTCGCACGCGCAGGTGACCGGCTTCATCAACTCGGCCTACCCCAACACCATGTCGGCGGTGCACATGGCGCTGGCGTATCTGATCGACCCGCGCACCCCGAAGAACGAGGGCACGTTCCGCCCGGTCACCGTGAAGGCGAAGGAAGGCACCGTGGTCTGGCCCTACCCGCCCGCGCCGGTGACGCTCTCGACCAACCACTGCGCGCAGGAGATCGCGGAGGCGATGATCAAGGCGCTCGCCAAGAGCTGCCCGGACCGGGTGCTCGCGGGCTGGTCGCGCCGCTTCCGCATCGCGATCTCGGGCACGAATCCCCGGAACAAGCGCAAGTTCATCTGGCACCTCTTCCACGCTCGCGGAGGCGGTGGGGCCTCCTCGGCGGGCGACGGCTGGGAGACCGCGGGCGAGGGCCAGGCCGCGGGCGGCATCAAGTTCGGCTCGGTGGAGGTCGCGGAGACGCGCTTCCCGCTCTTCTTCAAGCGCCACGAGTTCCGGCCCGACTCGGCGGGCGACGGGCGCTTCCGCGGCGGGGTGGGCTCGGTGCTCGAGCTGCGCATGGAAACCACCGAGCCGGCGCTCGGCAACACCGCGGGCGACGGCGTGCGCTACCCGGCCTACGGCGTGCTGGGCGGCCGGGACGGGCTGCCCCATCGCTACCGGATGATCGCGCGCGGCCAGACCCGCGTGCTCAAGACCAAGGAGGTGGGCGTGCCGATCCCGCCGGGCGCGATGTTCCTGGTGGAGTCGATGGGCGGCGGCGGCTACGGCCCGCCCGCCCGCCGGTCCCCCGAAGCGCGCGCGGCCGATCGCGTCAACGGCTTCGTCTCCGGCCGCCCGCGGCGCGGGAGGGCCTGAGATGCTCCGGATCGGCATCGACGTGGGCGGGACCTTCACCGATCTGGTGGGTGTGGACGACACGGGCCGTGTCACTCTCGCCAAGTCGGCCTCCACGCCCGCCGATCCGTCCATCGGGGTGATGGACGGGCTCGAGCTCCTCGCGGCCGAGCTCCGGACCGACCTGGCCGGGTTGCTGGCCGACACCGGCCTGGTCGTGCACGGCACCACGGTGGCCACCAACGCGCTGCTCGAGCGCAAGGGCGCCACGGTCGGGATGCTGACCACCGCGGGCCACCGTGACGTCATCGAGATGCGCGAGGGCCTCAAGGACGACCGCTACAACCTGCGCATGCCGCCGCCGGTGCCGCTGGTGCCGCGGGCCCGCCGGCTCGACGTGACCGAGCGGATGCGGTTCGACGGCACGGTGGAGACGCCCCTCTCGAAGACGTCCGCGGAGGCGGCCATCCGTCGCCTCGCCGCCGCCGGAGTGGGCGCGGTGGCGGTCTGCTATCTGCACTCGTATCGCGATCCGCGCCACGAGCGGGAGACGCGCAAGCTGCTCGCGAGGCTCCTGCCCGACGCCTACGTGTCCCTCTCCTCCGGCGTGCTCGCCCAGATCAAGGAGTACGAGCGCTTCTGCACCACGGTGGTCAACGCCTACGTCGGCCCGGTACTCGCGCGCTATCTCGGCCGCCTCGGCTCGCGCCTGCAGAAGGCGGGCTACCGGGGCGACGTCCTCATCATGCAGTCGCACGGTGGTGTGGCGACCATCGCCGACTCGGTGCGCCTGGCCGCGGGGGCGGTGCTCTCGGGACCGGCGGGCGGCATCGCGGGCAGCCGCCACGCCGCGCGGCTGCTCGGCGAGGGCAACCTGATCACCTTCGACATGGGCGGGACCAGCACCGACATCGCCCTGCTCGAGGGGGGCGAGCCGCATCTCACCGGCGACAAGGCGGTGGGGGCGAGCAAGGTCGCGCTGCCGAGCATCGACATCCACACCCTCGGCGCGGGCGGCGGCTCGATCGCGCGGGTGGACGCGGGCGGCATCCTCCACGTGGGGCCGGAGAGCGCGGGCGCGGTACCCGGCCCCGCCTGCTACGGGCGCGGCGGCACCGCGGCCACCGTCACCGACGCCAACCTCGTCCTCGGGCTGCTCGACCCCGCGGGCTTCCTGGGCGGTCGCGCGCGGCTCGATCCGAAGGCGGCCCACACCGCGGTCGAGGGTGTCGCGCGCCGGCTGGGGCTGGGCGTGGTCCAGGCGGCGGAAGGCATCCACCGCGTCGTCGACACCAACATGGCGGAGGGCATCCGGCTGGTCTCGGTGCGCCGCGGGGCCGACCCGCGCCGGTTCGCCCTGCTCTCGTTCGGTGGCGCGGCCGGGCTCCACATCACCGAGGTCGCGCGCATGCTCGAGATCGGCCGGGTGGTGGTGCCGCGGGTCGCCTCCGTGCTCTCGGCGTGGGGCATGCTGACCACCGATCTGCGCTACGAGTTCGTGCGGACCCATGTCGGCGAGGCCGGCCAGGTCGGCGCCGGGCGGCTGCGCCGGCTCTTCGCCGAGATGGAGGCGGAGGGCCGACGGCGGCTCGGCAAGCCGTTCGCGGGCCAGGTGGACGTGCGCCGCTCGGTGGACATGCGCTACGGCGAGCAGACGTTCGAGATCCAGGTGCCGCTCGACGGGGTCGACGTGGAGGCGAAGGATCTGATGGAGCAGGTCGTGGACCGCTTCCACCGGCGCCACGAGGAGCTCTACACGTACAGTGCGCCCGGCCAGGACGTGGTGCTGGTGAACGTGCGGGCCGCGGTGATCGGGCGCCTGCCCGCCCTGCCGACCGAGCAGGCGCGTCGCGTGGTGACGCCGGCCGCGCCCCGGAGCCGGCGCGCGTACCTCGAGCGGTGGATGGAGATCCCGGTGTACGACATGGACGGGCTCGCGGAGGGGCAGGAGGTGAAGGGGCCTGCGATCTTCGAGTCGGCCACCACCACCGTGCTCATCCGGGGGCGCGAGCACGCGGTGGTGACCGCGGAGGGCTGGCTGGACATCCGGCTGGGGTAGGGCGCGCAACCACCCCTCACCCTGCCCTCTCCCCTGACGGGAGAGGGGGATGAGGTGGAACTACCTACGTGTAGGCGCCGACCGAGGCGTGGGCCACCGTCTTGGCGTACTTGGCGAAGACGCCGGTCGTGTAGCGCGGCTTGGGCGCCTTCCACTTGGCGAGGCGCTTCTTGATCTCGGCGGCGGGCACCTCCACGTCGAGGCGCCGCTTCTTGACGTCGATGTTGACGATGTCGCCGCTCTTGATCGCCGCGATCGGGCCGCGATCGGCCGCCTCGGGCACGATGTGGGCGATCATGAAGCCGTGGGTGGCGCCGGAGAAGCGGCCGTCGGTCATGAGCGCCACGCTCTCCCCCAGCCCCGCCCCCTGCAGCGCGCCGGTGACGTGGAGCATCTCCCGCATGCCGGGCCCCCCCTTGGGACCCTCGTAGCGGATCACGATCACGTCGTTGGGCTTGATCTTGCCCTTCTTGACCGCCTGGAAGGCGTCCTCCTCCCGCTCGAACACCCGCGCGGGCCCGCGGTGCGCGTACTTCTTCTGGCCCGAGATCTTGATCACGCAGCCGTCCGGGGCCAGGTTGCCGCGCAGGATCGCGATGCCGCCCTCCGCCTTGAGCGCCTTCGCGAGCGGCTTGATCACCTGCTGGCCCGCCGGCTCCGCCGCCGCCTTCACTTCCTCGCCGAGCGTGCGCCCGGTCACCGTCTTCTCGGAGGCGTGGAGCAGACCGGCCTCGAGCAGCCGCTTGCCCACCACCGCCATGCCGCCCGCGTCGTACATCTCGGGCGCGGTGTAGGTCCCCCAGGGCTTGAGATCGGCGAGCACCGGGGTCTTGCGCGAGATGCGGTCGAAGTCGTCGATGGCGAGCTTGACCCCGAAGTCGCGGGCGGTGGCGAGCAGGTGGAGCACCGCGTTGGTGGAGCCGCCGGTGGCCATGACCCCGGTGATCGCGTTCTCGAAGCTCTTGCGGGTCACGAGCCGGCGCGGGGTGATGCCCTTCTGCACGAGCTCCATGACCAGCTTGCCGGACTCGAAAGCGACCTCTTCCTTGCGGGGGTCGACGGCCGGGATGTCGTTCCATCCCATCGGCGACATGCCGAGCATCTCGTAGGCGGTGGCCATGGTGTTGGCGGTGAACTGGCCGCCGCACGCGCCGGCCCCGGGGCAGGCGTGGTCCTCCACGTCCTTGAACTGGTCGAGCGGGATCTTCCCCGCGTTGTAGGCGCCGAGCGCCTCGAAGACGTCCTGGATGGTGAGGTTGCGGCCGGCGAAGGGGCCCTCGGTGCCGACGCAGCGGCCGAACATGATCGAGCCGCAGTAGAGCATGAGGCTCGGGATGTCGAGGCGGCCGAGCACCATGGTCATCGCCGGGATGGTCTTGTCGCACCCGGAGATGGTCACGATGCCGTCGAACATGTGGCTGCGCGCCACCAGCTCCACCGAGTCGGCCACCACTTCCCGGCTGATCAGCGAGCCCTTCATGCCCTCGGTCCCCATCGTGATGCCGTCGGTGATCGAGATGGTGTTGACCTCGATCGGGGTCCCGCCCGCCGCGCGAATGCCCTGCATGACCTTCTCGGCCAGCTTCCGGTGGTTCCAGTTGCAGGGCATGGTCCCGATCCAGCAGTGGGCCACCCCGATCTGGGGGCGCGAGAGGTCCGCGTCGTTGTAGCCGACCGCCTTCATCATGGCGCGGGCGGCGGCGCGGTCGGGGCCTTCCAGGAGAACGCGGCTGTGCTTGCGGGGATCGACGGCCATCGGAGACTCCTTTGTCGTGGGAGCGCGCTTGGGTTCGGCGCGATTCTACAGCAGCTCGCGGAGTGGGACCAGCGTGTAGCCTTGCCCGCGAAGGCCCGCGACGAGGGTGGGCAGGTACTCCACCAGGCGGCCGCCGGCCCCGGGCACGCCGTCGGCGTCGTGCAGGTCGTAGATGGCCCCCGCGCGGGCCCGCGCGATGCCTCGCCGTGCCTGCTCGGCCGGATCGACCGGGTGCCGGCCCTCCGGCTGCACCGTCCAGAAGACGCACGGGGTGTCGAGCCGGCGGGCCACCCCGAACATGGCCAGGTTGGTCTTGCCCCACGGGGGCCGGAAGAAGCGGGGCGGCTCGCCCGCCGCGTCCGCGATGGCGGTGTGGCCGTCCCGGATCTCGCGCTCGGTGTGAGCGGGGCCGCAGCGCCAGAGGCTCGTATGGCTCCAGGTGTGGTTGCCGAGGTCGTGGCCGGCCAGGGCGATACGCCGCGCCACCTCGGGCGCTCGCCGCGCGCGCTGTCCGATGAGGAAGAACGCGGCCCGGACGCCCTCGCGGGCGAGGACGTCGAGCACGCGCGGGGTCCAGTCCGGATCGGGGCCGTCGTCGAAGGTGAGGCTGACCGCGCGTCGCTCCCGGGGCCCGCGCCAGATCGAGGCCAGCGTGAGCAGGTGCGAGCCCCACGTGTAGGCGCCCCAGAGCCCGGGCGCCGCCCCCGCCGCCAGCCAGCCCGCGCGCTTCACGCGGGGGGCCGCTTGGCCACGAGCAGGGTCAACCGCCCGCTCTGGACGACCTCGCCGTGCTGGTTCAGGATCGAGCGCTCCTCGATCACCACCCCGCCCTCCTTCATCGAGCGCTTGGCGACCGTCTTCGAGACGCTGCGGATGGTATCGCCGACGCGCGTCGCCTTGAGGAAGCGCCACTCGAAGCCCATGAACGCGAGGACCACCAGGGGCGGCTGGGGCACCCGCCACCCGAGCCCGGAGGACATGCAGAGCGGGATGAGGTCCGGGATCGCGCCGGGATCGGTGGGACGGCTGAGGGTGAGTGAGCCGAAGAGCGCGGTGTGGGTCTCGGTGAGCGTCACGGCGGGGGTCTCGAGCGGCACGTTCATCTGCACGTCCTCGAAGTAGAGGCGCCGCTCGACCGGAGCGCCCGCCATGCTCCGATCCCTCAGATGGGCCGGCGGCCGACCACGTGGTCGGTCTCGCCTTCCTGGACCACCTCGCCACGCTGGTTGAGCACGCGCCGCTCCACCGTGATCACGCCCGCGTCCGTCCGCTCGCCCTCCTTCTTGGCCGCCACCCGGGCCTCGACGTGGATGGTGTCGCCGATCTTGATCGGCCCCTTGAACTTCCACTTCACCGCGGCGAGCGGGCCGACCGCCTGCCCGGGCACCACCCGGTCGAGGAGGCCCTGCTGGATCGACAGGCCGAGGAGGCCGTGGGCGATCCGCTCGCCGAAGAGCGACGCCTTCATGTGCTCGGCGTCGGTGTGGAGCACGTTGTAGTCGCCGCTCAGGCCCGCGAAGATCACGATGTCGGCCTCGGTGACGGTGCGGCCGGGCGAGGTGTACTGCTCGCCGAGCTGGATATCCTCGAAGTAGACGATCGGCTCGCCGCTCACGGGGGGCTAGGATAGCACGCCGGCTCGCGCGTCCCCGCGTCGCGGGATCGCAGTGCGGGCGGACCCGTATGGTACGCTCATCGGTTGGAAGCAGGCCGGCGGCGCCGGCCTGACCGATGTCCACACCAACGGAGGTGGCCATGCGGAGCCGCAGGCAATTCATCCTCAAGGGCGGTGGTGATGCTGCGGATCTCGCGCCGCGCCGAGGTCGTGTAGGGTGGCGCGCCGGGCCCGCGGGGGGATCCTGGCCACGCTCGGCCACCGCGCCCTCATCCTGGGCTTCACCGCGTTCGCGGTCTTTCCCTTCTACTGGATGCTGATCACCGCGTTCAAGCAGAACGCCGATCTCTACGTGGGCGCGTCCAACACCCCGCACAATCCGTTCATCTTCAATCGCCCGCCCACGCTCGAGCATCTGCAGATCCTGTTCAACAACACGCTCTACCTGACCTGGCTCTTCAACACCCTCTGGGTGGGCGGCCTGGTGGTCGCGATCACGCTGGTCCTCGGGGTTCCGGCCGCCTACAGCCTCGCCCGCCTGACCGGGCGCTGGGGCGAGCGGCTCTCCATCGGAATCTTCCTCACCTACCTGATCCCGTCCACCCTGCTCTTCATCCCGTTCTCGCGGCTGGTGGCGCTGCTCGGGCTGCAGAACCAGCTGTGGGCGCTGGTCCTGATCTACCCGACGTTCACGGTGCCGTTCTGCACCTGGCTCCTGATGGGGTCCCTCAAGACCCTGCCGAAGGAGGTCGAGGAGTCGGCCATGGTGGATGGCTGCAGCCGCGTCGGCGCCATCACCCGCGTGGTGCTGCCGCTGGCGGTGCCCGGTCTGCTCACCGTGGTCATCTTCGCGCTCACCCTCACGATCCAGGAGTTCGTCTACAGCCTGACCTTCATCTCGTCGGTGGGCCGCATGACGGTCAGCGTGGGGGTGCCGGTGGCGCTGATCCGCGGCGACGTCTACTACTGGGGGTCGCTGATGGCGGCGTGCCTGATCACCAGCGTGCCGCTCGCCATCCTCTACAACTTCTTCCTCGATCGCTTCATCGCCGGCTTCACGGTCGGCGCGATCCGGTAGGTCCCGCCGCGGAACCTTGACATCCGGGTGGAGGCCTATTTAGAATCCAGACCGACCAGTCGGTCTGGCCGCCCACCCGAACCTGGAGGCAGACATGGCCGTCGCCGTACCCGCGCCGCTCCGCATCCGCGATGCCCGCCTGACCGGCATCTGGGAGAAGGTCCAGGCCGGAGAGCGTCTCTCCCGTCAGGACGGACTCGTCCTGTTCGAGACGGACGACCTGCACGCGGTGGGCCGCATGGCGGACTTCGCCAAGTCCCGGCTTCATGGCGACCAGGTCTTCTTCGTCCTCAACCGCTACATCAACCCGACGAACGTATGTGTCCTCTCCTGCAGCTTTTGTGACTTCGCCCGGAAGAAGGGCGAGGAGGGGGCCTTCGAGAACACGATCGAGGACGTCCTCGCGATGATCAAGCCGGGCACGCGCGAGGCCCACATCGTGGGCGGCCACCACCCGGACTGGCCGTTCGAGTACTTCGAGCGGATGATCGAGGCTATCCACTACGGGCGGCCCGAGACGCAGATCAAGGCGTTCACCGCGGCCGAGATCGACTACTTCTGGCGGCGATGGAAGATCGAGCCCCGGGAGGCGCTCACCCGGCTCAAGCGAGCGGGACTGCACTCGATGCCGGGGGGCGGCGCCGAGATCTTCTCGAAGCGGCTGCAGAAGCTCCTGCACTTCAGCGGCAAGGCCGACGCTGACCGGTGGTGCGAGATCCACGGGGTCGCGCACTCGCTCGGCCTCAAGACGAACGCCACCATGCTCTACGGCCACGTGGAGACCATGGAGGAGCGGGTGGACCATCTGCTCAAGCTGCGGGAGCAGCAGGACCGCTCGGGGGGCTTCATCACGTTCATCCCCCTCTCCTATCAGACCGGCACCACCAAGCTCGTGCCCCGACAGACCCCGCCGACCGACGACCTCCGGACCATCGCGGCCTCGCGCCTGCTCCTCGACAACTTCCCGCACATCGAAGCGTACTGGGTGATGATCGGCGAGGCGACCGCGTCGCTCGCGCTGCACTTCGGGGCTTCCGACGTCAACGGCACCCTCGAGGACGAGAAGATCGCGCACATGGCCCAGGCCGCGAGCCCGGCCGGGCTCGCCACCGAGCAGATCCTCCGGATCGTGCGCGACGCGGGCAAGATCCCGGTGGAGCGCGACGCCCTCTACAACGTGGTCAAGGTCTGGAGCTGACCATGCTGCGCGTCGGCCGCATTCCCTATCTCAACTGCGAGCCCTTCTTCCACCGGCTCGAGGGCGTGGAGCTGGTCGACCTGATCCCCCGCCGGCTCGGGGAGGCCATGGCCACCGGCGAGCTCGACGCGGGGCCGCTCTCGCTCATGGACTACGTGCGGCTCGAGTCCCGGCTCGTCCCCCTGCCCTACGGGATCGGCTGCCCCACCGGCGCGCGGAGCGTCCTGGTCTTCTCCGACCGGCCGCTCTCGGGGCTCGGCGGCGCACGGGTGGGCATCACCCGGGAGACCTCCACGTCGGTGGAGCTGCTGCGCGTGCTCCTGACCCTGCGTCACGGGGTCGAGCCGGCGGCCTGGGTGGGCGCCGACGAGCCCTGCGACGCGGTGCTGCTGATCGGCGACCAGGCGATCCAGCGGCTCACCCGCGGACCGGCGGCGCGACACGTGTTCGACCTGGGTATCGAGTGGCGGGAGTGGACCGGCCTGCCCTTCGTCTTCGCGCGCTGGGCGGTGGCCGCGCGCGTGCCCGCCCCGGAGCGGCGCGCGTTCGAGGCCGCGCTCGACGCCGCGCTCGAGCGCGGGATGGACGCCCTGCCCCGGATCGCGGCCACGCATCGCGACCTGGGCTGGAGCCCGGCCGAGGTCGCGGCCTATCTCCGCAACTTCAGCTTCCGCCTCGGTCCCGACGAGGAGAAGGGCGCCGCCGAGTTCCTCCGCCTGCGCGGCCAGCTCGGGGCCGGCACGTGCTGAGCCGCATCCAGGCGAAGGTCGAGGCGGGCGAGCGGCTCGACCGGACCGACGGCCACTGGCTCCTCGCCGAGGCGCCGCTGCTCGACGTGGGCAGCCTGGCCCAGGAGCTGCGCTTCCGCCGCATCCCGGAGCGCCGGGTGACCTTCGTCATCGACACGAACCCCAACTACACGAACGTCTGCATCACCGACTGCCAGTTCTGCGCCTTCTACCGGCGGCCCGGGGACAAGGAGGCGTACACCCTCACGGTGGACGAGGTGCTCGAGAAGGTCGGGTTCGCCGCCCGCGAGGGTGCGACCACGGTGCTGCTCCAGGGCGGTCACAACCCGGCCCTGCCGCTCGAGTACTACCTCGAGCTGGTGCGCCAGACCCGGCGGCGGTTCCCCTCGGTCACCCCGCACTTCTTCAGCGCGTCGGAGATCCGCACCATGTCGGACGTGGCGGGTAAGCCGGTGCCCGAGGTGCTGAGCCTGCTGCGGCAGGCCGGCCAGACGAGCATCCCGGGTGGCGGGGCCGAGGTGCTCTCCGAGCGGGTGCGCCGCCGCATCGAGCCCAAGAAGGGCGGGCCCGACGCGTGGCTCGAGGTGCACCGCGAGGCGCACCGGCAGGGCTTCAAGTCCACCGCGACCATGATGTACGGGCACGTCGAGCAGCCCGAGGACGTCCTCGATCACCTCGACAGCATCCGGGCGCTCCAGGACGAGCACGGGGGCTTCACCGCCTTCGTGCCCTGGTCGTTCAAGCCCGGCAACACCCTGCTCGAGAAGTGGATCAAGCACTACCAGGGCCCGAACGCCTACCTGAGAATGCTCGCGGTGTCGCGGCTCTATCTCGACAACTTCCCCCACGTGCAGGCCTCGTGGTTCTCCGAGGGCAAGCGGGCCGGGCAGGTCGCGCTGTCGTGGGGCGCAGACGATTTCGGCGGCACCCTCTTCGAGGAGAACGTGCACGCGGCGGCCGACTTCGTGAACAAGACCTCGGTGGACGAGATCGTGACCCTGATCCGCGACGCCGGCTTCACCCCCGCCCAGCGCACCACCGACTACGAGATCGTCAAGACGTATTGAGCCCTCCGGGGGGCCGTCTAGATGGGATCGACGGGGGGGACGGCCTGGATGAGCTTCTTCGCGTGGGCCATCTCGTAGAGCCGGCGGAGCGCGGCGCGGCCGTCGTCGCCGAGGCGCATGGTGTAGTCGTTCACGTACATGAGCACGAAGCGGCGGCAGGTCTCCTTGTCGATGTCCCGGCCGTAGCGCATCGCATAGTCGAGGGCCTCGTCGACGTTGGCGAAGGCATAGTCCATCGAATCGCGGAGACCCTGGGAGAGCTTCCGGTGAGTCTCCTCGCCCAGGTCGCGGCGCATCACGTTGATGCCGAGCGGCAGCGGCAGGCCGGACTCCTTCTGCCACTCCTCGCCCAGGTCCAGCACCTTGACCAGCCCCATGCGCTGATGAGTGATCTGCCCCTCGTGGATGAGCAGTCCGAGGTCGGCCTGGCCCTCCAGCACCACCTTGGGGATCTTGTCGAAGGCCACCTCGATGGTGGGCGGATCGCCCACGTACAGCCGCAGGAGGAGCGCGGCGGTGGTGTGGCTGCCCGGGATCGCGACCACCTTCTCCTCGAGCCGCGCGCGCTCGATCGGCTCGCGCGCCACCAGGATCGGGCCGTAGCCCTTCCCCATGGACGCTCCGGGGTCCATCATCCGGTAGGTCGGGTGGACCAGGGTGTAGGTGGCGGCGGAGATCGCGGTGACCTCGAGCTCCCCGGTCCGCGCGCGACGGTTGAGCGATTCGATGTCTTCGAGCACGTGCTCGATGGTGATGCCGGGGATCTTCACCTTTCCCGCGGTGAGCGCATAGAACATGAACGCGTCGTCGGGATCCGGGCTGTGGCCGATACGAATCAGCATGCGATCTCCCCTGACGTGAACCCTGATGTGACTCGACGATGACGACGCGGGCGACCCGCGACAAGATTCTCCAGGCCGCGCTGGAGGTCTTCGCGCAGAAAGGTTATCACAGGGCCCTCGTCGACGACATCGTGCGCGTGTCGCGCACGTCGAAGGGAGCGGTCTACCACCACTTCCCGAACAAGGAGGCCCTCTTCCTGGCGCTCGTCGACGAGTTCGCGGGACGACTGGCCGAGTCGGTGGCCGCGGCGATCGGGGGCGCGGAGGGCGCTCTCGGCAAGGTGGAGGCCGCGCTCACCGCCGGGCTCGAGACCTTCGCCCGGCACCGGGAGCTGGCCCAGATCCTCCTTCTCGAATCGGTGAGCCTGGGGCCGGCGTACCAGGTCAAGCGCCTCGAGGTGCACGACCGCTTCGCGTCGCTCATCCAGGCGCACCTCGACGAAGCGGTCGCGGAAGGATCGATCCCGAGCCTCGACACGCGGGTGGCCACGCTGGCGTGGCTCGGCGCGCTCAACGAGGTGGTGGTGCAGTGGCTCTGTCGCGGGCGACCGGATCTCTTGACCGAGGCGGTGCCGGCCCTGGCTCCCCTGCTCCTGCGGAGCATCGGAGCGAAGCCGCCGATCGCCTGACCCGCGGTCAGCGACCCCAGCTACCGAAGCGCTGCCGGCGGGCGCCGGCGAACCGCACCGAGAACTCTCCCGCCTTGATCGCGCGGAGGATCGCGTCCGGATTCCTGGCCGCCTCGACCTCGACCCAGGCGCGTCCGAAGTCCTCGTCCCGATGCCCGTCGTCGGTGGCGACCTTGGGAAGAGGGATCGTGTCGACGTCGTACTCGGCCTGGTAGACGCCGGTGTCGGTGATCTCGACCGCGTGGATCGGCAGCCCGTCGCGCGTGATGGTGCGGATGCGCCGGAGCGTCTGCTCCACGGTGAGCGAGTAGCGGGCCGGATGGTTCAGGATGAAGAGGGTCTCCTGATCCCCGGTCACCTTCCCCACGTGCTGCCCCAGCGGCCGGTAGTCGATCTCGACGCCCGCGAGCACGAGCATCCGATCGTCGCCCGGCGGGATCCGGAACCAGTACTCGTCGTCGATGCGGTCGTCGTGGTCGGTGATGGCGAGGAAGTCGTAGCCGAGCTCGCGATAGCGCGCGACCACCTCGTCGGCGGGCAGACGCCCGTCGGAGAACGTCGTGTGGGTGTGGAGGTTGCCCTTCAGGAGGGGCATGGCGATGACCGCATGATGCCGGGCGCTACGCGCCGCGGCTCAGCGGGGATTGGACACGCGCGGGGTCGAGGCCGCCGGCACCGAATCCCATACCACCGTGAATCCCAGCGCGGGCCATCCACTCCGGGCCCAGGGCTCCTGCGAGACGTAGCTGCCGACCGGCGTGGTAGGTGAGGTCCAGCCCGACAGCCCGTACTTGGTGCCGCCCTGCGTCTGGCCCACGAACGGCTCGATGAACGCCGGCTCGTGACGGACCCGGACGTCCTCACGGTAGAAGTCGGCCTCCCGGGGGCGGGTGGATTCTCGGGTAGCCTCGCTCGGCTCGACGATCCGGAACTGCTGGGGCTTCTCGGGAGCCGTCGCGCGGATCTCGATGGGGCTCTGGGCAAGGGCCGAAGAGGCCAGGGCGACGAATAGCAGCCCGGACCCGATCACCGTCCCGGTCACCGTGCGACTCATACTGTGATCATCTCAGAACGGCCCGACCGCCGCAAGAGAATCGCCCAGATACGCCGCATCCGACGAATGACGAGCCGCTGCGCACCGTGACCGTCGCGCTAAGTTCCGTGATTGGGTATTGCTTTTCATATAAAGATGGGCAAGAGTGAAAATGTTCGGAAAAAATGAGGCAATCTGGTGGGAAGCATTACCCCCGCGAACTACAAGCGGGTCAGTCGCGAAAGGACCTCGGTGAACTGGGCAAGCCCGGCAGGCTTCATGATCACCTCCGAGGCGCCGAGCGCCATCGCCTCCCGGGTCTCTTCGTCCCCGGCATGAGCGGAGAGGATCACAACCGGTACGTGGGGAAATCGACTCCGGATTCGCGTGAGGACGGCCAGGCCCCCCAGGCCCGGCATCACCAGGTCGAGGAACACCCCGTCGACCGTGGCCGACTCGAGCAGGCGCAGGCCTTCCGTGCCATCGAGAGCCACCACGGCCTCATGGCCGAAAGTCCTCACCGCCTCCGCGATCATCTCGGCAACCGAGGGATCGTCATCCACCACCAAGATCTTCATTGGTTTCGCCGGGTGCCAGTATCGGGACCCATGTCTCCTTCGTCAAGGGCTTGGTTCACCCCAGCCGGCCCGGGTCTGACGGGCGCCCCATGACCCCGGGAGCGATTCTCGTCGTGGACGGCAGGGCCGACAGCCGGGCCGGGCTGGTCCGGGTCGTCAAGGAGGCCGGTTACTCCGTCCTCGAGGCCGGGACCGGTGCTGAGGCCCTGGCCCTCTTGTCGAGCCTTCATCCCCAGTTGGTGCTCCTGGACGTCGATCAACTCGACGCGAACGCCCTGGACCTGGCCCGGCAGGTCAAGCTCGAGAGCACCGACGTGCCGGTGGTCATCCTCTCCGCGACCGGCGAGCGGGACCTCGTGGTCAAGGCCATGCGCACCGGAGCCTACGACTTCCTGGTGAAGCCGGTCGGCGGGCAGGCCCTCAAGGACGTCCTGAAGGCGGCCCTGGCCCAGACGGATGTCGCGCCCATCGTCACCTCACCGGGAGGTAACGGGTCCACGGGACCCCAGGCACCAGTCGACGTCGACCTGCTGTTCCGAAACAGCGAGCGGATGCGGGCGGTGGAAGATATCGTGCGGCGAGCCGCCGACACCAACGCCACCATCCTGCTGCAGGGTGAGAGTGGCACCGGCAAGGAGATGGTGGCCCGGGCCATCCACTACATCTCCGACCGGCGGGACAAGCCGTTCCTCAAGGTCAACTGCGCCTCGCTACCGGGCGACCTCCTCGAGTCGGAGCTGTTCGGCCACGAGAAGGGATCGTTCACGGGCGCCCATCGCCGCAAGCCGGGCAAGTTCGAGCTGGCCCACCGGGGCACCTTCCTCCTGGACGAGATCGGGGAGATGCCGCTGGGGCTGCAGGCGAAGCTGCTGCACGTGCTGCAGGACGGGCAGTTCTTCCGCGTCGGGGGCAGCGAGGTGATCACGTCGGACGCCCGGCTCATCGCGGCCACCAACCGGAACCTGGCGTCGGTGATGACCACGGGGATGTTCCGGGAGGATCTCTACTACCGGCTGAACGTGGTGGCGATCTCGATCCCGCCCCTGCGCGAGCGTCGCGAGGAGATCCCGGTCCTCGTCGAGTACTTCATGGCGCGATTCTGCCGGCAGTACAACCGCGACGCGCTCAAGATCTCCCAGGCAACGATGCGCCTGCTCCAGGACTACTCCTGGCCCGGCAACGTCCGGGAGCTCGAGAACATGATCAAGCGGGCGGTGGTGCTCCAGACCGAGGCTCTCGTGCAGCAGGAGATCGCCCTCCGGAGCGAGAAGCCGTGGGCTCCCAAGCCGGAGGGCGCTCCTCCGCCTGCCCCGCCGGCGGCACCGACGGTGGTTGGGACCGCCATCCCCGAGGCCGAGATGGGGCTCAAGGACATCGCCCGCCGGGCGGCCATGGCGGCCGAGAAGGCGGTCATCAAGGAGGTGCTCGAGAAGGTCCGATGGAACCGCGCCGAAGCGGCGCGCCTTCTGAAGATCAGCTACAAGGCGATGCTGTACAAGATCCGCCAGGTCGGGCTGGACGATCGGCCCGAGCGTGGCTCCGGTAGGAAATGATTTGCTTCGTTTGCCCCGATGACTACCTAAGTCCGTTCCTCGACTCCTAGCGTACCCGGCGCACGCAGCCTCCCAGCAGTCCGTTTCGCTTCCACGTCCTCTCTCCCATCGCACCCGCAACTCGCAGTGAAACCGTCGCGATAGGGCTCCCCTGCCCCGACCGGATCGAAGCGCTCTCGCCCCAGTGGCGCAAGACTTGCTCAGGATCCCCCCGGAACCGGCCCGGGGTTGGCCGCGCCCAGATCGGGAGTTAACCTGTCACAGCAAGGGAGGGACACGTGACCGAATTCATGGATACCCAGACTGGGGTATTTCATGAGGACTCATTCCGCCACCTGCTGACTCGCGAGGCGGGCCGCGCTACGCGGTACCAGGACTTCTTCTCGGTCTGCCTTCTGCGGCCCGACGTCCCCGGCGACCGGCAACAGATTGGCGAAGAGATCGAGCGAGCCCTCTCGGAGAAGATCCCGGAATTCGTCCGGGCGACGGACCTGGTCGGCCAGCTGTCTTCCGCCATCGCGGTCATCCTGCTGCACACCGCCGGCAGCGATGCGCTACGAGTGGCCGAGCGGATCCGCGCGAACATCGAGCAGGTTGCGTTCCGCGAGGGGCCGGAAGGCCGCCCACAGCGGCTCACCGTGAGCGTCGGGAAGGTTTCCTTCCCGCACGATGGACACACCGATTCGATTCTGCTGTCGCAGGCGATCGCCTACCTGGAGCAGGCCACACAGCGCGGTGGCAACCAGGTTACCCACAGCACCGCAACCCCGGACTAGGGCGTCGGGAGGAACGACTTCGCGTGAATCTCCTGGTGCTTGACGAATCGCTGGATCTCGCCATGGTGGTCGGGCGCATCGCCCCCGTTCGCGGCTGGGAGCCGCATTTCGTAGGGTCGCTGCACGAGCTGGAGCAGGCGGTGCAGGCGCACGGGCGGCCGGCGCTGACGGTGGTGAATTTGCAGCCGCCGCTGACGGCGTGGGAGCTGGGGCAGCGGCTGCGGGGGCTGGGGCTGGACAGTCCGGTGGTGGTGCTGGGGGCGGCGGGGCAGGAAGGGGCGGCGCCGGCGCTGGCGGGGGTGCAGTGGCTGGAGCGGCCGACGGGGGAGGCGGAGCTGGCGGCGGCGCTGGAGCGGGTGGTGAGTCGGCTGGGGCTGGGGGGGCGCGGGAGCAGCGCGCCGCGCGGGGGGGCGGGGGGGCACGGGCTGGTGGGGCAGTCGGCGCAGCTGGGGGAGGTGCTGGCGAAGATCGAGAAGGTGGCGCCGGGGGATGCGAACGTGTGCATCTCGGGGGAGTCGGGGACGGGCAAGGAGCTGATCGCACGGGCGATCCACGCGCAGAGTGCGCGGTGGGATCGGCCGCTGGTGACGCTGGACTGCACGGCGATCCCGGAGGGGCTGATGGAGAGCCATTTGTTTGGGCACGTGCGGGGGAGCTTCACGGGGGCGGTGGAGCACCGGACGGGGTTCTTCGCGCTGGCGCACACGGGGACGCTGTTCATCGACGAGATCAGCGAGCTGTCGATGCCGTTGCAGGCGAAGCTGTTGCGGGTGATTCAGACGCGGGAGTTCGTGAAGGTGGGGGGGAGCAAGCCGACGCGGACGGACATTCGGCTGATCACGGCGTCGAACAAGGATCTGCGGCGGGCGGTGCGGGAGGGGAGTTTTCGGGAGGACCTGTACTACCGGATCGCGGTGGTGATGATCGAGGTGCCGCCGCTGCGGGTGCGGCGGGGGGACATTGGGCTGCTGGTGGATCACTTTCTGCGGAAGTTTTCGGCGGCGCACCACAAGCGGGTGCCGCGGCTGACGTCGCGGGCGCTGGAGCTCTTGCTGGGGGCGGAGTGGCCGGGCAACGTCCGGCAGCTGGAGAACTGCATCGAGCAGGCGGTCGT
>WNFG01000292.1_pt1 | contig 70918 bp, 54 predicted proteins | sample 5400431 | NCBI WGS metagenome assembly WNFG01 (sample SAMN13153346, study PRJNA577476) | soil metagenome | isolation source: 120 cm saprolite under Douglas fir tree site 2 hole 3 replicate 2 | place: USA:California | collected 2015-04-18
GGCTACGCATGGCCATCCGCGACAACATCGTCACGCCGGAGGTGAAAGCCGACGGCTACGGCGCCGTCGACTTCGCGCGGCTCGCAGAATCGATCGATCAGATCGGGTTGGTGTACACCTTCAAGGCCAAGCCCAAGGCAGACGACATTTTCGACGCCTCGTTCCTGCCGCCCGCCGACGAGCGCAAGGTGCACTGAGCTCGTTGCAACGCGCGTTACTGCCCCGATCCGCTTGCCCGCACGGCAGCAATATTCGGCGCAGCCCCGCCCGCCTTCACCTCCAGCTGCGGGCGCAACGACGCCGCGATGTCGTCGGCGAGTTCCTCGAGCGCCACGCGGTTGCCGCCTTGACGCAAATAAATCCCGCAATAGAGCTGGGGCAGTTCGGGAAGCGGCGCGTCCTCCCAGATCGAGAGCGACGTCTGCTGCACGCGGCTGCGCGGTAGCACCATGATCCCGAGTCCGGCGAGGACCGCCGCCTCCAGGCTGGCGATGCTGCGCGAGGTGAACACGAAGTCGCACTCGCGGCCGATGCGGTGAAGCGCGTTCACCGCCGTGTAGCGACAGGAGCAATCCTCGCCGAAGGACACGAGCGGCACCGGCCCGACGGGGTCGAGCTGCGTCGCGTCGCTGCGCACCCACACCGCTTGGTCGATCCACAAGTGCTGCGCTTCGATCGAGGGCTTCGAGCTCGAAATCGCAACCGCAAGATCGATGTCGCCCTGGCGCAACCCGCGCAGCGTGTTCTCAAAGCTTGTTACGCTCGCCGCAAAACGAATGCCCGGCCAGCGCTTGCGGAACCGCGCCAAAGTCGCCGGAATCCTCGTTCCGGCGAAATCGCCAGGCATGGCGACGCGCACGGTCTGCGCCGTCGGCTGCCCGCCGCCAAGCTGCGCGATCTGGTCGTTGATCGACAGCATCCGGCGCGCGTGAGTGACGACCATCTCCCCGCGCGGGGTCAGGCTCACGCCGGGAGCGCTCTTGTCGAGGAGCTCGTAACCAAGCAGGAATTGCAGCCGCTTGATCTGCGCGCTGACCGCCGGCTGGGTGACGCCGAGCGACTGCGCCGCTTTGGTAAAGCTGCGCTGATCGACGACGAACACGAGCGTCCGTAAAAGTTCCGTCGGGATATTGACCATGCCCCCTCGCCGTTCTTGCGCGTCGGGCACCGCCTTGCCCGTGAGGCCGACCACCGCCGCCCCGGTTGGGGCCAGCGGCGCAAGCGCATATTCGCACTGCGGCCAATGTGTGCTCAACTGCCGACAAGTCAAGCGCAGCAATAAACGTTGTCAGCGCGTCCTAAATCGGCAAATATTGTGTCATCAATCGATCGTAGACATGCCGGTGCAATACAATCATTGCGCACAAACGCGTTTCATCATCTCCCCGCAAAACTCCGCGACGGCGCGGCGACGGCCGATCGCCGCGGCGGTGACCGTCCGTACCCGCATTGCGAGCAGGAGGCGTTGCGTTAGAGTAAGGCTGCGTTCGCGCAGACGCAGAGTCCCGCCTTTGCCGATGTCGACCGCATGAAACTCATTCGACTCTACAGCCGCGTGCTCGAACTGCTCGGGCGCGAGGCCCGTTTGGGCTGGACGCTCGCGGTCGCCAACCTGGCGCTGGCTTCGGCGATGTTCGTGGAACCGGTCCTGTTCGGCCGCATCGTCGATACCCTCGCCAATGCCCAGGCGCGCATGTCGCAACTGGCCTGGCGGGACTTGATGATGCTGGTCGGCGCCTGGGTCGGCTTCGGTCTCTTCATCATCGTCTGCAGCACGCTGGTGGCGCTGCATGCCGATCGCCTGGCGCACCGCCAATACCAGGTGGTGCGCACGATGTTCTTCGAGCACGTGCTGCAGCTGCCGCTGAGCTACTACACCGGCTCGCATTCCGGACGGCTGGTGAAGGTGATGATGACCGGCACCCAAACGCTCTGGAGCCTGTGGCTATCGTTCTTCCGCGAGCACTTCGCCAGTTTCATTTCGCTCATCGTGCTGCTGCCGCTGACGCTGTTCATCAATTGGCGCTACGGGCTGATGCTGATCCTGCTGTGCGCCGTGTTTGCCGCGGTGATCGGGCTGGTCATCTACAAGAGCGAAAGATTGCAAAGCACGGTCGAGGGCTACTATTCCGACGTGGCCGAGCGCACCACCGATACGCTCGGAAACATCGCCCTGGTGCAAAGCTTCGCCCGCATCGAGATGGAAGTTTCAGGAATGAAGAAGATGGGCGAAGAGGTGCTGAGAGCCCAGATCCCGGTGCTGTCCTGGTGGGCGGTGACCACGGTGATCACGCGCACGGCCACCACGCTGACGATGTTGTCGATTCTCGTGCTCGGGGTCTGGTTCTATCTCCGCGGTGAGACCACCGTCGGCGAAATCGTCATGTTCATGAGCTTCGCCGCGCTGCTGATCAGCCGGCTCGAACAGGTCGTCCATTTCGCCAACGAGATCGTGATGGACGCGCCGCGGATCGCGGAATTCTTCGAGGTGCTCGACACCGAGCCGGCAGTGCGCGACCGCCCCGACGCGGTGGATCCCGACCGCATGCGCGGCCTGGTGGAATTCAAGGACGTCTCATTTTCCTATGACGGCAAGCGTCCCGCGGTCGCTGATCTGACCTTCACCGCGCTGCCCGGCGAAACCGTCGCCCTTGTCGGGGCGACCGGCGCCGGCAAATCGACTGCGCTCGCTTTGCTTCACCGCGCCTTCGACCCGCAATCGGGCATCGTGCGGATCGACGGCAGGGACATTCGCGCGCTCACGCTCGCAGGCCTGCGGCGAAACATCGGCGTCGTGTTCCAGGAAGTGCTGCTGTTCAACCGCTCGATCGCCGAGAACCTGCGCGTGGGCAAGCCCGATGCGACCGACGACGAACTGCGCGCGGCCTGCGAGCGCGCCCAGGTTCTCGACGTCATCGAGCGCCTGCCGCAAGGCTTCGACACCAACGCCGGCGAACGGGGGCGCCTGTTCTCCGGCGGCGAGCGTCAGCGCCTGTCGATCGCGCGGGCGCTGCTCAAAGATCCTCCGATCCTCATCCTCGACGAGGCCACGAGCGCGCTCGACGCTCTCACCGAGGCCAGGGTCCAGGCCGCGCTCGCCGAGGTCATGAAAGGCCGCACCACCTTCGTGATCGCGCACCGGCTCGCCACGGTGCGCAACGCCCACCGCATCCTGGTGTTTGCGGGCGGCCGTATCATCGAGACCGGCACCTTCGACGAGCTCATGCGGCTCGGCGGTCACTTCGCCGAGCTCGCCCGCAGCCAGTTCTTGGCGGGTGAGGTGGCCAAGAAGCGGCACGAGCCCATGAGCGGCGAGCCGGTGGAAACCTAGCGGGCGCGGTCCGTGCTGCCTTCGAAAGCGAGCAAAGCGTGGTCCCGCGCGGCCGAGCATCCGCTCACGATCGTTTTCGTCTTCGCGCTCTGCGTCCGTCTGATCAATCTCGCGCTGCTGACAGGCCGCGACGCCTTCTTCGCGGAGCAGGATGCGTTCGGTTACTGGGCGCTCGGCGCCGCGCTGGCCAAGCCCGACACGTTTTGGCCCACGCTATTGTCGCTGACCGACCGCATGCCGCTCTATCTCTTGCTGCTCGCGGGCGTCCAGCATGCCTTCGGCGATCTCCCCCGAGTGGTCGCGCTCGTTCAGGCCGTGATCGACGCCGGGACCTGCACGTTCATCGCCGCCCTCGGCGCACTGATCTCCCCGCTCACCGGATTGATCGCCGGCGTTCTCGCCGCGCTCTCGGTGACGCTGGTCGTATTCAGCACCCAAATCCTCACCGATTCGCTCTTTGTTTTCTTCTTCACGCTGATGCTGCTCGCCGGCGCGCGTTTCCTGCTGCGCCCGACGATGGGGCACGCCCTGGGAGCCGGCCTCGCCGGCGGGCTCGCCCTTGCCACGCGGCCCGCCGTCGCGATGCTGCTGGCGGCAGCCGTGCCGATCGTCTTCGTCATTGCACTAGTGCGGCGATGGAATGTTGGCCCGGCGCTGGCAGCCGCGCTGCTCTTCGCCCTCGCCGCCGCGGCGCCGATTGCCCCGGTGCTGGCGCGCAACGCCGTGCGTTACCACAGCCTCAGCGTGACCTCGCAAACCGGCGATTACTTGGCGTTGTGGATCGTCCCGCTGGTGACCGAGCGCGCCGATGGCACGCCTTACCAAGCGACCTTCGATCGCATGGACGCTCTCTATCGTCAGCAGGCCGGCACAGAGAGCAATCCATTCCGGCGCTCGGCCATCGCCTCCGGCCTGGCGTGGCAGGAGATGGCCCGTTTGCCGCCGGCGGCTCTCGCCAAGGCTTGGCTTGAAGGCGCGGTGGTGAATCTCACCGCACCGGCCCTGCTCGCGGACCCGCGGGTGCGGGCGCTGCCCAAGCCCAGCTTCTACAACACGCCCGGCGCTGGCCTGTGGCAGAAGGCACGGGCCTACCTCTTCGATGATCCCGGGCGCTACCAGCTCCTGCTCATCCTCGGCCTCGTCGCCATGGTGCCCTTCCTCGTGCTCGAGGCCATCGGCTTCGTCATGCTGGCGCGGACGTTGCCGTGGGCGGCGATCTTCGCCGGCGGCGTGATCGCCTATTTCCTCCTGCTCAACGGGCCGGTGGCGACGCCCAAATATCGCTTGCCGATAGAACCGGTATTGATCGTGCTTGCCGCGATTCCGCTGGCGTGGATGGCGCAACGCCGCAAACGCGTTGCCGCCGCCGCTTGAGCCTAATTCCAGCGCGGCGGCGCTCGAGACGCCCCGACGCCGCGCCGCGCACGATAAAGCGCTATTTGATCCGTTCGAGGATGCTCACGTAGTTCGCAACCGCCGTGCCGCCCATATTGAAGATGCCGCCGAGGCTCGCATTCCTGACTTGAATGTCGCCGGCGGTCCCCATGAGCTGCATGGCCGTGAGCGCGTGCATCGACACGCCCGTCGCGCCGATCGGATGACCCTTGGCCTTGAGCCCGCCCGAGGGATTGACCGGCAAGGGTCCGTTCTTCTCGGTAAGCCCCTCGGCCACGGCGCGCGCGCCCTGTCCTTGCGGGACCAGGCCCATCGCCTCGTATTCCATCAGCTCGGCGATGGTGAAGCAATCGTGGGTCTCGACGAAGGAAAGGTCGGAGAGCGCGATGCCGGCGCTCGCCAGCGCGCGCGTCCAGGCCTGCGTGCAGCCCTCGAGCTTGAGCACGTCGCGCTTCGACATGGGCAAGAAATCCTGCACGTGCTCGGCTGCGCGGAAGGCGACCGCCTTGGCGAGCTTGAGCGCGGTTGCGACGTCCGCCAAGACCACGGCGGCGGCGCCGTCGGAAACGAGCGAGCAGTCCGTGCGCTTGAGCGGACCCGCCACGCGTGGATTCTTTTCGCTCTCGGTGCGGCAGAACTCGTAGCCGAGGTCCTTGCGAATCTGGGCATAGGGATTGCCCACGCCGTTCTTGTGGTTCTTGGCGGCGATGCGCGCAAGCGCGTCCGATTGGTCGCCCCAACGCTGGAAATAGCGCGCGGCGATCTGGCCGAAAATACCGGCGAAACCGCCGTCGATATCGGCTTCTTCGCGCACGTAGGATGCCTTGAGCAGATTGCGCCCGATCTCGTCGGCGGGCGTCGTCGTCATCTGCTCGGCGCCCACCACGAGCACGATGCGGGCAGCCTTGGCGGCGATCGCCTTGAGGCCCTGATGGACAGCGGCCGAACCGGTGGCGCACGCGTTCTCGACCCGGCTGGCGCGCTTGAAGCGCAGCTCCGGCGAGGCCTGAAGCACCAGTGCGGCGGTAAAATCCTGGGCCGAGAAGCCGGCGTTGAAATGGCCCAGCACGATTTCGTCGACGTCGGCGGCGGCGATCCCGGCATCGGCGAGCGCCTGCGTCGCCACCCGCACGATCAGACCCTCGAGCGTCTCGCCCTCGAGCCGGCCAAAGGGGGTGTGGGCCCAGCCAACGATGCAAGCGGTCACGGCGGCCTCCTGTTATTCCGAGTCGATAGGTGATTTGCGGTCATTGTGTTGGAAACGCAACAGTTGTGCAGCCCCGTCCTAACCTGCCGAATTTTGGACGTTTTCTCTTACCATGTACCGTCGCCGCGGGCATGAGCGCGTCACGCTTTGGCTTTTCGCTTTTGCCTTTCATACGCTGTCGGCTTAGACAGACCCTTTCCGCCTGTGGAGCGTTCCCCAGCCCCGCCCAAGGATTCGGACCCCAAGCCGTGAAGTCTTCGATGCGATCCTCAGTTGCGCGTACGCTGATGTGGGTGGGCATCGCCTGCGCCGCAACCGCACTCACGGTGACCCGCACGTGGGCGGAAGCGCTGCTGGTGATCGAAGCCGACAGCGGCAGGGTTCTCTATGCCCAGAACGCCGGCCAGGCGTGGTATCCCGCCTCCGTCACCAAGCTCATGACCGCCTATGTGACGTTGCGCGCGGTCAAGGAGGGCCGGCTTGCCCTCGACACGCCGCTTACGGTTTCACCGAACGCGGTGGCGCAGTCGCCCGTGAAGATGGGATTCGGGGTCGGCACCGTGGTCACCGTCGACAACGCGCTCAAGATGCTGATGGTGAAATCGGCGAACGACATGGCGGTCGTGCTGGCGGAAGGCGTCGCCGGCTCGATCGAGAACTTCGCGGGCGAGATGAACGCCAACGCGCGCCACCTCGGCATGATCCAATCGAGCTTCGTCAATCCGAACGGCCTGCCTGCCGACGACCAAGTTTCCTCCGCGCGCGACCTCGCCATCCTGGCGCGCGCGCTCATCCGCGAACTGCCGGAATACGATTACTACTGGCACCTCCCCGGCATCCGGATGGGGAAGATGGTGCGGTGGAACTACAATACCCTGATCGGCCGCTATCCCGGCGCCGACGGCATGAAGACCGGCTTCATCTGCGCCTCCGGCTTCAATCTCGTCGCCTCCGCGACGCGGAACGGCAGGCGGCTGGTCGCCGTGGTGCTGGGCGCTCCATCCTCCGCCGCCCGCGCGTTGAAGGCGGCGCAACTGCTCGAGCGCGGATTCAACACCAACAGCGGGCCCTCCTGGCTCATGCCGCCCTTCGGCACGGTGGAATCGGTGCAACCCATCGCCGCCGCACCGCCCAACCTGCGCGACGAAATGTGCGGGGGCCACCGCAAGCGACCGGCCTCCGAGGATGAAGACGATCTTGCCGTCGCCGGTAACAATCCGGAGACCCCCTACGCGGTCTTCCTCGCCAGCCTGCGCCCCGGGAAAGCCAAGGGCGCTGCGCCGCAAGAGGCCAAGATGGGCGAGCCCGTCCTCGTCTATACCGGCACCAAGCCGCCGGCGCCCGGCGCGCAGGCGGCGACCGAATCGAGGCCGGAGAAGAAGAAGGCCGCCGCCAAGTCCAAGTCACCGGCGGCAAAGGATGCCACCAAGGATGGCGGCCAGGACGGCGCATCGTCGACGGCGGCCGCATCGTCCGCCGATGATGCCGCGCCGAAAGCAAAGCCTAAAGCACGCAAGGACGCCGCCAAGGACGGCGGTGCCGCGGCCGCGGCCGCATCCGGCGATGGCACCGCGCCGAAGCCGAAGCCTAAGAAGCCGGCGCCGAAGCCTCCGCCCATGGTCGTCACGCCGGCCGACCAGAGCTCGCAAGCGAAATGACCGACACGCCGCGCTCGCTGGGCCCGGCGGACCCCATTCCCCTGACGGTGCTCACCGGCTTCCTCGGCGCCGGCAAGACCTCCCTACTCAACCGCCTGCTGAGCGACCCCGCGCTCGCCGAAACCGCGGTGATCATCAACGAATTCGGCGAAATCGGCCTCGACCATCTGCTGGTCAAGCCGATCCGCGACGGCGTCGTACTGCTGCAGAGCGGTTGCCTGTGCTGCACCTTGCGCAGCGACCTCGTCGACGCGCTCGAAGAGCTGCTGCGCGATCTCGACAACGGCCGCGCGGTCTTTCGCCGCGTCGTTCTGGAGACGACGGGGCTCGCCGACCCCGCGCCCGTGCTACAGACCGCGATGGCGCATCCCTATCTCGTCATGCGCTACCGGCTCGACGGAGTGATCGCCGTGGTCGACGCCGTGAACGCTGCGGCAACCCTCGACGCGCACATGGAATCGGTCAAGCAGGTCGCGGTCGCCGATCGCATCGTGCTCACCAAGACCGATCTCCTCACCACGGCGCAAGGCCGGAGCGACCGCGAGGCCCTCACCGCGCGCCTACACCTGCTCAATCCCGCCGCGCCTGTCCTCGATGCCGCCGCGAACGAGGCAACGCCCGAGCGCCTGCTCGCCTGCGGCTTGTTCGACCCCGCGCGCAAGCATCCCGACGTCAAGCGCTGGCTCGCGGCCGAGGCCTATGCCGACGCGGATCATCGCCACCACGGCCACCACCACGACGTGAACCGCCACGACGAGCGCGTCCGCGCGTTCTCCTTCGCCAGCGAAGCCGCGATGCCAGCCGCCACGTTGGACATTTTCCTCGACTTGTTGCGCTCGCTGCACGGTCCCAACCTGCTGCGCCTCAAAGGCATCGTGAAGCTTGCAGAGACGCCGGCGACCCCCGTCGTCGTTCATGGCGTGCAGCACGTGTTACATCCGGTGGTGCAGCTGCCGCGCTGGCCTGACGGCGATGAGCGCACGCGCATCGTCGTGATCGCCCGCGATCTTGAGCCGTCCGCCGTGCGCGCCCTGTTCGATGCTTTCCTCGACGCCGCAGCCCCCGACCGGCCCGACCGCGCGGCGCTGCTGGACAATCCGCTCGTGCCCTTCGGCGGGCGCGATCGTTAGCGCTTTCATGGGCGCTTTTGACGCGCTTGCCACCTCCAAGGCGCTGCCCGATGCTCCGCGCGGCGCGAACGCGACCGCCGCACGGGACCAGTCATGAGTTTGATCGAGCGCTTGACGGCGGACTTCACCACCCTCAAGGGCGCCTTGCGCACGCTGAGGATGACGACGCCGATCGCCAAGAATCCGACCCGGGTCTTTCCGCAGGTCGTGCTCGAGCTCGCCGACACTTACGGCGACGCGCCGGCGCTGCTGTCAGACCACGAGCGCTTCAGCTACCGGCAGCTGGCCGAACGCTCCAACCGGTACGCACGCTGGGCGCTGACGCAGGGCATTCGCAAGGGCGACACGGTCTGTCTGATGATGCCGGGCCGGCCGGAATTCCTGGCAGCATGGATCGGCATCACGCGGGTCGGCGGCGTGGTTGCGCTCATCAACACCCACCTCACCAGGATGGCGCTGGCCTATTGCATCAACGTGGTGAGCCCCAAGCACATCATCGTGGCTGCGGAATTGTTCGAATCATTGCAGGGCGCGCGCGCGCAGATCACCGGCGCTGCCAAGATCTGGCTTCATGGCGACGCCAATGCCAACCTTCCGCGCATCGATCGCGAGATTGACGGCATTCCCGGCGATGCGCTCGCGGCCGCGGACCGCCCCGTGCTCACCATCGAGGATCGCGCGCTCTACATTTACACCTCGGGCACGACCGGTCTGCCGAAGGCCGCGAACATGAACCACTATCGCGTGATGCTCGCGAGCTACGCCTTCGCCGGCGTCATGGACACGCGCGCCAGCGACCGCATGTACGATTGCCTCCCGCTCTATCACACCGCCGGCGGCGTGGTCGCAACCGGTGCGCTGCTGGTCAGGGGCGGCTCGGTGGTGATCCGCGATAAATTTTCCGTGCGCGAGTTTTGGGACGATGTCGTGCGCTGGGATTGCACCTGCTTCCAGTATATCGGCGAGCTCTGCCGCTACCTCATCAACTCGCCGCCGGACCCGAAGGAGCACGCGCATCATTTGCGCTTGGCCTGCGGCAACGGCTTGCGGCCCGATGTATGGGCGCAATTCAAGCGGCGCTTCCAAATTCCGCAGATCATCGAGTTCTACGCCGCGACCGAAGGCAACGTCTCGTTGTTCAATTTCGACGGCAAGGAAGGCGCGGTCGGACGGCTTCCCTGGTGGGTCGCCGCGCGCTTCCCGACCAAGATCGTCCGCTTCGACGCAGAACGCCAACAGCCGGTCCGCGACGAGCAGGGCTTCTGCATCGAGTGCGACGTCGACGAGCCGGGCGAGGTCATCGGCAAGATCATGAAGGATGCGTCGAGGCCCGGCCAACGGTTCGAGGGCTATGCGAGCGAGGTCGAGACCGACAGAAAGATCCTGCACGACGCGTTTAAGAAAGGCGACGTCTGGTTCCGCACCGGTGATCTGATGCGCAAGGATAAGAACGGCTACTTCTACTTCGTCGATCGCATCGGGGACACCTTCCGCTGGAAAGGCGAGAACGTCTCGACCACCGAAGTCGAGGAGGTGGTCGGGCAATTCGACGGCATTCTGGAGACCAACGTCTACGGCGTTCAAATTCCCGGCCGCGACGGCCGCGCCGGCATGGCCGCGATCGTCGCCAAGGACAACCTCAACTTGACGGCGCTGCGCGACCACCTCGCGCAGCAGCTGCCCGAATATGCGCGGCCGGTATTCCTGCGCATCCGCAAAAACAACGACGTCACCACCACCTTCAAGCAAAAGAAGATCAACCTGTTGAAAGAGGGCTTCGATCCGGCCCTCACCACCGATCCGATCTACTTCAACGATCCGCAGCGCAAGGCCTTCGTGCGCGTCGACCCCGAGCTCTATGATCGAATCAAGAACGCAGAGGTGCGGCTGTGATGGTGGGCCCAGGCACCACCGAGGCGATCGGCCCCATGGAGGTCCTCGCATTCTGGCGTGCCGCTGGCCCCGACAAGTGGTTCGAGAAGGACGCGGCCTTCGACGCCGAAATCGCGGCGCGCTTTTCTTGCCTCAGGCAGACCGGCCGCGACGGCAAGCTCGCGCCCTGGGAGGAGACGCCGGAGGGTGCGCTCGCGCTCGTCATCGTGCTCGACCAGTTCCCGCGCAACATGTTCCGCGGCGACCGGCGCGCCTACGAGACCGACGGTGTTGCCCGCTCCGTCGCCGATCGCGCCATCGGACGCGGGTTCGACCGACAAGTCTTGCATGTCGAGCGCCAGTTCTTCTATCTGCCATTCCAGCACTCGGAAAATCTCGCCGATCAGGAACGCTGCCTCGCGCTCGCGCGCGGCTACGGCGACGATGAGTTCACGAAATACGCCGAGCGACACGCCGACATCATCCGTCGCTTCGGGCGATTCCCGCACCGCAACGCGACGTTGGGCCGCGCCACCAGGCGGCAGGAGCAGGCCTTCCTCGATGGCGGCGGGTTTGCGGGCTGACCGCATTGCATGCGCGAAGGCGCGCGCTCGATCAAATCTTAGTCGCCGCACATTGAACGCGTGTTGCGGAGTGAACTACGCTTCGAGACATGCGGCAGAGCTTGGCCTACGACGAGGATGTCGGGGATTTTTCGCCCCCATCAGCCACGAATGAAAATCTGACCTGCGACTTCCTGGTCGCGGGCGGCGGGCTTTCCGGGCTCAGCGCGGCCGACGCGGCGATCCGACGCGGGCTCAACGTCGTGGTGATCGAAAAAGGCGTCTATGGCAAAGAGGCGGCATCCGGGCTCAGCGCGGGCCAATTCCTGACCGGATGGGCGAAACCGATCGACGTTATGGCTGCGGAGCTCGCCCAACAAGACATGCAAAAGGGTGTTTATGGGGTTCAAGCGCATCGACGGGCGGAGCGTAGGGTGCGGGCGTTCCTGCGCCGCACCGTCGAGGGATGCCAGCGGCTTGAAGAACTTGATCACGACTATAACCTGCGCGCTTCGGTGCAGCATGGCGCGTGCACGGCGGCCATCACCGAGGCCGACATGGCGAGCCTCGAAGCCGCTTACCGCTTCATGGAAAAGAGCAATCTGCGAGCGCTGATGCCGCTCGCGGACAAGCGCCGGCCGCCATTCTTCGAGATTCTCGGCGCACGACAGCTCCAGCGGCGCTACGGCACCGCTGAGGGATTTTACGCCGGTGGCGTGATCGATCGCTTCGGCGGCAGCTTTCGTCCGCGCAAGTTTCTCATCGGACTGGCGCGGGCGCTGCGCAAGCGCGGCGTGCGCTTCTTCCAGCACACGGAGGCGCAAGCGCTCGATTTCGCCGACCATCAGGTGACTGTTTTTTGCGGAAACGGCGCCACCATTGGAGCGAACACGCTGTTCATGGCCAACGCCTATGCCCGCCACATCAACGGCGACGTGCTCGAGCGCGCGATCTTTGAATACGATTACGTCGTGGAAGTGGAACCGCCGGAAGGCGCGAAAACGCTTATGGCCGGCTCGGTCCTTTCCGATACGCGTGACCCCTGCTTCTACGCGCGCCGCCACGGCCGGCGCCTTTATATGGGCTACGAGGAGACGGCGGAGACCTCACCCGAGATCATGCGCGATGTCGCCCGTCGAACGCTGGAGGAAGGCAAACGCGTGTTTCCTGCGCTGGGCTCCCTCGGCGAGCGCGACATCAAGAACGCGTGGTCCGGACGGGTGTACTACACGTTGGATGATTATCCCTTCGTGGAGCGCCGGCACGGCGGACGCGTGATCACCTTTGCCGCGCCTTCCGATCACGGCAACTCGCTGGCGCTGCGCATCGGACAACTCGTCGGCAACGTCGTTCCTCATTCGACATCCCAGCCGAAGAACGAGGCTGACGAGCGCCAACGGCGCCGCAACGCAGAGCAGTTGCGGCTGTTCGAAAGCTTCCCCAAGGGACTTCGCCTGCGCCCCGGCAGGCGCTATCAAGAGGCCGCATTCCGGGATCCCGAGCCGCCCGTCGTCGTCAGTCCGGCCAAGACATCGGTCCGCAATCGATCGGCGTGAAGCTCTCGATGGCGGTGGAGCGCTCGTCACTCGCGCTCGGGAGACTCAAGGTGCGCAATGGAGCCTTGAGTCTCACAGCCTAATGACGACCGCGCAGTCCCTATCTTGCGCGATCGCGAGCGCTTCAGAAGCTGACGACGTCCTTGATCGCGGCGGCCGTGTCGGCGGGCACGACCTTGCGCGCCATGAAATCATCCCAGTTCTTGAATTTCGCCTTGGCGCGGGCTTCGATGATCGCCTTGGAGCGGACCGGACCGATCTGCGGCAGCTTGTCGAGTTCCGCTGCCGTTGCGGTGTTGAGATTGGTCTTGGCCACCTGCGGAGCCGTTGCGGCGCCGGTGGTCGCGGGCTTCGCAGGCGCGGGCGCGGTGACGGCGGGAGCGGGCTTTGCGGGTTGCGCTGGTTGCGTCCCCTGCGCGAAGGCCGGGATCGATAGCAGCGCGAGCATCGCCGAGGTGACGAGAACGCGACGGGTGAACATTGCGGTAGGTCCTCTTCGTTATCCCTCTTGGCTTGAACGCGAAGGCTGAGCCTGCACGCAAGCCGAGCGGGCGTTTATACGCATCAGTCCCGGATCGTCGGCATGCCTCACGGCACGCGCCACCATCCGACTGACGACATCCGCATAGCAGAGCAATCTCGAACGACGCATGGATGACGCGTTCATCCGCTGTTCACGCCGGGTAAGGTTGCGTCCATGCCACGAAGTCGTCGGAATTGCGCGCGGGCGGCGGCAAGCCCCGCCGGGGCAATCGCGTCAGTGCGGAGCTCGCCCGCCTGATCGCCGCCGGCGCGAGGGAGTGGCCGAGGCCGCGCTCGCGCGCACGGCGGGCGCCGCGCTCCGCGCGCCGATGGCGGCCGATGCAGCCAAATTCTGGTACATCCGCCGCAGGCTGCGCCTGACCACCGCCAGATCTTTTGCCGGCACGCCGGCCATCGCCGTGCGCTCCAAGGCGACTGCGTGCGGGATCACGCGCGCCAGGACTGCCGCTCCCTTCGGCGTCAGGCGCACGACCACTTCGCGGCTGTTGCTGGCGGATCGCGTGCGGGTCACGAGGCCCATCTTCACCAGGCGGGTGACCACGCGCGACAAGGTCGAGACGTCGATGCTGGTGCTGGCCGCAACGTCGATCTGACGCTGGCCGTCATCGTTGGCGAGCACCGCGAGGACCCGCCACATCGCGATGCTCAAGTGGTGTCGGGCGAGCGTGTTCTGCCCGAAGTCGATCACCAGAAGCCAGCCGACGCGGTTGATGAGATAGGGAAGATATTCGCTGAAATCGAGACGCGGGCGAGTGGTCACGAATGTGAAATTCCTGCAGATTCTGGGTCAACGCTTTTATGGGCCGGCTTGCGCGATGTCAAAGGCGGGCCAGGCTGGATGGTTTGTGCCGTTAGCCGCATAGTACTGCCTTCGGCCCCACCGCGGCAATCTGTTGCATTTACAACAATTGCAAATGCATCTATAATGCCGGCGGCAAATCAGGGCTGCGACCCAGCGAGCTGAAGGGTCTCAGCAAGTCAAAGGGAGGAGTGTTGTGGACTTCGGCTACTTCACCCTGAGCGACAATCACTACGAGAACAACACGCGGGCGGCGAACCAGTTCGTCACCGACATCGCGGAGGAGGCGCTGCACGCCGACAAGCTCGGCATGCACTCGGCGTGGATCGGCGAGCACCATTTCAACTCGCTGGGCGTGCTGTCTTGCCCGGATCTGGTGCTCGCCTATATCGCCGCGCGAACGAAGCGCATCCGGCTCGCGCCTGCGGTGACGGTGCTACCGCTGCATCATCCGATCCGCGTCGCCGAGCAATGGGCCACGCTCGATCTGCTCAGCAACGGGCGCGTGGATTTTGCGGCCGGACGCGGCTACGACCGGCGGGAGTACCTGCCCTTCCACGTCTCGTTCGAGGACAATCAGACCATCTTCGACGAAGGGCTCGAAGTCGTGCGCAAATTGTGGGCCGCGGACGACCGCATCTCTCACCACGGCAAGCACTATTCCTTCGACGACGTGCGTATTACGCCGAAGCCGGTGCAGCGGCCGATCCCGGCCTATGTCGGATCGTTTTCCAAGCCCTCGATCGAATTGGCGGCGCGGCTCAATTGCGGCCTGATCGTCGCGCCCTTCGCCGCCGCCATGAGCTTCGGCGGCTTGCAACAGGTGGCGGACCTCTATCACGACAGCTGCGCCAAATACGGCAACCCGCCGCAGCGCCTGATGTGCAGCTATTTCACCCACTTCGCCGACACGAAGGCGCAGGAGGACGTGCAGCGCGCGCGCCAGATTCGCTATTACCGTGAATGCGTGATCCCAGCGCTGCCCGGCGATCCGAAAACGGCGCCGCCGAGCTATCGCTACTTCGTCGACATGGTCGCGCGCTTGCAGAAGGTCAAACCGGAGGACCTCACCGAAAATTCGGTCTTGCTGGGCTCGCCGCAGCGGATCATCGACACCCTGAAGAAGGTGGAGGCCGCCGGCTTTTCGGAGGTGATCCTCTACTTCAACGTCGGCCTCAAGCCGCACCAGCAGGTGAAGGACGAGATGGACCGCTTCATGGCGGAGGTCGCACCCGCCTTCGACGGCGCGCACAAGCGACAAGCGGCCTAGGCCGCTCATCGTTCTACTGTGTTCTCGCGTGCCGACCCGTCAGCGCTGGCATCTTTAGCTTGCGCTCTCGTTGGTCCGCGCTGACCGCGCTCAACCTCGCTTGATGAAGGTACCGTCCTTCAACTCCGCGAATGCGCGCTGCAGCTCGGCTTCGGTGTTCATCACGATCGGGCCATACCAGGCCACCGGCTCCTCGAGCGGCTTGCCGGACACCAACAGGAACCGGATTCCTTCCTCGCCGGCCTGCACGGTGATCTCGTCGCCGCTATCGAACAGCACCAGCGATCGATTTCCCGTTCGCTCGCGGATCAGCGCTTCGCCTCCCTCCCCGGCTTTCTCCGTCAGCACTCCGAACGGCTGTGACGCGGAGCTGAAGGTCCCGGAGCCCTCGAACACGTAGGCGAAGGCGTGCCGCCCGGTCTCCACCGGCAGCGTCTTGCGCCGGCCCGGCGGGACGGAGACGTCGAGATATCGCGGGTCGGCGGCAACCCCCTCGACCGGACCGCGCCGACCCCAGAAGTCTCCGCAGACAACCCGCACCCGGGTCCCGTCATCATCGACGATCTCCGGAATTTCGGCGGCCTTGATGTCCTGGTAGCGCGGCGCCGTCATCTTCAGGGATGACGGCAGGTTCGCCCACAGCTGGAAGCCGTGCATTCGCCCCTGCACATCTCCTTGCGGCATTTCCTGGTGCAGAATCCCGCTCCCGGCGGTCATCCACTGCACGTCGCCGGCGCCGAGCTTGCCCCGGTTTCCGAGACTGTCGCCGTGATCGACGCTTCCCGCCAGAACATACGTGATGGTCTCGATGCCGCGGTGGGGATGCCAGGGAAATCCCGCGCGATAGTCTTCCGGACGATCGTTGCGGAAGTCGTCGAGCAGGAGGAATGGATCGAATTCGCCCGTATCCCCAAAGCCGAAGGCGCGACGCAGCTTGACGCCCGCACCCTCGATTGCAGGTTTGGACTGAACGATTCTTTTGACAGGTCGAATTGACATGGCGCTCTCCTTCACGTGCGGCCGTGATCGTTTACGACGTGACTCTGCCTACGCGGCAGCGGAAACCGCTGGCTGTTCGCGCGCCACCTTGAGCGCATTGGCCCACCAGGCGAGTTGGCCGAGCATATCGGTTACGTTCTGCGGGAGATAGGAAAGGTCCGCGATGTCCTTTCCGCCCTTCCAAACCGCCATGAAGTCGGCGCCTTGAATATGGACACCGGTCCGGATCGGCGCCATCTGCAATTCTATTGCAATGAGCCTCAGCTGTTCGATCGCGCGGGCCGCCCCGACGGAGCCGTAACCGACAAAGGCGGCCGGCTTGTTGTTCCATTCCGGGTAGGCGTAATCCAACGCGTTCTTCAGCACCGCCGGAACGCCGCGGTTGTATTCCGCGCTGACAAAGATGTAGCCGTCGAATTCGCCGACTTTCTTCTGCCAGCGCTGCGCGACCTCGTTCTGGGACGGCACCCAGGCATTGGAAGCCACTTCGTCGAAGAAGGGCATTGGGTATTCGCGCAGATCGACGACCTCGACGACCATGTCGTCGCGTTGCGAGGCGATGGCTGCAATCCACTGCGCGGGTTTATGTCCGAAGCGGGCGGCGCGCGTGGTGCTGACAATGACGGCGATCTTGACCTTTGCCATGACGGCCCTACCTTGGTTACGGTTTGATACCGAGGCTAGATAGATGCCCAAGCGGCGACGGCAAGAAGGCACATCGCTGATACCGAGTAACCTGCACGTGCCCGAGGATTGCCGCGCCGTCAGCGACGTGCTCGCGCGCGTCGGCGACAAATGGACGGTGCTGGTGGTCAGCACGCTGGGCGAGGGGCCGAAACGCTTCAACGAGCTGCGCCGGGCGCTCGGCAGCATTTCGCAACGGATGCTGACCTTGACGCTGAGGTCTCTGGAACGGGACGGCCTGGTGACGCGCACGGTCTTCCCGACCATTCCGCCACGCGTCGACTATGCGCTGACGAAGCTCGGACATTCATTGCTCGAGCCCGTGAGCAGCCTCGGCCTATGGGCCCGGCAAAACCGCTCGGCCATTCACGATGCACGGCGGCGATTCGATGTTGCGCAGAACCGCCGCGTCGACTGACGGGCAATCCGAGCGATGCGCCCAACGCGCCCGGTCGGTTTCACCGGCCGATACCTGGTCAGAGCTAACCCATCGCGACACGGAAAAATTTGGGCGCGAGCCGTCAAAGGCTACGAGACGCGGTTTTGACGCGCCTGCTCGCGCAGCATCTTGCGGCGCAGGTCCAGCGTCTTGCGGCGATGTTGGCGCGCGAGGGTTTCTGCCAGATCGGGCTCACGTTTCTCGATGGCACGCAGCAGGGCGCGGTGTTCCTTCAGGGCATCAGCTGGCCGCCCGGGCATGTACAGGGTGCTCGATTGTGCCTGTCGCACGTGGTCGAGCAGGCCCTGGAGTGATTGGATCAGCCTTTTGTTGTGCGACGCCCGGCACACCAGCAAGTGAAATTCGCCCGTCAGCTTGCGCACGAGAGCGATGTTGCCGCGCGCGGCCACCGCCTCCATGTCCTCGAACAGCGCGTGCAGTTCGTCAATTTCGGCTCGGGTCGCATTCTCGGCGGCAAGCCGGGCGGCCATGCCTTCGAGCGCTTCGCGTAAATAGAAGATCTCGATGAGATCTTCTTCGCTCGATTGACGCACCACGAGACCGGACCGCGAGGCATCCACCAGACCTTCAGTCTCGAGTTTGCGCAGCGCTTCTCGCACCGGCGTGCGGCTGACCTTGAGATCGTTGGCCAGCACGTCGCTGCGAAGTCTGTGACCGGGAGGAAGCTCGCCATCGAGAATGCTGCGCCGGAGCACCTCGTAGACGGCGTCGACCGCGGTGCCGATATTCTTGAGGCCTTTCAGACGCTCTCGCCGCGACATCATTTGAGCTGCATGAAGTTGTCCACACCGGCAATTTTCTTCGCCGCGTAGATCGCAACAAACATCAGCAAGGTCTGCAGCACCGAAAACGCTGCAAGCGCCGGATATGCGCCGGTTTCATAGAGCTCGTAGGTGACGACCGGCATGACCACGCTCTCCGGCGTGTAAAGCAGGATGGATAGACTGAGCGAGCGTATGAACTCGACGAACAGCAGTATCCAGCCGACCGTGAGCGCCGGCTTGAGGAGAGGGATAACGATTTTCCGCATGGTGCCAATCCAGGTTTCACCGTGGACGCGGGCACTCTCTTCCAGCTCGACACTGATTTGCACAAGTCCGGATGTGGCCGCTCGGACTCCGAAAGGGATGTAGTGCGCGATATACGCGATCAGCAGCATCCAGATGGTGCCGTAGATCGGCACCGGCAGGAAGATATAGCCCCAGAGTAAAGCCACCGCGAACACCACTGCCGGGACCCCAACCGGCAGGGTCGCGAGGTAGTCGAGCGCGTAGCGCGCCCTCATGCGCGTGCGCTGCACGACGTAGCTGATGATAAGCGAGAAGAAGATCGTCAGCGTAGCGCCTCCCACACCGAGAAGGAGGCTGTTCACCGTCGCCCGTGCCGTGAGCGGATTGGTGAGCACCTCGGCATACTTATCCAAGGTCCATGAGCTCGGCTCGAACGCGAATGACAGATAAGGTTGGACGGACGTGAAGACCAACGCCGCGTAAGGCAAAACGATGCTCACCGCGAAGTAAAGGATGCAGATGGCGAGCGCGACATAGCGCAAGCGGCCTAGCATCACCACGGCAGGTTTGAACCCCTTGCCAGTTACCGTGGCGTAGCTCTTGTTGGCCAGCATCCGCTGCTGGATGAGTACGATAATGCTGGAGAACGCCAGCAGGACGACCGCAAAGGCGGCAGCTTCGGTATATTTCGGTGGGAAGTAACCAAGCCCGACCCAGATGCGGGTGGTGATGACCTCGTAATGCATGGGGATGCCGATCACCGCGGGGATTCCGAATTGTCCTGCGGCATTGAGAAACACCAGCAGCGCCGAGGAGGTGATGGCGGGGGCCACGACAGGCAGCGTCACCCGAAGCGTGGTTGCAAGCGCCCCGACCCCGTGAATGCGCGACGCCTCCTCGAGCGCCGGGTCCATCGAGCGCAGCGCGCCAGCTACGAACAGAAAGACGATCGGCGAGTAGTAGAGCGCCATTACGAACACCAGGCCGCCGACGCTGTAGATGTTTATGGGCGCATCCTCAAAACCGAGCGCCTCGGTGAAGAAGTTGTTGATAAATCCGATGCGCGGATTGGCAAGGAGTGTCCATGCGATCGCGCCAATAAAGGGCGACAGATAATAGGGAATGACGAAGGCGTTGTCGAAGAAACGACGCCCCGGCGTGTCGGTACGGCTCGTCACCCAGGCAAGCGATACGCCCATCGCGACCGCGACGATGGTGGCAAGGGCGGAACTCACGAGGGTGTTGACGATGGCCTCGAGGTTTTCGGCGTTCGCGAACAGGCTTGCGAAATTCGCAAGCGTGAACGCTCCGGGGCGCAGCGGCAGATCGGTGCGCAGGCTGCCGATGAACAGCATCAGCAAGGGATAGAGCACGAGCCAGAGCAGGAGAACGGTGGCGCCGGCGCAGGTGATTGCCTCGGCCGTCATCGCGCGGCTCAATCTATTCCAGGACCGCGTGCTCAAGGTGGAAGCGCCCCGCGCGGTTTCGATTCCCGCAGGCGCTACAGTAGGAATGAGACCACGCACGGCATCATTTCGGCAGGCTGCCGCCGAGCCCCCACAACTGTTTCCATTTCGCGACGTAGCCGGCGCGGACCTTCAGTGCTTCGTCCAACGACAAGTCGGGCTTGATAGTCTCGACGTCGGCCGGGGCCTCCTTGATGTCCGGCCCGGGTACGTCCGAGCGGGCCGAACTCCATCCCATCAGTTTGACGTAGATCGCCTGGCCCTCTGACGAGAGAAGGAAGTCCAGGTAAAGCTTGGCCGCATTCGGATGTGGCGCGCGCTTGAGGATGCCGGCCGTCCATGGCTCGCGCGGCACGCCTTCTCTCGGCCAGACCCCACGGACGGGTACGGATGGCGCGGCCGCGCGGATGTTCTTGAGATGGAAGTCGGCCATCTCCACCGCAGCGGCATACTCACCGGCCGCGACCTTCTGCGCCATGCCGGCATGGCCGCGCTCGAGCACAGGCTTGTTGCGACCCAGCTCCTCGATGAACTTCCAGCCAAGGCGCTCGTCGCTAACGATGGCGATCAGCCAATTGTAACCCGTGCCGGAGACCTCGAGATTGTCGATCGTGAGCTTGTTCTTCCAATAAGGCTTGGTCAGGTCCCACCAGCTCTGGGGAAAGTTGGGCTCGTCGACCTTCCGGGTATTGAGAAGAATGATGATGCTGCTGACGCCCGTCGCCGCCCAGTATCCGGGATCGGCATAGGCAGCGGGGTAATGCGCGTAATCCGGAGAATCGTATTTGAGGATCTCGCCGCGTTTGCGCAGCGACGTCGTCAGATAAAGAAGCGAGAACTCGAATACGTCGCCCTGAACGCGGTCCGCCTCGATTTCAGCGTCCAACCGCGTTGCGATCTTCGACGAGGAAGCCCGCACGGCTTCGGCCGAGATGAAGGGATACTTCTTCTCAAAGGCGTTAACGAGCGCCTGCGCGGCGGCGCGCTCGACGCCCGTGTAGATGACGAGCCTTCCCTCCGTCTTGGCGGCGTCGATGATGGCCTGATCGGCGGCGCTCGCGTCACCCGCCGCCAGGCTCATCGCCATGGTCGTGCACGCAGCAAGCGCCGTCACGAACCGACGGATGCGCATCCTTCCTCCCGCGGCGTTGGTGCCTTGGTTCGTTACCCTGAGGTCGCGCCTTATTGTGGACGCGCGATTTTTCGCGTTACTGGACGATAGCTGAACGACGTCGGCACGAACAGCGAGTGAATACCGGCGCCGCCCGCGACGACGATGTTCACGTCTTGCGGACGGTCCGCAACGCCAATGTGCTGGGGATCGCCGACCTCCGCGAACCAGCGCGACCGACGGTGCTTGAGACCCTCGATCGTGCGCTTGCCAAAGCGCGTCAGCGGAATGCGGGCGCGCTCGAACACGGCCTGTTGGATGTCGTTCTTACCGATGCCGTCGCGGTCGAGGGTCCCGGCGTGCTCCGGGCCCAGTATGAGAAGCGGCCCGGTTGGGAAGATGATGTTGTTGTGGCCGAGGCCCATCATGGCGCCGATCAGGTGGGCCAGAACCTCCTCTCCGGTTTCGCAGCCATAGGTGAAGATGTTCTGCGGGGCAGAGGCACCGATCACCGTGACGGTACTGTCGGTGGCGGCAAAGCCGGCATCGACGTGGAACGGCGTCCAGGGGCTGTTTCTCTCCGCTTCCGCGATGCAGAAGGTAAATTTGCCGGACTGGCCGTGGGTCGCCATGTCGGTCTCGCCGGCGAAATCGCCGCCGATGTTGCGCAGCACGAGCTGCACAGCTCGGCCGATGGTCGCATTCGCGCGCCACCCCGCACCAAAGAGGTTGCCCCCTGAATTGATGTCGAGTTCGTCCGCGATCGGACCGTTGACGACGATCAGCGGCGTGGTCGTGTTGGTGGCGGTCTGGATGCCGTAAAGCTGGCAGTCGGGATCGAGCAGCGCGTCGATGGCGGTGAGCACCACCGGAAAATATTCGGGCCGACAACCCGCCATCACCGCGTTGATCGCGATCTTTTCGATCGTGGCCTTGCGCCAACGCGGCGGGATCGGACCGATGATGTCTTCAGCTGGACGGCCCGCGGCCGCAACCATGCGCGCCACCTTCTCAGCGGTCGGCATGACGACCGGGAGCCCGTCGGTTCTGCCGCGCTCGAAAAACAACTCGTGGTCGTCGTCGACAGCCGTCATCGCCGCAAGGGTCGCAACGCCATTCGTTTCCTCGACAAGCTCGCGGGTTAGGCGACCGACGATGCTCTCGACGGCTTTATCGGCGCGCTCGGCGACGACAGCGCGCGCGGCCGTGTGCATGGGATGGGGGACCGTCACGAGATGAAGAGCACGCATGCCGCGGCCCTCGGCTTGGTTGCGCGCGGCTTGGGCGAAAGCCGTGCTGAACACCGTGACCGTGGGGATGCCGCGGCGCTCCAGCTCCACCGCGTCGGCGACGCTGACCGAGGTCGAGGTTCCACAATCTCCGAAGCACTGCACGACCGCATCGCATTTGGCGAGCTCAGCGATATTCGCCTCGCTGAGGTAATCCTTCGGCGCAAATTTGCGGATGATCGGCCCAACGACGACGCCGAACCGGCCCGCGAGCTCGGCGGCGATTCGAGACAGAAAGAGATCCGCGTTGAGCTTGCTGTTATCGACGAAGCCGAGGCGCTTGCTTGCGAGATCGCCAAGCCGAGGAGCAGGCGGGATGGGTGGGGATTCCTCGGCGACGGTCGGATCGAGCGTGAACCGCATATTTTCGGCTCCTGGCCAGCATCTGGATACTATTGGATCCAATCTAATCCAAACGGAGGGCGGCCCGCAACGGCCTCTTGCCCAGAGGTGAATTGAGACGCCGCTGCCGGCAGCAGCGCGTCGGTCGCTTGCTCACGCCCGCTGGCGCAGCAATCGGCGGATCACCTTGCCCGTGGTGGTCATCGGCATCTCGTCGATGAAGGCGACCTCGCGCGGATATTCATGCGCGGAGAGCCGCGTCTTCACGAAACCTTGGATGTCGGCGGCGAGCGCTTGCGACGGCGGATGTCCGGATTTGAGCACGATGAAGGCCTTCACGATCTCGGTGCGCAGCGCATCCGGCTTGCCCACCACCGCGGCCAGCGCCACCGCGGGATGCCGGATCAGGCAATCCTCGATCTCGGTCGGGCCGATGCGGTAACCCGACGAGGTGATGACATCGTCGTCGCGGCCCACGAAGGCGACGTAGCCGTCCGCGTCGGTGACGCCCTGGTCGCCCGTCGTCATCCACTCGCCGATGAATTTCTCGCGCGTGGCGTCCGCCTTGCCCCAATATTGCAAGAACATCACCGGGTCGGGGCCCTCGATCGCGATTTGGCCGAGTTCCCCGGCGGCGCACCGCGAGCCGTCCGCGCGGATCACCGCGACGCGATGGCCGGGCACCGGCTTGCCGATGGCGCCCGGCCGCGAAACATCGATCGCCGCGCAGGAGGCCAGCACCAGATTGCATTCGGTCTGGCCATAGAACTCGTTGATCGTGATGCCGAGCGCCGACTTGCCCCACTCGTAGGTCTCCGCCCCGAGCGCCTCGCCGCCCGAGCCGACCGAGCGCAGGCGCACGTTGGCATTGGGGCGCGGCACTGAGCGCAACATACGCAGCGCCGTCGGCGGGATGAAGGCGTTGCGCACGCCCATCTTCGCCATCACCGCGAAGGCCTGCTCCGGGTCGAACTTGTCGAATTTTTGCGCCACCACCGGCACGCCGTAATGCAGGCCCGGCAGCAGCACGTTGAGGAGCCCCCCGGCCCAGGCCCAGTCCGCCGGCGTCCAGAACCGGTCGCCGGGTTGGGGCAGAAATTCGTGCGGAAACTCGATCCCGGGGAGATGGCCGAGCAGCACGCGGTGGGCATGCAGCGCGCCTTTGGGCGGCCCCGTCGTGCCGGACGTGTAGACCATCAGCGCGGGGTCATCGGGCGTGGTGGCGACCGGCGTGAAGTCGCTGGCGGCGCGCGCGAGCATCGCGTGGAAGTCCTCGGCGCCGTCCGCCGACCCGTCGATCGACCACACGAATTCGAGACCGAAGGCGACGTCGCGTCCGGCCGCGAGCTTCGCAAGCCCCTGCGCATTGGTGATCAGCGCGCGCGCGCCGGAATCCGCGAGGCGGTAGGCGATGGCGTCGACGCCGAACAGCATCGCCAGCGGCAGCGCGATGGCGCCGAGCTTGTAGATGGCGATGTGGCTCACTGCGACCGCCGGTCCCTGTGCCAGGAGCAGCGCGATGCGATCCCCGCGCCCGATGCCGCGGGCGGCGAGCGCGTTGGCGAGGCGGTTCGAGGCCTCGCGCAGCGCGCCGTACCTCACCTCTTCCACCGCGCCGTCGGCGCCCAGGTTGAAAATGGCGGTGCGCGCGGGATCGATCTCGGCCCAGCGGTCGCAGACATCGACGCCGATATTGTAGCGCGCCGGGATCTGCCAGCGGAACGAGCGGTAGAGCGCACCGTAGTCGCGCGCGGCGGGAAGGACGTGGCTTGCGTACATCGCGGCGCAGGCTAGTGATGGGCGTGCAGGAGGTCCAGGGTTCGAGCACCCCACGTTCGCACGCCGCTAACGCACAAGAGCAAGAAGAGTTACGTCGAGCGAGGCCTGCGGCCCTCGCGCCGGCATGCAACATCCGCTCGCCCCGCGAGGGCACCTCGCGACAGCAAAAGCGCGTCTACGCGCGTCTGTGACGCGCTATGCGTCGCGGGGCCCCGTTGCGGGGACCCAGCTCGCGAATACGTGCCTCGACGAAGGGATTTAGTCTATCAGCCGTGCGGGCGGCGATCACTTCGCGGTGGCGAGCTTGACCCTAGCTTTGTGTCTCTGTCGCCTGCCGGCGTCGGCAACCCGACTGCGTTTCTGGCGGAATGTCGATGCGACGCTGCTCGATTCCCCGCGTTGCTGGACGTGCGCGGGATCATTGCCAGGCATCGGGCGGGCGAGCCCGTATTTCGCGCCATGAGCATCGATCCATTTCCAGACGTCTTCCGGATTGCTTCCGTCCACAGCGGTGACGTCGACGGCGCGGCCGTGGCCATAACCGCCGGTTCGCCGGCTTCCGCCATGCAAGGAGTTGCCGCCGCGGGCCTTGAAGCCTGCAGCGAGACGTTGGCGATAGTCGTCACGGAATGCGCTCAACATCGACCAGTTAATGCCGTCGGCGTCCATCGCGCGTCCCGCATTGTAGAGCTGCTCGCGGAAGCCGGGTTCCATGCCGCCGATCACGTAATCCTGCAAGGACAGGCCCATGCGCTTGGCGGCGGTCGGGTCCTTCCACGTGAAGTCGCCACTCGAGTCCTTTTTGACGGGCGCTCGTTGATAGACCTCCCACAGATAGTCGTCGATGCCGTCGAGGATTGCGGAGCCACGCTTGCGACGCAGCTCGATGCTTTCCGGCTCCGCCGACTCCTTGCCCGGGAACGCAACGAAAGCACCCACCTTGATCAGCGCGCGCCTGATCGCCTGGCGCGCCGCGGCCGCGATGGATAGGGGCGGATCGGGATTGACGAACCGCACGGTTTGAACCGCGCGCGGATAAGCGGCGCCGACCTCGTCTTTTCGGTCAACTGCCTCGGCGCCCTCCGAGCGGGGCTGGGACGGCGCCGCCCGACGATAGATGACGGTCTCGTTGTTGGCGGGCTCGACGCCGGTCGCGGCCGGTTCGGCGTCGCGGTAGTTCATGATGGCCAAAGCCACCATGGCCACGGCCAAGGCGCCGGCTGCGAGCTTGAGCCCGAACATGGCGCGAGAAAGTATCGCGCCCAAAACGATTGCCGATCGGCGCAGCACGCGAGCGATCATTGACCGGCGCAACGTCAGCACGATCGTCGGTCGGCGCAGCGTCCTTTCGAGCGCCGGCCGCAACGGTGACAGTCGCATGCGAGTCCGGCGCAATGCCACGAGGGCGCGCGGATGTCGCACCACGGTGACCAGCTGTCCCGCCAAGCGAAAGCCCCCCTGCCGATCACTCTGGGTGGAGATGTCCCGCTGGAACCGGCGTGCGCGCAACCCTCCCCAGGGCGACAACCGCGTCAACGCCCGCACTTTCCAAGCCAGACAAAAGCGAGTGATCCCCAACCCCAGAAGGTGATCCCCAACGGGCGGAAGTTGAATTGATAAATAAGGAAAAAAATTGGCCTCACGGGGACCAACTGACGGCGAGGCCGTAGTGCAAAGTCCCCCGTTAAGGGTTCCTACAGCACGATTTTCCAGCGCTTGGAGGCCATCGGCGAGACGATACGGTCGCCCCCCTCCGGCGTCGCTCGCGCCGCCAGGAATGCGCATTTGCGATGCGCGGCAGGCCCAGCAGCCTTTGCCCGGCGCCCGCGAGCCGGTAAACAAGTGACCGCCGCCGGGCGCAGCCCACGTCGTGTGGTGGATTTGAAGTTCCTACGGGTATGCAGCGTGTTCGCATAGGAACTTCAAATCCAGAAACCACACGAGAGCCAAAAGCTTGCTAGTGTCCCTTTGATTCCGAAGTTCGCATGAGGATGCGCTGCAAGGACTTGCGAACTTCGGAATCGGGACACTAGCCTCGAGATGCGATCCTTCGATGATTGAGGAGCCGAGCGCGCGCGTCGCCCCAGAGAGCGACATCGACTATCGCTTGCTGATCCCGTTCCTCGCCCACGTGATGCTGATCCAGACGCTGATCCTCATCGTCCGGATTACGACCTCCTACCGGGCGATCGAGCTTGGCCTTCCCGTCGTCTGGCTCGGCATCATCGCCACGGGTTTCGCCATCATCCCGGTGTTCACGGCCCTGCGGGTGGGACGCTGGATCGACCGCGGTAATGACGCCCGGGCGGCCTGGCTCGGCTCGGCGCTGGTATTTGTGGCCTGCATCGGCTTCTGGGCCTGGCCGGACTCGGCGATGCATCTGCTCGGATTCTCCGTGCTCTTGGGCTTCGGCCACATGTTTTGCATGGCCGGCCATCAGATGCTGGCGGTGCGCTCGGGAGGCAGGCGCAGCCGGGAAACCGCGCTCGGCTATTACATGGTCGCGGCATCGGTCGGACAGGGGCTCGGCCCATTCGTGGTCGGATGGCTGGGAGGTTCGGCGGCGCTGCCGCCGACGCGCCTGCTGTTCGCCATCAGCCTCGCCGCCGCCGCTGCGAGCGTGATCGTCGCGCTACTGATCAGGCCCGCCGCACTCAAAGCCCGCCGTCATGACCCGGGGGATTTCGTCGCGATCGGCAAACTGCTCACGCTGCGCGGCTTTGCCGCCGTCATGCTCTCGAGCGTGGTGACGGTCACGTCGCTCGATCTGCTGGTGATCTATCTACCGGCGCTCGGCGCGGAACGGCACATCGGTTCCGACCACATCGGCCTGCTCTTGACGGTCCGCTCGCTGGCTTCGCTGGTCTCGCGCGTGTTCTACGCCCGACTGATCTTCGCCATCGGCCGCGCCCCGCTCACCTTGACGAGCATGCTCGGAAGCGCGGCCGCCTTCCTGGTCCTGGCGTTGCCGCTGTCGCTGCCGACGATGTACGCAATTCTCATCTGGCTGGGCTTTGCCATGGGTATCGCCTCGACGCTCACCCTTTCGGGCGTCATGCATCTCGCGCCGCCCGAGGTCTGCGGCACGGCGCTGACGCTGCGGATGACCGGCAATCGCGTCGGGCAAATCGTATTTCCCGCGCTCGCCGGCGTGCTCGCGGCCGCAACCGGCGTGGCCGGCATCCTGCTGGCGCTCGGTCTCGGCCTGGCCGCCTCCGGAATCGCGGTCGCGATGACGCAACCGCCATCCTGACGCGAAGGCTTGGCGAGAGGAGGTCTTGGCGAGAAAACGATGCCCGACCCGATCCAAATCCGCATGGGAGGCTACGGCCCCGCGAGCACCGGCTTCAGCCGCGCGCTCAAATCCATCGGCGACCGGCTGACGGCCGAATTCGGCGACCGCGTCGACGTGAAATATGTCTGGAACATCATGGAGCTCGGCTATCGCGCCGAGGACATTCTGTGGCTGGTCGAGCACGGGCTGTTGACGCTCGGCTACCAATCGTCGAGCTACCTGACCGATCGGGTGCCCGAGCTCGGCATCGCCGATCTGCCATTCCTGTTCGCGCGCACGCAGGCCGCACGCGCGGCGATGGACGGCGCGCTCGGCGACGTGCTCGCCCGCAAGATCGAGGAGCGCGTGAACTACCGCGTGCTCGGCTGGTTCGAAAACGGCTTTCGGCACATCTCGAATCGCGTACGGGAGGTACACGCACCCGCGGACCTCGCGGGCCTGCGGATTCGCGTCCTGCCGAGCAAAGTGCAGGCCCGGACATTTGAGTTGCTCGGCGCGGTGCCGATACGCATGGATCTGACCCAGGCGATCGCGATGATCGCCGCCGGCACCATCGACGCGCAGGAGAATCCGCTTTCGAACACCGTGACTTACGGTGTGCACAAATTCCACCGCTTCCACACGCTGAGCAATCACTTCTACATCTCGCGGCCGATCTTCCTCCACCGCACGGCGTTCGATGCCTGGCCCGCCGATCTCCAGCGCGCCATGCAAAGCGCCGTCACGGAAGCGGTGGCGTTTCAGCGCGCCCTGCACGTGCAGGAGGAGGAAGACGCGCGCAAAGCCATCGAGGCGCAGGGCTGCGAGATCGTCGAACTCGGCGCCGCCGAGCATGATGCCTTCGCGGCCGCGGTCGAGCCGCTGCTCAACGAGGCGCGCGCGACCTTCGGGCGAGCGCTGTTCGATATGACGGCCGAGCCCGCCGCGTGAGCGCCTTCGTGGCGATGCGGGCTGCGCCCTACCCCCGCCGCTCGTCGGGCTCCGCGAGGATGAGCGCCCAGAACACCTTGTATTTGGATTTCGGCGCGTAGGCCGCGGCGATGCCCATGCGGGTCGCGCCCCTGAGCAACATGTTGTCGCGGTGGGGCGGCGAGTCGCGCCAGCCGGAGAAGGCCTGCGCCAGGGTGTGGTAGCCGGCGCCGACATTCTCCGCCGCGGTGCGGGCGCGATAGCCCCCGCCCTTGAGCCGGTCGTGGAAGCTGCGCGCAACGTCGTGACTGAGGGTGTCACGGCCCGCCATCGCCTGGGCCTGCGCCTCGGCGAGCTTCATGAGTTCCGGATCGAGGGTGACCGCCGTGAGCCCGTTGTTGGTGCGGTAGCCGGAGATCATGGAGGCGGCCATCGCCGCGTCGACGTGCGCGTCCTTGGTCGCGAGGCTGGCGGCGCCAAGGCACACCCATGGGCGGTGAAAGGTCATCCCCCGATCCCCCGTTCTCCCTTAGGCAATCGATATTCGGCAACAGCATGGCGGAAGCATGGAAGCCGCGCTGGCTTGCGCCGGTTAATTTTCTCTTTCGCGGCAAGTTGTGAGGCGCGGGCGCTCGCGGTTGCGGGCAATCTCGCAAATCCTGATCGCACGGCGCAGCGACGGAGAGATCAATGTCCGCCCTTGTAGATCGCCGCCGGCTGCGAGAAGAAGCTTTCCAGGATGTGATAGCAGATGGCGTAGTTCTTCTGATGAAACGAGGCATGCGCGATGCCGGGCATGACAGCGAATTGCTTGTCGGGGTTGGGCAATCGCTCGAAGAACTTCACGAGGTCGGCAAAGCTCGCGATGCCGTCGTATTGGCCGCGCATGATGAGGGTCGGCACCATGATTTGCGCGGGATCGCAGACCGGCAGATTGGCGCACATATCGACATAGGTGCCGGTCGGCACGGAGTCGTCGAGCTTGAGGATGGCGTCGGCGAATGCCTCGATGACGACGTCATCGGCGGTGCCGGGATGGTCGCGCTCGAAGATCGAGCGCACGAATTTGCGGTCGATCGGACGCCGGTTCTTGGTGCGGAACTCGGGCAGCCGCTTGCTGCGCTCGGCAAGCGTCGGGGAACCTTCGCCGGTCCATACCATGGCATCGAGCGCGAGCCGCGCGACCATCTCCGAGTGGCGCTGCGCGAACAAGGCCGCGCGCAACGCGCCCGACGAGATCCCGTAGACCAGAAGCGGGCGCTTGCCGCGCACCTTTTCGATATAGCTCGCGGCCGCGAAGCAGTCGTCGGCGCCGTAGGCGATGGGGGCGTTGTTGTCGCGGGTCTTGGTGGAGCGGCCGTAGCCCTCCATGTCGACGCACCAGGTGTCGTAGCCGCGCCGCGCGAAGAAATCCATGGCCGAGGAATCGGCGCGCCCCGGCACCTGCAGGTCGAAGGTCGGCTGCGAGGCCATGGACGAGCCGTGCACGAACAAGATTCTGCCGGCGGGGCCCGAGGGATCGCCGGCGTGCTTGTTCCACAGGAACAGGCGGACCTCGCTGCCCTTCTCGGTCCAGTGCTCCTCGCCGCGCATGACGGCGGCGGGCGAAATGGGCTTGTTCACTATGCGACTCCTCGTTCTTGACGTGTCACAGCGTTTATTCGATCACTTCATCGGCACCGGCCTGCAGCGAGAGCGGAACATTCAGCCCCAGCGTCTTGGCGGTCTTGAGGTTGATGACGAGCTCGAACTTCGTGGGCTGCTGGACCGGCAGCTCGGCTGGCTTGGTGCCGGTCAAAATGCGATCGACGTAGCGCGCGGCGCGGCGAAACAGATCGGCGAGATCGGTGCCATAGGACAACAGGCCTCCGCTCGCGGCAAACAAACGGTAGGCATATGCCGCGGGCAGCCGATGCCGGTCGGCAAGCGCAAGGATCTGCTCGCGGTGCGCCAGAATGAATATGTCCGGCATCACGATGAGGCCGGTTCCAGGCACGAGTGTCGTGATCGCGGATTCGATTTCCGCGTCATTGTGAACCGGAGCTGGGATCACCTCCACATGCAACGACGGCGCTGCGGCCTCGACCGGACGCAGGAAATACGTCCCACGATCGGGGGCGGTGTCCGGATTGAACATGACGGCCACCCGCGTGATTGTGGGCGCGACCTCCTTGAGCAGCTCCCCCAGTTTGGAACCCATCGAGGACTCCAAATTCGTGAAGCCGGTGATGTTGCCGCCAGGTTTGGCAAAGCCGTCGATGAAGCCGCTGCCGACCGGATCGGAGACTTGCGTGAAGACGATGGGGATCGTCCGGGTTTGCGCCTTGAGCGCTGCCACCACCGGGGTGGTATGGCCGACGATCAGATCGAGCTGCATCTCGACGAGTTCGCGCGCGAAATTGCGGATGCGCTCGGCGTCGCCCGCGCCCCAGCGGTGCTCGATGCGGATGTTGCGCCCGCTGCTCCAGCCGAGTTCCTGCAACGCTTCGGTGAACGCGGCCACGAAGGATTGCCGGGCCGGATCGCTCTCGGCAATGCCCATGAGCACACCGATGCGCCGCATGCGCTCGCCCTGGGCGCGTGCCGCGAGCGGCCAGCCGATCGCCGCGCCGCCGAGAACGGTCATGAATTCGCGACGCCTCATCCGCCGTCTCCACGCTCAGGACCACGCAGGCTCGCCGCATACGCGCGGAACGCGCATCCGCCACGCCCGACCGATCGGCTTCCAACCGCGATCATTCGGGCTTTATACCGTTGGCTTTGATGAGGTTGGCCCATTTGTCGGTCTCGGATTGCACAAAGGCGCCGAATTCGTCGGGCGTCATAGACATCGTCGCCGCGCCCTGCTTCTGCCATGCTTCCTTCACGTCCGCGCGCGCGAGGATTTTGTTGATCTCGGTGTTCAGCAACGTGACGATCGGCTGCGGAGTTCCCGCCGGCGCCATCACGCCGATCCAAATCGTCGCTTCGTAGCCGGGAACCCCGGCCTCCGCCAGCGTCGGCACGTCGGGCAGGATGGCCGAGCGGACCTTGCCGGTCGTCCCCAGCGCCTTGACCCGTCCGACCTGGATCATCTGAGCCATGCTCGGCACCGAGTCGAACATCATTTCGATCTGCCCGCTGATGATGTCGTTGCGCGCGCCGGCGCTGCCCTTGTAGGGGACGTGCAGGATATTCGTGCCCGTCAGGTTCTTAAAAAGCTCGCCCGCCATGTGATAATTCGAGCCCACTCCCGAGGAGGCATAATTGAGCGCGCCGGGCTTCGACTTGGCGAGCGCGATGAATTCCTTGACCGTGTTCACACCGAGCGAGGGGTGCACGACCATCACCAGTTCGGAATTGAGCAGCGACGCGACCGGCACGAAATCGCGCAACAACTTGTATGACTTGTTGGGAACGAGCGTTTCGGTGGTCGTCTGCGTCGCAGAAATCATCAGCAGCGTGTAGCCGTCGGGCGGAGACTTTGCGGCGGCCTCGGAGCCGATGATGGTTCCGGCGCCCGGCCGGTTCTCCATCACGAACGGCTCCTTGAGCGCCTTGCGCAGCTCCTCGGCGAGCGCACGGGTGAAAATATCGGTCGGACCGCCGGCGCCGAATGGCACGATCACCTTGACCGGGCGAGACGGATAATCCTGCGCCTGCGCCGGCGCCGGCGCCGCCGGCGAGAGCCAGGCCATCGCCAACATGATGAGCGACGAAACTCGCCGAAATACCGTCATGGGCCGAGGCGACTGCGGGGGAAAGCGAGAGGCGGGGGACTCGCGCACGTGAGATGCAACCTTATGGGATCTGCGCAGGATGGGTCCAGGTCGGAGCGTTGACAAAATCGTGCGCGCGGCCGCGACGCCTGCGCAGCTCGCGCTGGCAATTTTGCCGCGGTCATCGAGAGATGGCGGGCGCGGCCATTGCGGCCGCAGCGGGGAATCGAAGCTCGATTGCGGACCGCGCACAACCTACGGCCTCGCGTTATGCGTCATCTTGCCCACCACCTCCGCCAAGGCGCCGGCGAAGGGATGGAAGGTGAAACGGATCTCGTGCCGCCCGCGCGGACAGACCACGGCGCGAAAGATCACGTCTGCCTTGAGGATTTCGACATCGGCCCCATCGATGCTCGCGCGCCACCATGGGTGCCAGACATCGTTGAGCAGGAGGATTCCGCCGGCCGGCGACTCGGCTTCGACCACCACTTCGGTGTTGGCGTAGCGCAGCAAGCGCGCGCTGCCGACCGTGCCGGCGGCCGCGCTACGCGAGAATCCGATCGGCGCCTTCTTGAGCAGCACGGTGCGACGTGGATCGACGCTCGGCCAGCCGGCGCGCAAGAGCTCCTCGAAATTGGCGAGGCGCCAGTCCGTGAGCAGCATCACCCGGGGCAGCGCGCGCGGGTTCTCGTAGACGTAGGCATCCTTCGTGCGTGCGATGAAATTGAGATCGCCGGGCGTGAGCGAGGAGTCGATCTGCTCCACCGGCACGCCGGTGGCGATAAAACGCACGCCGAGGAGATCGGCGAAGGCGGAACGGTAGGAGGGATAGAGCGGCGAAAACACGCGCTGGCTCGCAACGGCGACGGTGTCGCCCACGTGCGTCGCCTCCTCGAACCACCGCAGCCGCAGCGGATTGTGGCCGAACACGTGATCGAAATCCTGCGCGAGCGAGAGGTTTGGCCAGTGATATTCGATCCCGATCAACTCCACGCGGTCGCGCCGGTCAGGCGCGGCGGCGCCGGCGAGCCGCGTTTTGAGGAGCCGCACCGTCTCGTCGTCGGTGTTCGAACGCAGCGCGTCGAATCGGGCAGGCGGCAGCGCGGTCGAAACATGCGGAGCGTTGTTCCAGCTGAGGTCGAGCGCCATGAATGTCGCGATCAACGCGACAGCGGCCACAGGCGAGCGCGCGTCGAGCCGACGCGCCAGCACGAGAACCGCGACCGCCGCCGCCGTGAAGACGACCGCGGTCACCACGGGAACCAGCGCCGGCCGGATGCCGACGACGGAAGCGGCCAGCGCCAGCGCGCCGGCGATCAGTGCAATGGGGCTCGCGATCTCGAGCGCGCGTTGCAAGCGCGTGGCCGGCGCCACCGTGCCGGTGAGCCAACGATGGACGAGATAGCCGGCAATCACCGCGATCAAGGCAACCAGCACGAAAGTGGCATCGGCCGGACGGCGATAGAGCGCCACGTCGGGTACCAGGTCGTACATCAGGTGGAAGGCCGGCGTATACGCGCCGAGCGCGTAGAGCAGCATGAACGCCGCGGCGATGGTGAAGAACCTGATCTCGCCCGCCCAGGCGAGGCCGCGAATGAGGCCGAATGACACCACGGCAAGGAAGGTCAGCGCGCCGGCGTAGACGAGCGGCATATTCTGGGAGAGATAGAGCCCCGGCGATCCCCAGGCGGCATCCCAGATCGAGCTCTGCGGCGCCCAGTAGTCGATGCTCGGGTCCATCGCGCCGAAGAGATCGGCAAAGGCGAATTGCAGCAGGTGTACGGGGTGGATCGAGCCGGCCGCGGCGGTCGCGAAGCTGATCTCGGGACGGTTCGAGCGCGCCGCCAGCAGCGTGGTCATGATGATCGGTACGGCGGCAATGAGCGAGCCGCTCACCGCAACCGCGGTCAACGGCTTGATGCTCGCGCGCACGCGCGCGAGCGTCGCTTTGCCCGCCACCCAGTGCGCCAGCACAAAACCGGCGAGCACGTAGAGCGAAAGCAACGCGACCTGATCGCGCCCGATCGCCATCAGCCCGCCGACCGCGCCGGCCGCCAGGCCCACACGCCACGACGAGCGCTCGAGCGCGCGCGCAAGCAGCCAGAGCGCAAGGGGCAGGTAGGCCAGACTGACGACCTGACCGGTGTGCTGAATGCGCGCGCTGGCCGAACCGCCGAGCGCGAATGCCATCGCGGCCACGAGCGCGCCGCCCGCGTGCCAGCCGCGATCGCGGAACAACAGGATGATCCCGACCGCACCGAGGAACAGATAGGCGAAGGTCACGGCGTCGAAGGCGCGCAGGCTGACCGCGGCATTGAAGGCGGCCAGCAGGACGTAGAGCGGCGCGAACAGGAGCGACTGTGGATCGGAAATCTGCGGCCAGCCGGCAAAGACGTTCGGCGACCACCACGGCCATTCGCCGCGCGCCAACGAGCTTGCGAGGAATTGCACCTGCGGAAAGAATTGCGATTTCGCATCCCACGGGATCGTCACCTCGCCGGAAAGCCACGGCCAGACCGGCAACAGGAAGACGAGCAGGAAGATCGCGACGGTGACGGCGAGTGGAACGCGCGCCGCCGAGGCCGCCGCTCGCCCAGCGCCTGCGAGCCACGGCTTGGCGCGATCCTCGACCGGCGCTTGCGCCGGCCCGTCGCGCCAACCAGACGCGCGGTCGCGGCCCGCCGCTAGCGGCTGCCCACTCCTCAGGTCCATTCCCTTTTCCGCCTCGTCGGGTGCGGCATTGGACGCAGCATAGCCGCTCGGCGACGCGCCTTCTCCGCGAAGATGTCGCACCGCGGGGCGGGCGGGCTCGCGCGGTGGATCATGATGCCGCCCCGCCCTATCATGGCGCGAGAGCCCAATGGAGCGCCCAGCCCATGACGACCCCCATGCTGCCCCGGGAACGCTGCGATTATTCGGCAATCGTCGACCGGCCGCCGCTCAAACTGCCCGGCAATGCGCGGCTCGCGTTCTGGACCATCGTCAACTACGAGGTATGGGACATCGGGCGGCCGATGCCGCGCCAAGTCCTTCCGGCGCCCACGGGCGTGCCGCTGCTTCCCGACGTGCCGCACTGGAGCTGGCACGAATACGGCATGCGAGTGGGCGCCTGGCGCTTCTTCGAGCTTTACGAGCGGCTCGGGATCAGGCCCACGCTCGCCATCAACGCGCGCACCTGCGAGGACTACACCCGTGTCGCCGAGGAAGCGAAACGCCTGCGCTGGGAGTTCATGGGCCATGCCTACGATCAAATCCCGATTCACAAGGTCGAGGATCAAGCCGCGATGATCAATCGGTCCATGGACATCCTCGAGCGCTTCACCGGCAAACGTCCCGTGGGATGGTTGGGACCGGGCCTGACCCAGACGCTGGAAACGCCGGAGCTCTTGGTCAGCGCCGGCGTGAAATATATCGGCGATTGGGTCTATGACGACGAGCCGACCGTCATCCGCACCGCCAAAGGGCCGCTGGTCACGTTACCTTACACGGTCGAGATCAACGACATCGGTATCATGATCATCCAGCACCACGAGAGCGAGCATCTCGCCAAGCGGGCGATCGACCAGTTCGATCGCCTCTACGCCGAGGGGAAGAGCCGCGCCAAGATCATGGCGCTGGCGATCCACCCCTATATCAGCGGCCAACCGCATCGCATCAAATACCTCGAGGCGATTTACGATCATGCGCGCCGCTTCGAGGGCGTGCTGCACTGGAACGGCGCCGAGATCCTCGACTGGTATCTCGCCGCCGCCAAGGCCGCAAAGACCGGATTCGCCGCCTAGCGCGCACGCGGCCCAAGGCTCGCGGGCTTAAGCTTGGCAGATCCGCGCTCCCCGCGAATAAATCATTTCAAATCAAACACTTGAAAGCCATGGACGGCCCCGTCGGGGCCGGCCCGTGCGCTGCCTTAGGCCGAACATGTCTTTTAATTAAGTGGTCGGGCCGGGTTGGGTTGATAGTATGGCGAGTTGGTTATCGGGCGACTGGGGGAAGGCGTGCGTGGCGTTAACGCTACTGCCCCGTTTGACGGGTGTCCTAGCGTTGAAAGTCGGTCCCATGTTCGACGAGTGGCGCACGCGTGCTGTGGTGACCGCAGCCACCAGCCTCCGCCCCGTCTTTGTCGTGTTTGTGGGATTATCTCTCGTGCCGATGCTGACCGGGTGCATTTTCACTTCCACGCGGCCGGAGCTCGCGCCCGATATCCCGCCCAAATACGGCGCCGGGCAAGGGCAGTCCGCGCCGCCGTCGCTCGATTGGTGGCGCAGCTTTCGTTCGCGCGAACTCACCAATCTGATGGAGGAGGCGCAGATCGCCAATCTCGACATCGCCGCCGCCATCGGGCGCATCCTGCAGGCCGACGCGCAGGCCAAGATCACCGGCGCGCCGCTGCTGCCGCAAGTGGATTTTGTCGGTTTTGCAGAGCGTTTTCGCAACCGCGGCGGACCGGAACAGAACCTCTTCCATGCGACCCTCAATGCCAGCTACGAAATCGACTTCTGGGGCAAGAACCGCGCTAACTCGCGCGCGGCGGAGGAAAGCGCCGTCGCCAGCCGCTTCAACAAGGAAATCGTCGTTCTGTCGACCATCGTGTCCGTCGGCAACGCCTATTTCCAGGTACTTTCGTCGCAGGACCGGCTGCGGATTGCGCGCAACAACTTCGATGCAGCCAACCGGGTTCTCACGTTGATCAAGCAACGGTTCGACGCCGGCACCGCGTCCCAGCTCGATGTCGCACAGCAGGAGAGCCTGGTTGCCCAGGTGCGCGCGAACATCCCCATTTTCGACCAGACGCTGCGCCAGAACATCGCTATCCTCGCGGTGCTGATCGGCAAGCCGCCGGTCGAAGTCGTCATCAAGGGCGGCAATATCTATCAGCTGGCGATCCCGCGGGTGACCCCCGGGCTGCCGTCGGAACTGCTGTTCCAGCGTCCCGACATCCGCGCCGCCGAGGCCAACCTCGCCTCAGCCGACGCCAGCGTGGAGGCGGCACGCGCCGCCTTCTTCCCGAGCATTTCGCTGACCGGGCAAGGCGGCTACGAAAGCAACGTGCTCAAGCTGTTGTTCACGCCCCAGAACGCCATCTACAACATCGCCCTCAACGCCGCGCAGCCGGTGCTCGACGGCTTTCGGCTGGAGGGGCAGCTGGAATTTGCGCAAGGCAAGCAATTCGAGCTGTTGAAGGTCTACTGCCAGACGATTCTCGGCGGCTTCGGCGACGTGGAGATCGCGCTGATCGCGATCGCCGACACGTTGGAGCGCGAGCGTCTGCAGCAGCTCGTCGTCACGAGTTCACGAGAAGCTTTCAACCTCGCGGAAGCGAGGCTGCGTGAGGGTACCGTCGATCTCGTCACCGTGCTGCAGACCCAGCAGACTTTGTTCACCGCGGAAGACAATTATTCGCTTGCACGTCTGGCGCGTTTGCAGGCGGTATTGAGTCTGTTTCAGGCCCTCGGCGGCGGCTGGTTTCCGCCGGGAGTGGCGGCCGGTGTGAACGTGGTGCAATGACGCTCAAACGACGAATCACCGTTTTCTTCATTGCCGGCCTCGTCGTCGCCGCCGTCGCTGCCGTCTACTACATGCCGCAGCGGCAGCAAACGGTGGCGGCGGTGTCGGGCAGCCGCCGCGGCGGCCCTTCCGCGAGCGAACCCGTTCCCGTGCTCGCCACTGCCGCGCGTGCGGCCGATGTTCCGGTCTATCTCGACGGCGTGGGCACCGCGAAAGCGCTCAACACCGTGACGGTGCGCTCGCAGGTCGACGGCAAAATCATCAACATATCGTTCACGGAAGGGCAGGACGTGTCCGCGGGATACGTGCTCGCCAAGATCGATCCCGCGACCTACCAGGCCGCATTCGACCAGACCGTCGCCAAGAAGGCCCAGGACGAATCGCAGCTTGCCAATGCCCGGCTCGATCTGGACCGCTACACCCGCCTGGCGGCGACCAACGCCGTCAACAAGCAGCAGCTCGACACCCAGCGGGCGCTGGTCAGTCAGCTCGAGGCGCAGGTCAAGCTCGACCAGGCGGCGATCGACAACGCCCGCGCCATCCTGTCCTACACCGAGATCGTCGCGCCGATCGCCGGCCGTACCGGCATCCGTCTGATCGATGTGGGCAATCTCGTGCGCGGCGCGGAGGCCACCGGCATCGTCATCCTCACGCAGCTCAGGCCGATCTCGGTTTTCTTCAGCCTGCCCCAGCAGAACTTGCCGGATCTCACCAAAGGCATGGCCGAAGGCCAGCTGCCGGTCGACGCCTTGACCGCCGACGGCAAGAGCGCGCTCGACAAGGGCAAGGTGACGGTGATTGACAATCAGGTCGATCAAACCACGGGTACGGTGAAGCTCAGGGCCGAGTTTCCCAACAACGATCTTCAGCTTTGGCCCGGCCAGTTCGTCAACGTGCGGGTGCTCATCGATACTCTGCGGCAGGTGGTCGTGGTGCCGACCGCCGCCATCCAGCGCGGTCCCAATGGGCCATTCGTTTACGTGCTCAAAGAGGGCGACGCCGTCACCGTGCGGCGCGTGACGCTGACGCAGCAGAACGACGTCCAGGCGGTGGTCGCCACTGGCTTGCAGGCAGGCGAGCGCGTCGTCACCACCGGCTTTGCCCGCCTCACCGAGGGAACGGTGGTGGCGGTGTCGAGCGCCGAGGATGCCGGGCAGGTCACGACGCCGGAGGCGCGGCCGCGCCCGGATGGAACCCGTGGCCCACGCGCAGGCGAGCGCGCAGGCGAGAAAGCGAAGCGTAGTCCGAGCGCGGGCCGGCCCCCGGCCGCCAACCCATGAGCGTCTCGTCGCCCTTCATCCACCGCCCGATCGCGACCTCGCTGCTCGGGATCGCCGTCATGCTCGGCGGGATGCTCGGCTATATGTCGCTGCCGGTTTCCTCTCTGCCGCAGGTCGATTTCCCCACCATTCAGGTCACGACCCAGCTTCCAGGCGCCAGCCCCGACGTGATGGCGTCGCTGGTGACGGCGCCGCTCGAGCGCAATTTCGGACAGATTCCTTCGCTGCAGCTGATGACGTCCTCGAGCTCCTACGGGATCAGCCAGATCACGCTGCAGTTCGAGCTCACCCGCGACATCGATGCGGCTGCGCAGGACATCCAAGCGGCGATCAATGCTTCGGCAGCAACGCTGCCGAGAAATCTGCCCTACCCGCCGGTCTATTCCAAGGTGAACCCCGCCGATGCGCCGATGGTGACGCTGGCGATCACCTCCGACACCATCTCGCTGCGCGCGCTCAGTGACGTCGCCGACACTCTGCTGGCGCAGCGGCTGAGCGAAATTTCCGGCGTTGGGCGCGTCACCGTACAAGGCAACATCCGGCCTGCCATCCGCATCCAGGCGGATCTGTCTCGGCTTGCCAATTACGGCATCTCGCTCGAGGACCTGCGCAATGTGATCATGGCGGCGAACGTCGCCGGGGCCAAGGGCGCGCTCGATGGCGCGCACCAATCCTACACCATCGCCGCCAACGACCAGCTGACCGCGGCCGACGCCTATCGCAACATCATCGTGACCTATCGCAACACCGCCCCGGTACTGCTCCGCGACGTGGCCGACGTGGTCGATGGGCTCGAGAACAGCAAGGTCGCCGGCTTTTACCAGGGCATGCCCGCCGTCGTGGTCGACATCCAGCGCCAGCCCAGCGCCAACGTGATCGAGACGGTGCGGCGCATCAACAACGAGCTGCCGAAACTGCAGCGCTCGATGCCGATCGGGGCCACGCTCACCGTGGTGCACGATGCCACCGCCAGCATCCGCGCGTCGGTCCGCGACGTGCAATTCACGCTGATCCTGAGCGTGGCGCTCGTCATCACCGTGGTGCTCATCTTCCTGCGCACCATCCGCGCCACCATCATCGCCGGCGTCGCGCTGCCGCTGTCGCTGATTGCGACCTTCGGAGTCATGTGGTTCTGCGGTTTTTCGCTGGACAACCTGTCGCTGATGGCGCTGACGATCGGTACCGGCTTCGTCGTCGACGACGCCATCGTCATGATCGAGAACATCGTCCGCCATATGGAGGACGGCGAGGAGCCGTTCCAGGCCGCGCTGCGCGGCGCGAGCGAAATCGGCTTCACGGTGATTTCACTCACGGTCTCGCTGATCGCGGTGTTCATTCCGCTGCTGTTCATGACCGGCCTGGTCGGCCGCATGTTCCGGGAGTTCGCGCTCACGCTGACCATCGCCGTGGTGACCTCGGCGGTGGTTTCGCTGACCTTGACGCCGATGATGTGCAGCCGGCTGCTGCGACATCAGGCGGCGGGATCTGCGAGCCTCGGCATCACGCGCATATTTCACTGGGCGATCGACGGCTCGGTGGAGCTTTACCGGCGAAGCCTCGATTGGGTGCTGCGCCACGAGACCCTCACGCTGCTGGTGACGGCCGGCACACTCGTCGCGACGGTCTGGCTCTACATCATCATCCCCAAGGGATTCCTGCCACTGCAGGACACCGGCCTCATTTTCGCGGTCATGGAAGGCGGACAGGACATCTCGTTCACGGAGATGAAGCGGCTGCAGGCCACGGTCGAGAACGCGATGCGCAAGGATCCCGACGTGACCGGGGTCGTCTCCGTCATCGGCGTAACGCCGATCAACGCCACGCCGAATGCCGGTCGGCTCGCCATCACGCTGCGCTCGCGCGATGAACGCCAGGCGCCGGTGAACGCGGTCATCGAACGGTTGCAGCGAGCGGTTGCCGCGGTTCCCGGCGTCGTCGTCTTCTTTCGGCCGGTGCAGGACATCCAGATCTCGACGCGGCTGAGCCGCGGCCAATATCAATACACGCTCACGGGCACCGACGCGAACGAGGTCGGCGACTGGGCAACGCGTCTAATGCAGCAACTGCAGAAGTCCGAGGTCCTGCGCGACGTCGCCTCGGAAGCGCAGGATAACGGCCTTGGCATGGATCTTCAGATCGACCGCGAAACGGCCGGCCGCTTGGGCGTTTCCATGCAAACCGTGGTCGATACCTTGAGCGACGCTTTCGGTCAGCGGCAAATTTCGACGATCTACGGTCAGGCCAACCAATACCGCGTGATCCTCGAGGCAAAACCGGAATACCAGAACGATCCGACCTCGCTGGCGAAGCTCTACGTTCCCGCCTCCGGCGTCCAAGCAGTGGCCCAGCCCACCTCGCTGACCTCGACCTCGCCCACCGTCATTCCGACGGTCTCCGGCGCCGCGATGGTGCCGCTGAGCGCCATCGCTCGCTATGAGTATACCACCGCTCACTTGGTGGTCGCTCACCAGGAGCAATTCCCGGCGGTCACGATCAGCTTCAATCTCGCTCCCGAGGCCGCGCTCAGCGACGCAGTCGCGGCGATCTCGCAGGCCGAGCACGAGATCGGCATGCCGACCTCGGTGATCGGCAGCTATTCCGGAGACGCGGCCGAGTTCGCCAAGTCGCTCGCCGGCGAACCCTGGCTGATCCTGGCGGCCGCGGTCACCATCTACATCGTGCTCGGCGTGCTGTACGAGAGCTTCATCCACCCACTCACCATCCTATCCACGTTGCCGTCGGCCGGCGTCGGCGCACTGCTCGCGTTGATGCTCTACAAGCAGGACCTTTCCGTCGTCGCCCTCATCGGCATCGTGCTGCTGATGGGCATCGTGAAGAAGAACGCGATCATGATGATCGACTTCGCGCTCGAGGCGGAGCGCAAGCAGGGCCTCTCGCCGCGGGAGTCGATCGTCCAGGCTTCGCTGCTGCGGTTCCGTCCGATCATGATGACCACGCTCGCGGCCTTGTTCGGCGCGATTCCACTCGCGTTCGAATCAGGCACCGGCTCGGAGCTGCGCAATCCGCTCGGCATCACCATCATCGGCGGGCTACTGCTCAGCCAGCTGCTCACGCTCTATACCACCCCGGTCATCTATCTCGCGATGGAACGCGTGAAGAGGCGGTTGAGCCGCCCGGCGCCGCTGCAGACCGAGCTCGACCTGCCGGAGGAGCCCGAGCCTTCGCGACACCCGGCCGCGGAGTGACGGCATGAGCGGCGCCAACTTCTCCGAACCCTTCATTCGCCGACCGGTCGGCACCACGCTGCTTGCCATCGGGCTCTTTCTGGTGGGCGCGGTGGCCTACCGCTTCCTGCCGGTCGCCAGCATGCCGACGGTGGATTTTCCGACCATCAACGTCACCGCCAGCCGGCCGGGCGCCGATCCGGAAACGATGGCGGCGACCGTGGCGGCGCCGCTCGAGCGCCGGCTCGGAGAAATCGCCGGCGTCACCGAACTCACCTCCCGCAGCTCACTGGGCTCGACTCGCGTCACTATCCAATTCGATCTCGCCCGCAATATCGATGGCGCCGCGCGCGACGTGCAGGCCGCGATCAACGCCGCGCTCACGGATCTGCCGGCCGACCTGCCATCATCGCCGACGTTCCGCAAATCCAACCCGGCGGCAACGCCGATCATGATCCTGGCGCTCACGTCCAGCAACCTTCCGCCGAGCGTGCTCTATGATGCCGCTGATAGCGTGATCGCGCAGCGGCTCTCGCAGATCGAAGGCGTAGCCGAGGTCACCGTCAACGGCGCGGAGCAGCCCGCCGTCCGCGTTCGCGTCGATCCCATCGCGCTCGCTTCGATGGGCCTGGCGCTCGAGGACGTGCGCACCGCTATCGCCAACACCAACGCGGTGGGACCGATCGGCGCCTTCGGCGGCGCCGAGCGCGCGATCACCATCGCCACCAACGATCAGCTTCGGACCGCGGCGGAATACGACCCGATCGTGGTGCGCAGCGCCAACGGCGCGGTGGTGAAACTGTCGGCGGTCGCTTCGATCCAGCTCGGCGTGCGCGATCTTCGCGCGGCCGCCTGGTTCAATGGTCAACCCTCGGTGCTGCTGGTGATCAACAAGCAGGCCAATTCCAACGTGATCGAGACCGTCGACCGCATCTACGCGCTGCTGCCGGAAATCAAGCGCTGGATCCCCGCCGGCATCGACATCTCGGTGCTCTCGGACCGAACGCAGACAATTCGCGCGAGCGTGTTCGACATGCAGCTCACGCTGGTCGCCACCGTCGTTCTGGTCATGCTCGTGGTGTTCGTCTTCCTGCGGCGTGCCGCGACGACGATTGCCGCCGGTGTCACGGTGCCGCTGGCGCTCGCCGGCACCTGCGCGATGATGTGGGTCGCCGGCTTCTCGATCGACAACCTGTCGCTGATGGCGCTCGCAGTCTCGGTCGGTTTCGTGGTCGACGACGCCATCGTCATGATCGAGAACTGTTTCCACAATCTCGAGAAGGGCATGTCGCCGTTCCGCGCGGCCATCGAAGGCGCGCGGCAGATCGGCTTCACCGTCCTCTCGATCAGCATATCGTTGATCGCCGCCTTCATCCCGCTGTTGTTCATGACCGGCCTCGTGGGCCGTGTCTTTCGCGAATTCTCGGTGACGCTCGCCTTCGCGATCGCCGTTTCGACCGCGGTGTCGCTGACGGTGACGCCGATGATTTGCGCGCATTTCGTGCGCAAGCCGCCGAGCCCCGTCGCCACCCGGCTCGACCGCGTGGTTGAGCGCGTCTTGGGCGCGATGGTGCGCTTCTATGCGCGCAGCCTAGGCCTTGTGCTCGGCCACCGCGCGCTCATGCTTCTCATCATGGCCGCGACGATGGCGATCACCGCCATGCTCTATGTCCGAACCCCGAAGGGCTTTTTCCCGCTCGACGACACCGGCTTGATCTACGGCGGCACTCAGGCGTCGACCGAAGTGTCGTTCCAGGCGATGTACGACCTGCAGCAGAAGGCGGAAGCCGTGGTGCGCGCCGATCCCGCCGTCGCCGACGTCGGTTCCTCCATTGGCACCTCCGGCTGGAATGCCTCGGTCAATCGCGGCAACCTGTTCATCAGTCTCAAGCCGCTGGCCGAACGCGGCGGCCTGAATTCGCAAGCCGTGGCCAACAGACTGCGGCAGAAGACCGCCGACATCCCGGGGCTGCGGGTATTCTTCTTCCCGATGCAGGATGTGCGGGTGGGCGGCCGCCAGAGCGATTCCACCTACCAGTTCACGCTGTGGGATACCAACTATAGCGAGCTGCTGCTTTGGGCGCCCCGCATCCTGGCGAAGGTCCAGACACTGCCCGGGCTGGTCGATGTCTCGACCGACCGCGAACAGGGCGGCCTGCAAGTCAATATCGCGATCGACCGCATCGCGGCCTCGCGGCTCGGCGTGCGCGTGCAGGACATCGCCAATGCGCTCAACGATTCCTACGCCCAACGGCAGATCTCGACGCTTTATACCCAGCGCAACCAGTATCGCGTCGTGCTCGAAATCGATCCGCAATATCAGCGCGACCCGACCGACCTTGCCCGCGTCTATGTCAGCGGCGCCGGCAACACCCAGGTGCCGCTCAGTTCCGTGACCACCATCAACCGCGGGCTCTCCCCGCTCGTGGTCAACCACCAGGGTCAGTTTCCCGCCATCACCATCAGCTTCAGCCTCGATGAGAACACGCCCATCGAGCAGGCGACGCGGCTTGTCGATCAGGCGGTGGCCGAGCTGCATATTCCCGACACGCTGCACGCCGAATATGCCGGCGATGCGCGCGCCTATCGCCAGTCGATCGGCGCGCAGCCGCTATTGATCCTGGCCGCCCTCTTCGCCGTCTATATCGTGCTCGGCGTCTTGTACGAAAGCCTGGCGCACCCGCTGACCATCATTTCCACCTTGCCGTCCGCGGGCCTCGGCGCCCTCTTGGCGCTGCAACTCTTCAACGCCGAGCTTTCGCTGATCGCATTCATCGGCATCATCCTCTTGATCGGCATCGTCAAGAAGAACGGAATCATGATGGTCGACTTCGCGCTCGAAGGCGAGCGCAAGCGCGGCCTGCCGCCGGAGCGGGCGATCTTCGAGGCCTGCCTCGAGCGCTTCCGGCCGATCATGATGACGACCATGGCGGCGCTCTTGGGCGCCGTGCCGCTGGTGATCGCGACCGGCCCGGGATCGGAACTGCGCCGGCCGCTCGGCATCACCATCGTCGGCGGGTTGCTGGTCTCGCAGATGCTCACGCTCTACACGACGCCCGTGATCTACCTCTTGCTCGACAAGCTGCACCGGCGGCTGTGGGGTGCCCGCGTCCCTCGCGAGCCGGGCCAATTGCTCAAGGCCGCGGCTCGCGCGCTACGGTCGTAAACCTGCAATAAAGCGACGCTACGCCGACTTCGCCGCCGGCGGCGGCAGATCGGCGAACTCCTGCGCATAGGCCTGATCCATACGCGGGGCAAGGCCGCGCTTGGCCAACTCGTCGGCGAACATTCTCCGCACCATCGGCGTCTCGTCGGCATAGTCGATCTGATCGCCGCCGAGGCGCCGGCTGATCCACGCCTTAGGAACGCCCTGCGCGTTGCGGATGGAAACCACCTCGTGCTTGAAGGCGAGATAGCGCGCGGGCGCGGCGCCGGTGTTGAAATGCTGGTGGAACCACATGTTCGGCGGCACGATCAGCGTCCCGACCTCCCAGTCATAGCGCCGCGGCTCGTCGCCCTCGGGCCACATCAGCGAATAGCCCTCCCCCGAGAGGATGATCACGTGGGCGCCGGGACCGTGGGCGTGGCCTTTCTTGTAGGTGCCGATCGGAAACTGGGAGATGTGGCTGTTCATCGAGCCCTTGGCCATGTTGAAGCGGATGTGCCCGCCGCCGGCGCCGCGTTCCTTGGCGCTGATCAGCGGCAGATTGACCGCGTCGGCCACGAAGTTGGTGACGAGCAGGAGACCCTTCTGCTCGCCCTTGGCGCTGAAATAGTCGGGCTCGCCGTTGAAGCGGTTCTTGAAATCGTGCTTGGTGTTGAAGACGAACTCCACGTCCTCGTAGAGATTGATCACCGGCGGCGCATTAGTGACGGCGACGTAGCGCGCCGGCGCTTGGCCGGAGCCGTTGAAGTGCTGGTGCCAGCAATTGAGCGGAATGGCGAACATCGCGCCCGCCTTCCACTCGAAGGTGATGCGCCGGCCCTGGTCGTTCCACACGGTGGTGGAGCCGCGGCCGTCGAGGACCAGAACCATTTCCTCGAACAACTGGCGCTGCGGCTCGAGCTTCTTGCCGGGCGGGATCTCGCAGACATAGCAGTCGTTGGAAGTGCGCGAGGCCTCGTGATTGATGTAGACGCCGGCGCCACCGCGCCGCGCCCACGGCTTGAGCTCGACGGTGCGCAGGTTGCGCACGTAATGCGCGCTGATGATGTCGAGACCTTCGCCGCGCACCCAGCGCAGGTAAGGCGTGTCTTTTTCGGTGGAGAATTTCTTCGCCAGCTCTTCCGAGACGATGGCGTCCTTGGCCATGCCTTGCTCCTTGCAGAAACCGCTCATCGGTGGTCAGTGATGAGCAAGCGGACATCACCGACGAGGAAGCGGACATCACAGCTCGCGTAGCTGCTTGGGCTTGACGCTTCTGTTGCTGATTCTGACGACCGATTGGCGATCACTGACGACTGATAGCGACGCATTTGTCCGCCTTCATGCGCAGATAGATCGGATCCCCGGTCGGCGTGCGCAACGAAGGATGCGCCTTGGCTAACAGCACAACATCGCCGACCTTGACATGAAAATCCAGATAGTCGCCCAGAAAATCCTTGGCGTCGACGGTGCCCTTGCAGACGTTGTCGCCATCGGCGGCGGTCGGCGGTTCTTCGGACAATTCCACGTCCTCGGGCCGCACCGATACGATCACCGTGGCGTTCTTGCTCACACCCTCGCTGGCGTGCGCCTTGAGCTCGCCCACGGCCGAGCTGACAATGCAGCGGCCATCCCCGAGCGCGGTGACGGTGCCACCGATGAAATTGGTGGTGCCGACGAAGTCGGCGACGAACTGATCCGTCGGTTGCTCGTAGATCTGGCGCGGCGTGCCGACCTGGACGACGCGGCCTTCATTCATCACCGCGATCTCGTGCGAAAGCGCTAGCGCCTCGGTCTGGTCGTGCGTGACGTAGACGGTCGTGAGATTGAGGTCGCGCTGCAGGCGCTTGAGCTCGGAGCGCATGCGGTCGCGCAGCTTGGCGTCGAGGTTGGAGAGCGGCTCGTCGAGCAACAAGAGCTGCGGCTCCATCACCAGGGCGCGCGCGAGCGCGAGCCGCTGCTGCTGGCCGCCAGAGAGCTTGGTGGCGTCGCGATCGACCAGCTCCTCGAGCGCGACCGCGTGCAGCACGCGCATGACCTTGTCGCGGATGTCCTTCTTGGCGAACCTGCGCACCTCCAGCGGAAACGCCACGTTCTGGAAGACGTTCATGTGCGGCCAGATGGCATAGGACTGGAACACCATGCCGAAATTGCGCTTGTTGGGCGCGACGAAAATCCTCTTGTCCGACGAATAGACGAGCCGCCCGGCGACCTCGATCTCGCCCGCAGTCGGCTTCTCCAGCCCGGCGATCGAGCGCAGCGTCGTGGTCTTGCCGCAGCCCGAAGGTCCGAGCAGCGTGAACAGTTTACCCTCCGGCACCTCGAACGAGACGTTCTGCGCGGCTTTGACCGCGCCACCGCGCTCGTTGGCGTATTCGGTGAAGAGCGATCTTACGCTCAGCACGTTTCCATCCCGCGTATTTTATGTTTCCGCAATTCCGAACCGCCTGCCGGCGAGCTGCGCCAGCATGACCATCAGGAACAGCGCGACGATCAGCATCACGCCGAGCGCCGAAAGCTCCACGTACTGCCCATTCTGCCATAGCTCCCATATCATGATCGATACCACTTCGGTGCCCGGCGAGTAGAGCAGGATCGAGCTCGACAGCTCGCGGATCGAGACGATCATCACGTAGATCCACCCGGCCAGCAGCCCCGGCTTCAACAACGGCAGAACGACGCGGCGAAAGGTCATGCTCCAGGAAGCGCCGCTCATCGCCGCCGATTCCTCGAGCTCCTTGTGAATCTGCAGCATCGAGGCCGAGTTGTAGCGCATGCCATAGGGAAGAAAACGCGTCACGTAGGCGATGAACATGATCCAAAGCGTGCCGTAGACGCCGATGTCGATGTAGAGATAACAGACCATGATCGCGAGTCCGAGCACCAGCCCGGGAAAGACCAGCGGCAGCGACGCAAGGTTGTCGAGCATCCAGCGCCCCGGCACTTTCGTGCGCACGACGATCCATGCGATGACCGCCGATATCAGCATGACGGTGGTGGCGCTGCCGAGTGCGAGCACCACGCTGTTCCACACCGTGTTGACGAATTGCGGATAGGCGAGCACCGCGCGGTAGGAATCGAGGCTGACGCGGCTGAGCGCCGCCCACGACGGCGCACTGTAGAATTTCTGCAGCGACGACCATGCCAGCACCAGGAACGGCAGCAGCACGATCACGACGAAGTAGAGAATGAAGATCGTGGCCGTGAGATAGCGCCATCGGCCGAGGTCGATCGTGCGCGGGCGAAAGCCCTTGCCGGTCACGGTCGAAAATCGCGCACCCTGGCTCGACAGCCGCGACTGCGCATAGATACCGATCGACGTCAGCAGCAGCAGCGTCACGGCGTAGGCGGCGGCGAGCCCGATCTGGCTCGGATATTGATGGATGGCCTGATAGATCGAGGACGTGTAGACGTGGATGCCCACCGGCAGCCCGAGCAGTGCCGGCACCTCGAACGATTCGATCGAGCGCACGAACAGGATCAGCAGCGATCCCAGCGCCGCCGGCCAGGCCAGCCGCAAGGTGATCCGCCGCGCAATTTGCGGCACGGAGGCCCCGCTCATCGCGGCTTGCTCCTCGAGCGCGGGGTCCATGGAGCGGAACGCCGCCGTCATCAGCAGAAACGCCATGGGCGAATAGTGCAGCCCATCGACCCAGATCATCCCCGCCATGGTGTAGACGTTCACGAACACGGCGTCGGTGTCGAACAGCTTCTGCAGGGCGAGATTGACCAGGCCGATCTTCGGGCTCGCCAGCATGATCCACGACACCGTGAAGAGAATGCCGGGGATCACCAATGGAATGATCGCTAGCGCGAAGAACAGCGTCTTGAACGGCGTATTGGTGCGCTCGTTCATCCAGGCAAGACCGGTGCCGACGACGAGCGAAAGCACGGCGGCGCCGGCCGCGAACTGCAGGGAGTTGAAAAACAGGCGCGCATTGTCGGCGCTCAGATATGCGGTGCGGAAGTTCTCGAGCGTGTAGTGCGCCGGCAGCGTCGCCGTCTGCGGCGTGAGAAAGCTCTGCCAAAGCAGGAACACGAGCGGAACGAGGGCGAGCCAAACGACCAGTGCCACCGGCACGCCGATCACCACCCATCCGGCATCGAGTCGCGGGGCGACAGCGGGCAAAGAAGCAAGCCGCCCGACCGCGTCGGTCACTGGATGGACTCGCGTACGGATCCGAATCGGACTCTAGTCATGGTCGCGATGATGATGGTGGCCGTGACCGCCATGATCATGATGATGGCCGTGCCGATGAGCATCGTCATGATCATGATGATGAATACGCTGATGCGGGCGGCCGCGGCGCGGGTCTTCGCTGAACAGCAGCGATTTGATCGTCACCGGCACGGTGAATGACGGCATGCGGATGCGTCCGAGATCGATGTAGTCGAAATCGCGCAGCACCAACCCGTCGATCGCCAGGATCTCGCTCTCGATCAGCAGCTCTTCACGCAAGATGGCCCCCAGCGTCTGCGCAACGTCGCCGTCGAGCATGATGTAGAGCGGCTTCCTACGCTCGATCGTGGTGGCGAGACCATGGCGGATGCCCTCGGCGAAAGCCAGAATGCGCTCGTAGGACGGCGCACCCCGCCAGCGCAGCGCGAGCGCCACCTCGCCCTCGCCCTCGATGAGATCGAAGGCGGTGAAATGCGCGCGGATCGCCTTGGCGAGCTCATCCGCATCGATACTCTCCTCGCAGACATAGGACGGTTGCAGAACCTGCAGATTGCGTCGCGGCAGAAGCTCGCCGGGCTTGCTGATGTAGCTGGTATTGCCGCTGAGCTGCACGCTGTATTCAGAGGCCCCGAGCGCGGTGGCGCGGATGCACTCGCCGGCCGGGAGCAGCGGCCATGGCAGCGCGCCGGCATCGATGCGCGCGCGGATCGCGCGGCCGAGGCGGCGTCCCATGTCGCCGAAGTCGCGGTCCTCGCGGCCATAGACATATTCGCCGACGCCGCCGGAAAACATTATCCCGTCGATGCGGCCGAAATCGGCGATCGGATCGGTCAAATAGAGAGGCTCGAGCGCGTGCGGCAGCGGACGTTGCGTGAGCGCCGCCACCAGCAAGTCCGCCATGCTTGCCGCGACCTTGTCGAGTTGCGGGGGTGAGAGCACATCGCCGCGCGACCAGAAGAAACCGGCCTGGCGGGCGTGAAACTTTCCCGCCGGATCGAGCCGCACGAGCCGGCCGATGTCGTCGACCACCTGCAGCCGACCGCCGATATGCAGCGCAGCCGTCACGGTCACGTCGCCGTTCTCGACGATACCGAGCTTGGTGGTGCCGCCGCCGATGTCGACGTTGAGGATACGCTTGCTCTGATCGTACGACAGCTTCGATGCGCCCGAGCCGTAGGCCGCCAGCATCGATTCCATGTGGTGCCCGGCGGTGGCGGTGACGAAATCGCCGCCTTGCTCCGCCAACAGGGCGGCAATCGCCTCGGCATTCTCGCGGCGCAACGCCTCGCCGGTGAGGATGACCACGCCGGTGTCGATATCCCGCGGCGCAACGCCCGCCGCCGCGTAGGCCTCCTCGATGATGGCGCCGAGCGCGACGTCGTCGATGCGCTCGTCGCTCGCATAGGGCGTCAGCGCCACCGGCGACTGGAACAAGGTCTCGCGCGACACGACGTAGTAACGGCTGGTAAGGTCCTCGCCGTAGCGGCGAAGATTGATGCGCGAGAAGATGACCTGCGTGCCGGACGAGCCGATGTCGATACCGACCGTCACCAGCGTCACATGATCCTGGATCCAGATCGGGTTCTCTTCCAGCCGCTCGTCGCTGTCGAACTCGAAATGATCATGGTCGTGATCGGCGTCGCCGTCGTGCTCATGCACGACATCCTGGCCGAGCAGATGGTCGGCGACGGTGTGACTGGGTTTGCGATCCTCGGCCATTCCAACCCGCTCCGGCGCCGCAACGCTCGCATATGCCGCATGCGCGCGCCCCTCGCGTTATCGCACGGCGCATTTGCGCTGGTCAAAGCGCAATCCATTTGAGAGAGGTCGCTCGCCGGCGCTGCCGCGGCCCGCCAGCACGCGGCCAACGTTGCGGCGCACGCTTCATTGACAGAACCGGAACGGGCCGTCACCTTGCGCTCGCTGGCCAATCTTCCCCGGATGGATGTGACCGTGAGCGACACCAAGACCCCCAATGGCATGGCGGCCGAAGCCTATATCGCGCGGCTCGGCGAGCGCGGCATCGAATACGTATTCGCCAACGCCGGAACGGATTTCGCCCCGATCGTGGAGGCGCTGTCCCGGACGAAGGGTGCGAAGGCCCCGCGCTTCATGACGGTCCCGCACGAGAACGTCGCCATGGCCATGGCGCACGGCTATTACCGCATTGCCGGCAAGCCGGCCGCAGTGATGGTGCATGTCACCGTCGGTACCGCGAATGCGATCAACGGCCTGATCAATGCCGCCCGCGACAATATTCCGCTGCTGCTCGCCGCCGGCCGCACCCCGCTCACCGAGACCGGCAGCATCGCCTCGCGCAACCGGCCCATCCATTGGGGCCAGGAGGCCTTCGATCAGGGCGGCATGCTGCGCGAATACGTGAAGTGGGATTACGAGCTGCGCGCCGGCCAGCCGGTGGAAGCGGTCGTCGATCGCGCCCTCGACATCGCCATGAGCGAGCCGCGCGGACCGGTGTATCTGACGTTGCCGCGCGAGGTGCTCGCCGCCCCCGGGACGAAGCCGCGTCGAGACACGGTGCGCCCGCTCGGCGCGAGCGCCCCCGAGCCCGCGCGCGCCGCCATCGAGGAGGCCGCGCAGCTCATCGCCAAGGCGGAGTTTCCGCTGATCGTGACCTCGAGCAGCGGGCGCGTACCCGCGGCGGTGGGCGCGCTGGCGGCGCTCGCCGAACAATTCGCATTACCGGTGGTGCAGGCGGAAGCGCGCGATATGAACCTGCCGACCGATCACCCCATGCATCTCGGCCACGACGTGGGCGCGTTCCTGCCGAAGGCCGACGTGGTGATCGTGATCGACAGCGTCGTGCCCTGGATGCCGCGCAACCATCAGCCGCGCAAGGACGCCAAGGTCATCCACATTTCCGCCGATCCGCTCGAGACCCGTTATCCATTCCGCGAGGTCGAAGCGGATCTGCTGGTCACGGGCTCTTCGCTCGCAGCCATGGTCATGCTGCGCGAAATCCTCACCGAGGCGATGAAAGGGAAGAAGACCGCGATCGAGGGCCGCCGCAAGGCGCTGGCCGCGGTGCGCGACGAGATCGATGCCAAGCGCCGCAAACTGATCGAGACCGTGAAGGACCAGACCCCGATTCATCCCGCCTGGCTGGCGGCCTGCATCAACCAGGTGAAATCGGAAGACGCCATCGTCATCAGCGAGCTTGGCGCTCCGCTTCCCGTGCTCCAGCTCACCAAGCCGCTGAGCTTTATGGGCGGCTTGCTGTCCGGTGGGCTCGGCTTCGGGCTCGGCGCCGGGCTCGGCGCCAAGCTTGCCGCCCCCGAGCGCGAGGTGATCGTCACCGTCGGCGACGGTTCCTACATGTTCGGCAACCCGGTTCCTTACCACTACGTGGCGCGCGCCGAGAATCTGCCGACGCTCACCGTCGTTGCCAACAACCAGTCCTGGCTGGCGGTGCGGCAATCGACGCTTGACGTCTTCCCCGATGGTCACGCCGCCAAGGCCAACGTGATGGCGCTCACCGAGCTCAAGCCGTCGCCCGACTACGAGAAGGTGATCGAGACCTGCGGCGGCCGCGGCGAGAAGGTCGAGGGCCCCGGCGATCTCGTGCCGGCGCTGCGGCGCGGCCTCGAAGCCGTGCGCGCGGGAACGCCGGTGACGCTCAACGTGCAGACGCAGGCGCGGCGGTAATTGCGCAGGCGAGGAAACGCCGTGCTGGAAAAAACCCAAAGCCCGCAAGCTCAGCGCTTCAACGCCTACGATCGGCCCCACGACGATTTGCGCGAGTTCATCGCGCGGGCCGAGCGCGCGGGCGAGATCGTGCGCATCGCCGGCGCCGATTGGAAGCTGGAAATGGGCACGCTGGCCGAGATCGTGAATCACGCCCGGCCGGAGCCGCCGGCGATCCTGTTCGAGGAGGTGCCGGGCTATCCCAAAGGCATGCGGCTTCTCTCCGGCGCGACCAATTCATCGAAGCGGCTCGCGATCGCGCTCGGATTGCCGGTTCCCCGCAATCCGCTCGACGTGGTGCGCGCCTATCGCGACCGCATGAAAATCCACCGGCCGATCCCGCCCAAGACCGTGGCCAAGGGACCGGTATTCGAGAACATCGACCGCGACGGCGAGGTCGATGTGCTGAAATTCCCGGTGCCGTTCCTGCACGAGCACGACGGCGGCCGCTACGTCGGCACCGACGATCTCGTGATCATGCGCGATCCGGAGGCGGACTGGGTCAATGGCGGGACCTACCGCGTGATGGTGCAGGACAAGACTCACGTCTCGCTCTGGATCTCGCCGGGCAAGCATGGAAGACAAATTCGCGAGAAGTACTTCCGCGCCGGAAAGCCCTGCCCGGTGCTGATTTCCTGCGGGCATGATCCGCTCTTATTCCTCGCCGGCGGCAACGAGCTCAAGTTCGGCCTTTGCGAATACGACTATGCCGGCGGCCACCGCGGCGAGCCGTGCGAGATCGTGCTGAGCGAGCTTCATGGCCTGCCGATGCCGGCCCATGCCGAGATCGTGCTCGAAGGCGAGATGGTGGAGAACGTCACGGCGAAGGAAGGACCGTTCGGGGAGTTCACGGGTTATTACGCCTCGAGCCCGAGCCACCAGCCGCTGGTCGAGGTCAAGCGTGTCTACTACCGCAACGATCCGATCCTCGGTATCGCCTCGCCGATGCGCCCGCCGTCGGATTTCTCCTTCAGCAAATGCGTGATGAAGGCCGGCATGATCTGGGACGAGGTGGAACGCGCGGGACTGTCCGGCGTCGCCGGCGTGTGGGTGCACGAATTCGGCGGCGCGCGCATGTTCAACGTCATCGCCATCAAGCAGGCCTATCCCGGCCATGCGCGCCAGGCCGGGCTGCTGGCAGCCGGCTGCCAGTCGGGTTCCTATCTCGGGCGGTTCGTCGTCGTGGTCGACGAGGATGTCGATCCGACCGACCTGTTCGACGTGATGTGGGCGATGTGCACGCGCTGCGATCCCGCCAACGACATCGAGTTTGTGCGCCGCACCTGGAGCGGGCCGCTCGATCCTTTGCTCGACAAGGCAAGCTCGACCAATTCGCGCGCCATCATCGATGCCTGTCGGCCATTCGAGCGGCTTGCGGATTTTCCCATGGTCGCACGCGCAAGCCCCGAGTTGCGGCAGAGGGTCAAGGAAAAGTTCGCCGATCTCCTCGGCAAGATCGGATGCGCCTGATACGAATACCCTCCCCTGCGAATGGTGATAGTGGCGAATGACGAATAGCGAGTGACTCCATTCGCTGCCCTTACTCGCTGCTCTCGTTTCGCTGTTCTCTTATGGCTAGTTCGCCCACTCGCCACTTCGCTGCACACCTGACGGAAAGAACCCAGACATGCCCGACGCTTTCGCCGAACTGCGCCACGAACTAGCCGTGGCCAACCGCATTCTCGCCAATGAAGGCATTATCGACGCGTTCGGACACATCAGCGTCCGCAATCCCAAGGATCCGGACTGCTATTTCATTTCGCGGCACCGCGCCTCGGAGCTGGTCGAGCCGTCCGATATCCTGGAGATGACGCTCGATTCCAAGCCGGTCGTGCCCACCAACGTGCGTCTCTACAGCGAGATGGTGATCCACGGCGAAATCTACAAAGCGCGGCCCGACGTCAATTCCGTGTGTCACCACCACGCGCCTGCAGTGCTGCCCTTCTGCGCGACCGGGGTGGAGCTCGTTCCCCTCTTCCACCTCGGGGGGACGCTCGGAGCCAAAGTGCCGTTCTGGGATAGCCGGGATGAATTCGGCGACACCAATCTGCTGGTGAGAACGCCGGAAGAAGGCGCCTCGCACGCCCGCGCGCTCGGCCCGCACTACATGCTGCTGCTGCGCCGCCACGGCGCCTCGCTTGCCGGCAAATCGCTGCGCGAATGCGTCTTTCGTTCGATCTACACCACCCGCAACGCCGAACTGCAATTGCGCGCGATGGCGATCGGAACGCTGGGGCCGCTGTCGGCGGGGGAAGTGGAGAAATGCGGTGGTCACAACCTCGGTTCGCGCGGGGTCGAACGGGCGTGGGAATATTGGGTGACGCGGCTGCAAAAGGCAGAAGCGATGTGGGCCGCGGCCGGCCTGCCGCGACTGAAGGACCTTGCCGCGGTGGCGCGGCCGCAAACGGCTGGGCTTGCGCCGACAAGACGCGCCGCGCGGCGCGAGGAACGCGCAAGGAGCAGGACCGGCACAAAAAATAGGCGGTGATTCGGCCGCGTTAACGATTCGTTTACAACCGCCGGAGCTACAATCCTCCCGTGGACAACGGGCTTTTGTCGAGCGTCGCGGCCGCGATTCGAAAACGGCAGCACCACGGCAAGAGAATTCACAATAGTTGACGCGTGATGCCCGATTGTCGCCAAAAACGATTTGTACCCGCCCCTCGTACGAAACATCGGGGGAACACGATGCAAACAAGGCGAACCTACCAGGTGCAACATTGGCCCGACGGCCAGTGGAGTCCCGAGCACAACTGGCGCAAAATCGAAGCCAACAGCGAAAGAGAAGCAGCCGAGAAAGTGTGCGGTCTTGCATTGACTGATAACGGAACACTCGCGCAACTTCGCGCCCGCGTCCTCACCTTCGGCGATCTCAAACAACGCAGCGCCACCTCGTTTTATGCGGTCGAGTAGGCCGCGCACCTTCTCTCCGATCGCCCCTCGTACGATCTCCCCATCACCCATCGCTGCTTGACGTGACCGCCGCCGGCGGTAGCGCGCGCATGGTGGAGCTTCGGGCGGCGGGCGAATCCTTCGGCGGGGCTGGGGCGCGCATCGCTTTTGCGTATACGTGCGTTGCCAACCCGCCCAGCTTTCGCGGCATGTTCCGCATGGCGAAACGCGTGCGTGGGCGAGCGTTGCGCGTCTCCCCGTTATCCCGTAATGACAGCGCACACGGTTCCATCACAGCTCGCTTGCAACAACGGGCGGCACGGATCGCGCAAGCGCGGCCGATTCGAAGGGAGGTCCGCGGTGACGGGCATGTACGATCAGGTACGGCCGGGCATTGGTCACAACCAGCCCGAGGAGTTTGCCGAGGAGAAGAAGCACGAAAGGTGGGAGCGCTGGGCCAAGAAGCGCACCTTCGTGCGCGCGCTGGAAGGCACCTACAGCCACCTCTACAAGGCGTTGCTCGAGGAGAAGCGGGTCTATTCGTCCCGCGACGTGCCGTGGAAGGGCGGCCCGGGCCAATTCGGCAAAAGCGTGATCAGCCCGCAAGCGACCACCATCATCCAATCGATGGAATCGCATATCGAGGCCTACGCGCCGGGGGCTTACGGGCAGAAGCACGGCCACCTCAACAGCGCGGTGTTCTACGTGCTCAAGGGCCGCGGCCATGACGTGCACGACGGCCGCCACATCCCCTGGAAGGCCGGCGACGTGATGATCGTCGAGAACGGTTGCGTCCATCAGCACTTCAACGATGATCCCGAGAACGAAGCAATTCTCCTGGTGTTCAAGGCCAAGCCGCTGTTCCTGTTCATGCATCTCCTGTTCCAAAAGATCGTGGAATGGCCGCCCGACAAATTGCCGCCTGGCCAGGACTCCTACAAACCACCGGCCGACATTTGAGGAGCGTGAAGATGCCTTTCGAGGACAAAGGTCCGGCGCTGTCCGGCTCCGCCAGCTGCACCTTCCACGCCGACGACGTCGCGGCTTCGCAGAATTTCCGCAAGCAGTACGAAACGCGCCCTAACGTGGTCAAAGCCGAAGACATGCCGTGGGAGCGTTCCGCCGACGGCTTGATCAAGCATCTCGTGCACCATCGCCTGAATACGCGCGAATGCTGCGTCGAGGCCTATATGCAGTTCCTCAAGGCCGGCGAGCGCTCCGGCAAGCACCGGCACATGTGGGAAGAGGTCATCTTCGTGGTCGAAGGCTCAGGCTACGACCTGCATTGGGACATGAAGTTCGACTGCCTCGATGCCTTCAAATGGGAATGGGCCGAGGTGCCGAAGAAGTTCGAGTGGAAAGAAGGCGACTACATCTACATCCCACCCTTCACCACCCATCAGCACTTCGCGACCGCCGAGGCGCGGCTCATCATGATGGGCAACCGGATGGTCAAGGAGATGGGTTACGACTGGTTCGATCAGGTGGAGAACGCGCCGGGGTTCGAACCCGGCCAAAAGTCGGCCCGTTGACGTCCGAGGAGTTCGGTCGATGCGTGTTGGCACTTGGGCTTGGCGCGTCGCCGCCCTGCTCCTCACATTTGCGCCGATGTCGCTGGCGCAGCCGGCGGCATATGCGCAGTCCCCCGCGGAATTCTACAAGGGCCGCAACGTCGAGCTTTATATCGGCTACAGCGTGGGCGGCGCCTACGACCTTTATGCGCGCGTGCTGGCCCGTCATCTCAGCAAGCACATCCCGGGCAGCCCGACCATCATTGCCAAGAACATGGAGGGCGCCGGAAGCCTCCGCCTCGCCAACTGGCTCTACAATGTCGGTGCCAAGGACGGCACCGTGCTGGCCACCATCGGCCGTGGCACCGCGTTCGATCCGCTGCTCGGCTCCAAGGGCGCGCAGTTTCGAGCCGACAAGTTCACCTGGGTCGGCAGCGCCAACAACGAGGTCAGCGTGTGCGTCGCCTGGAAGACGAGCGGCATCACCGACTTCGAAGACACCCTGAGCAGGGAGCTCATCGTCGGCGGGACCGGTCAGGCGGCCGACACCGATCAGTTTCCGCGCATCCTCAATGGCGTGCTGGGCACCAAATTCAGAATCGTCACCGGCTATCCCGGCGGCAACGATGTCACGCTCGCGATGGAACGGGGCGAGGTCAAGGGACGTTGCGGCTGGTCCTGGTCGAGCGTGCTCTCGACGCACAAGCGCTGGATCGAGGACAAGTCGATCACCGTCCTGGTGCAATTGTCGCTCAACAAACATCCCGATTTGCCCGACGTTCCGCTCGTCATGGATTTTGCCAAGACCGAGGACCAGCAGCAGATGTTCAAGCTGATCTTCGCGCGCCAGGTGATGGGCCGGCCTTATCTCGCGCCGCCCGACGTGCCGAAGGAGCGCGCCGAGGCGCTGCGCAAAGCCTTCATGGACACGATGAAAGATAATGAATTTCTCGCCGACGCCGAGAAGTCGCAGCTGGAGATCAACCCGGTCGACGGCGCAGAGGTGGAGAAGTTGGTGAAAGAGCTCTACCAGACGCCAAAGCCGCTCGCCGACAAAGCGGCGCAATTCATCCGGCATTAAATTGTGCGCGAGCTTGATCGCCTCGGCTCGTTCCCGCACTTGCATGATGGGCACAATGCCGCATGAATGATCGCAAGAGCGCCCCGGTGCAGGAACAGCGTGGGCGAGGGCAGTCCGCGAGAGCGAACTATCGCGGCTGGCAATCCGATGTGATCGTCGACCTGATCAAGCGCTACGGCTTTCCGCATATCACGCTCAATCCCGGCGCAAGCTTTCGCGGCCTGCACGATTCGCTGGTCAACTACGGCGGCAACGAGCCGCCGATGATGCTGTGCCAGCACGAAGAGATCGCGGTGCAGATCGCGCACGGCTATGCCAAGGCGACCGGCAAGCCGGTGGCGGTGATCCTGCACGATCTCGTCGGGCTGCTGCACGCCTGCATGGCGATCTACTACGCCTATATCGACCGGGTGCCGATCTTCATCATCGGCGCGACCGGCCCGATGGATGAAGGCAAGCGCCGCCCGCACATCGACTGGACGCATTCGGCGCTCGTTCAGGGCAACGCCGTGCGCGACTATGTCAAGTGGGATTATCAGCCGACCTCGATCGAGGGCGTGCCGGAAAGCTTCGCACGCGCCTATTCGATCATGACCACCGAGCCGCAAGGCCCGGTCTATATGTGCTACGACGCCGCGCTTCAGGAGGAGCCGCTGACCCGCAAGGTGCCGTTGCCCCCCGCCGGTGCGGCCGCGACACCCGCGCCGATGGCGTCCGATCCCAAAGCGATCGCGGCGATCGCGGACAAAATCATCGCGGCCGATCATCCCATGCTGCTCGCCGAATATGCCGGCCGCCGCGCCGGCGGCTTCGAAAGCATGGTGGAGTTGGCCGAGACCGTCGGCGCGGCGGTATGGGACGTCAACAACGCGCTTAATTTTCCCAACAAGCACCCGCTATGCCTGAGCATGGACCCGGCATCGCTTCGGCGCACCGATCTGGTCGTGGGTCTCGACGTCAACGACTGGGAGAAACAGCTCACCGAGCTCAACAGCGCCATGCGCACGCGCGAGCCAATCACGCCGGCGTCATGCGACTTCGTCGAGATCGGCTTCGGCGAGATCAATATCAGCAAATGGGCTTTCGACTATTGCCGCATGCAGCCCTGCTCGATCCGGGCGCTGGGCGACACCGCGCTCGCCATTCCGGCGCTCACCCGCATCTGCAAGGAGCGCATCGCGGGCGACGGCAAGCTCAGAGCCCGCGTCGCCGAGCGCCGCGCCGCGATCGGCAAGCGCCACGACGAGGTGTGGGCAAAATGGCAGGAAGATGCGCACCACAACTGGGACGCGTCGCCGATCACCTTCTCACGGCTCGCGCTCGAAGTCTGGGAGGTGATCAAGAACGAGGACTGGGTGCTGTCCGCGAACACGCTCAAGCAGCAGGTGCGCAAGCTGTGGGATTTCGACAAGCCCTACCGCCATCCCGGCGTCGAGCTCGGCACCTCGACCCAGATCGGCATCTCGCTCGGCGTGGCGCTCGCGCACAAGGGCACGGGACGCGTCGTGGTCGACATCCAGCCCGATGGCGATCTGATGTTCGACGCCGGGGCGCTTTGGGTTGCGGCAAAATATGAAATTCCGATGCTCGTGGTCATGCACAACAACCGCGCCTATTACAACGACTGGGAGCACCAGATCCGCATGGCCAAGCTGCGCGGCACCGACGAGGCCAAGGCCCATATCGGCATGGATTTGTTCGCTCCGGAGCCGGACTTCGGCGCGCTTGCCCGCGCCATGGGCTGCTACGGCGAAGGACCGATCGACAAGCCGCAGGACATCCGGCCCGCGCTGTTGCGCGCACTCGCCGAGGTCAAGAAGGGGCGGCTCGCGCTGGTGGATACCGTCACGCAGCACAGATGATTGGCCGTTCTCCCTGCGAAGCAGGGCGAAGAAAGAACGTCACGCCGGTTCCAGACCCTTCTGTTTGAGCAGGCGCGGCGACTCGGCCACCACGAACTTTACCAGCGCCGCGGCGACGTCCGGCGCTTTCGCCGCCGTGAGCACGCCCGCCGAGAAGGTCGTGATCTTCTGCAGCGCTGCGGGCAGCGGGCCGACGATCTCGATGCCGGCGACCGGAAGAAGCTCGCTGATCTGCTGGATGCCGATCTCGGCGTCGCCCTTGGCGACCACCTCGCCGATCGGAGTCCCGGGATCCGGGATCACGATCTTCGCTTTCATCACCTCGGCGATGCCGAGACGCGCCAACACGGTGGGAAAATAGATGCCGCTCATGCCGGTCTTGGAGTGGGCGACCGACTTGGCCGCAAGCAGCGCGCGTTTCAACGCCTCGGGCGAACCGAGGTCGGGCCGCTTCGCGCCCTTGCGCACCGCGACGCCAATGCCGGAGCGGGCGAGGTCGACGCGGCTACCGGCGACCACCTTGCCATGCCCGGTGAGGTCGTCGATCGCCTCGGCGGTCAGGATGGCGAGGTCGCCGCCGGCGCCGCCTTCGAGATCCTTCAGCAGACCGTTCGTGGAGCCCCAGGTGACCACGATTTTCGTCCCGCTCGTGCGCTCGAACGCGGGTATGAGATCGAGCATCACCGACTTCACGCCGTTGGTGCAGAGAACTTCCATTGCGGCGATCCTTTCACGTTTCCCAATCATTCCGCGTTGACGCCGGGTGGGCGAAGATGCCACTTCTAAAGCCCGAGCGGGAGAGCCAAGCGCCGTCGAGCGAAAAGGTTGCGTGCGGGAGAGGATGCGATCATGGACAGCGAAAGCACCCGCATGAGCTCGGCCGCCGAAGCGCGGTTCCGGATCGATTATCCCAATTCCAAGCCGCGCGTGGTCAAGGTCGTCGCGCTCGATGCGGCGAGCGAGCGCGTGGTCAAACGCGTGGCGCAACAGGGATGGCAGCGCGCGACGTTTTTCACCTCCATCAAGTTCGAGGGGGCAGCGCGCAGCGGCGAGAGCTGGTCGATGCAGGCTTGGCTCAGCGATCTCGCCGGCCGCACCAAGGCGCTGGTCGAGGAAGTGGCAGCCGCCGATCTTGTGGTGATGGTGTCGAGCGCCGGCACCAGCGCGCAGGCCGCCGCGGTCATCGGCGAAGCCTGCGCCGCGCGCAAAGTAATGACTATGGCGCTGATCATCGGCAGCGAGCAGCGCTCGAACGAGGAGCTGTCGAAGACGCTGGCGGCGCTACGACCCTACGCGTCGATGCTCGTCATCGCCAGCGGCGACGAATACATCGAGGAAATGCTGGCCGCATTGAGGGCGTAGGCCCGCTTGGCGCTATGCTTGCGTCCTGCCGCGATAGCCGAGCCGCGCCGAGACCAGATCTGCCGTGGCGATCACGTGCGGCATCACGGCGGCGATCGATTTTTTCGACAGCCGCGTGAGCGGCCCGGCGATGCCCACGGCGGCGACCACGTCGCCGCTGTCGTCGCGGATCGGCGCGGCGATGCACACCATGCCGATTTCGCTCTCCTCGTCCTCGATCGCGCAGCCACGCTGGCGCGTGGCGCCGAGCGCTTTGATGAATTTTTCCGCGCTGGTGATGGTCTTCGGCGTGCGCGGCTCGAGGCCAGCCTCGATCACGCGGTCCACCACGTCATTCGGTTGAAAGGCGAGGATCGCCTGCCCTTCGGCCGTGCAATAGGCGGGCTTGCGCACGCCGATATCGGAGCGCATGCGGAGCGCATGCGTGCCCTCGAGATTGTAGACATACATGATCTCGGTTTCGTCGAGAATCGCGAGATGCACGCTCTCGTTGATCTTTTCGCGGAGATCGTAGAGGTAGGGCCGCGCTTCGTTCGAGACGTTCATACGCCGGCGCACCAGCGCGCCGAGCCGAAAAAGCGCGATGCCGAGCTGGTACTTGCCGTTCTCCCGGTTCTGCTCCAGCAGACCTTCCGAGACCAGCGTGACCGCGAGCCGATGAACGGTGCTCTTCGCCAGCCCGAGGCGGCGCGCGAGCGCGCTGATGCCGATTTCGACCTCGTCCTCCGAGAACGCCTTGAGCAGCCGGATCGCGGTCGCGACCGAGGACAGCCGCGCGCGTCGTCCCCGCCCGTTGGTGTTGCCGGCTGCTTTCCTTCTCGCCATCCGCTTCTCGCCATCGGCGCGCCAGAGGCTTGAACCCGAGCTCGTTCCGCTCTGCGGACCATTGTTCCGCGGCATCTAGGCGCAGTGTCGCGGACGTGTCAATAATTCCATGCAGCGCGCACCGAACGGAGGCGGCGGATGAATGCCGTGCGCAAGATCGTCGTTGTCGGCGGCGGCCCGGCGGGCGTCGCGGCGGCGCTCGCCGCCAAGCAGCAGGACGCTGCCGCCGACGTCGTTCTGCTCAGCGACGAGTCGCAAGAGCCGTACGAGAAGCCGCCGCTGTCGAAGGCCGTGCTCACGGGAAAGGCGATGCCCCACGACGCGCCGATCGCCGGCCCGAAGGGCGTTGCCGCAAGCGGCGTCCGCCTCAAGCTCGGCACGCCCGTGAAGGCGATCGATCGCGCCGCGCGCGCGGTGATGACCGATGCGGGCGAGCGCATCGGCTACGACGCGCTCGTGCTCGCCACCGGCTCGATCAATCGCATGCTGCCGATGTTCCCGGCGCGGCAGAAGGGCGTTTACTATCTGCGCACCGAGGCGGAAGCGCGCGCGCTCAAGGCGCATCTGCATCAAGGCGGCTCACTCCTCGTCATCGGCGGCGGACTGATCGGGTTGGAAGTAGCGGCGTCCGCCGCGGAGCTCGGCGTCAAGACGACCGTGATCGAGATCGCGCCGCGCATCCTCGCGCGCGTCTGTAACGGCGATATCTCCGAGCTGATCCACGAACGCCATCGCATCCGCGGCGTCGATATCCGCGTCGACACCGCCGTCTCCGCGCTGCGCGAATTGCCTGATGGCCGGCTCGGCGTCGACATCGGCAGCGGCGACACCATCACGGCTGACCTCATCGTGGTCGGCGCCGGCGTCGCGCCCGACGATCGGCTGGCGAAGGCCGCGGGTCTCGCCACGCAAGACGGCATCGTGGTCGACGACCATGGCCGCACCAGCGATGCCGCGATCTTCGCGGCCGGCGACTGTACGCGCTTTCCCGGACCGCACGGGCCGGTGCGGCTGGAGAACTGGCGGCATGCCCAGGAGCACGGCGCGATCGCCGGCCGCAATGCAGCCGGCGGCGACGTCGTCTACAAGGTCGCGCCTTCGTTCTGGTCGGAGCAACACGACATGTATATCCAAGGCGTGGGCTGGCCCGTCGCACGACCGAGTGCGCACGTGCGCCGGCCGCTCGGCGCGGGCGCCACGCTGCTGTTCGAGCTCGACGGCACCCGCCTCGCGCACGCGTTGGGCATCAATGCGCAGCGCGACGTGGCGGTGGCGCGGCGGTTGATCGAGCGCGGCGTGCCGGTCGACGCCAGCGAGCTCGCCGATGCCGGCAAGCCGCTCGCTGCCATGCTCAAGGCGAAGGTATAGCCGCGTCGGCGGGCAGAACCACGAGGCCTACGGCGCATAGGTGACATCCATGACAACCGGAAAGAAGGAGCGCGTGGGCATTGTCGGCGTCGGCCGCATGGGCCTCGCGATGCTCAAGCATCTCGTCAAGCACGGCTATCAGGTGACCGCCTGTGACATCGACGATAAACAACTGGCCAAGGCGCGCGATGCCGGCGCCGCCACCGCCGAGACGCCGGCCGAGGTCGCGCGCGCAGCCGATTTCGTGATCATCGGCGTCGGCTACGACGACGAAGTCAATCAAGTCGTGCTCGGGACGGAGGGGTTGCTCGCCAATCTTGCATCCGGCTCGATCATCGCGGTGTCCTCGACCGCCAAGCCCGACACCGTCAAGTCGCTCGATGAGCGCGCGCGGGCGGCGGGCGTCGCCATCCTCGATGCGCCGATCTGCCGTGGCCGCTTCGCCGCCGATGACGGAACGCTGCTCGCGCTCGTTGGCGGCAAACCCGACGTGGTCGAGCGCGGACGCGCGATCTACCGCTGCTTTTGCTCCGACTATGCTCATCTCGGCGATGTCGGCCACGGCCAGGTCGGCAAGACCATGAACAACCTGCTGCTCTGGATCAATGCCGTGGGTTTGATCGAAGCGGGCCGGCTGGCCGAGACCACCGGCATCGATCTCGGCAAGCTGCGCACAGCCTTGCTGATGAGCTCAGGCGCCTCCGACGCGCTCAAGGAATGGGACAGAATCTCCTTCACTTGGGCGCTCAAGGACATGCAGATCGTCGCCGACCTGACCGACAAGGCGGGGCTCTCGCTGCCGATCACCGGCGCCATCAAGGAATTGGTCAAGGACGCGCGCCGCATCAAGGCGACGAACGCGCCGAAGTGGACGGGAACCGGGGATCAGTGATCAGGGGGTCGGTAATCAAAAGCCAGTAATCAGAGCTGCCCCGCTTTTTCTGATTCCTGATTCCTCATCACGACAAATCCATCGCCGAGACGCCGCCGTCGACGAACAGATTGGCGCCGTAGACGAACGAAGAATCCTCGCTCGCCAGGAACAGCACCGCTTTGGCGGCCTCCAGCGGTTGGCCCGGGCGCTTGGCCATGTTCGGCACCGGTCGCGAGGGATCGAACTCGTCCTTGCCGACCGGGGAGCCGATCTTGTTCGGCACGATCGCGTTCACCCTGATTTTGTGCGGCGCAAGTTGCGCCGCCATGGCGCGCGTCAAATTCGCGACCCCGCCCTTCGCGGCCGAGTAGGCGACGGCGCGGCTTCTGCCCATGAAGCCGGAGGTCGAGCCGATGTTGACGATCCGCCCGCCCGTGCCTTGTGCGGCCATCTGCTGGGCGACGTGCTTGCCCATGAGGAACTGGCTCTTGAGCGTGACCGCCAGCACCCGGTCCCACTCCTCCTCGGTGATGTCGAAAATGTGCTTGTTGTCGGAGATCGCGACGTTGTTGACCAAAATATCGATGCGGCCGAAGCGGTCCACCACCGCCCTGACCAGGGCGGCGACGTCGCTGCCCTTGGAGACGTCGGCGATGAACAGTTCGGCCTCGCCGCTCGAGCCCCTGATCGCGCCCACGACACGCTCGCCCCGCGGCTTGTCGACATCGACGATCGCAACTTTGGCCCCCTCGGCGGCGAACAGCTTGGCGACCTCCTCGCCGATATTGCGCCCGGCGCCGGTCACGACGGCAACCTGATCTTTGAGCTTCATCTGTCGGCCCCTCGTTCCCCTTCTCCCGTCATTACATTTAGCAAGAGGACGCGGCAACAAGTGCGGCCTCGCGGGACTGCCGCGAACATGATAGGAGAAATGCTCAGAACATGGATTTCGCCATGGCCGCGCCGCTCAAGACCGTCGAAGGCTCCAACATCGCCGCCCTGATGCACGAGATCGGCCAGCGGGCGAAAAGCGCCACGCGCGTGCTGGCGCTCGCGCCCACGGCGCAAAAGGACAAGGCGCTTGCGGCGATGGCTGCGGCGATCCGCGCGCGCCAGGCGGAGATCCTTGCCGCCAATGCCAAGGATGTGGCCGAGGCGAAGGCGGCGGGCGCGACGGCGGCCTTTCTCGACCGCCTCGCGCTCGACGAGCGCCGCATCGCCGCCATGGCCGACGGCCTCGACGTCGTGCGTGCCCTCGCCGATCCGGTCGGCGTGGTCGCCGAGCGCTGGACGCGGCCGAACGGCATGACCATCGAGCGCGTGCGCGTGCCGATCGGAGTCGTCGGCATCATTTACGAGAGCCGTCCGAACGTCACCGCCGATGCGGCGGCGCTGTGCCTGAAGGCTGGCAATGCGGCCATCCTGCGCGGCGGCTCGGAGAGCCACCGCTCGAACCAAGCCATCCACGCCGCGTTGATCGAGGGAATGCGCACAGCCTCGCTGCCGGAGGCTGCGATCTCCCTCGTGCCGACCCGCGACCGTTCCGCAGTCGGGATGATGCTCGCCGGCCTCGACGGCGCGATCGACGTCATCGTTCCACGCGGCGGCAAGGGCCTGGTCGCGCGCGTGCAGACGGAGGCGCGTGTGCCGGTCTTCGCGCATCTCGAGGGAATTTGCCATGTCTACGTGGACAGGGCTGCGAAGCTCGACATGGCGCACACCATCCTGCTCAATGCCAAGATGCGGCGCACCGGCGTCTGCGGCGCGGCCGAGACGCTGCTCGTCGACCGCGCGGTCGCGTCGACGCACCTCAAGCCGCTCGTCACAATGCTGCTCGACGCCGGCTGCGAAGTACGCGGCGACGAGGCCACGCGCGCGGTCGATCGCCGCGTGAAGCCGGCGAGCGAGGAGGACTGGTCGACCGAATATCTCGACGCCGTCATCTCCGCCAAGGTGGTCGACGGTGTGGACGCCGCGATCGAGCATATCGAGCGCTTCGGCTCACACCACACCGATTCGATCGTGACGGAAGATCACGCTGCGGCGGAAAAATTCCTCAACGAGGTCGATTCCGCGATCGTGTTGCACAACGCCTCGACCCAATTCGCCGATGGCGGCGAGTTCGGCTTCGGCGCCGAGATCGGCATCGCCACTGGCCGCTTCCATGCGCGCGGGCCGGTGGGCGTCGAACAATTGACCAGCTTCAAGTATCGCGTACACGGATCGGGGCAGATTAGACCGTGAAAACTCCGCTGGCGCAGGCGCAACCTTCTCCCGCGCGGGAAGAGGGTAAAGCGGCCACGGCGCGCATCGTGCTCCCTCCCCACGCTCCGGGGATGCGCATCGGTCTATTCGGCGGCACGTTTGATCCGCCGCACGAGGCGCATCTCGGCGCCTGCTTGATCGCCATGAAGCGGCTCGATCTCGACCGGGTCTGGTGGCTGGTGACGCCTGGAAATCCCCTCAAAGACACCCGTGGGCTTGCCCCGCTTGCCGGTCGCATCATCGCTACCAAGGCGCTCGCGCACCATCCGCGCATCGACATCACCGATTTGGAAGCGCAGATCGGCACGCCGTATACCTACAAGACCATCGCGTATTTGCGCCGGCACTGTGTGGGCGTGCGTTTCGTCTGGATCATGGGTGCCGACAATCTGCGTAGCTTCCATCGCTGGCAGAGATGGCGTGGCATCGCCGCCATGGTGCCGATCGCGGTGGTCGACCGGCTCGGGCCCAGCCTCTACGCGAGCGCCAGCCCCGCGGGCCAAGCGCTCGCGCGTGCGCGCATCCCTGAAGCGGCGGCGAAGTCTCTGCCCAACCGCAAGCCACCGGCCTGGGTTTACCTCCATGGTCTGAAATCGCCGCTGTCATCGACCGCCCTGCGCGCTGCCCGTCATAAAGGTGATGCCAAAGCGCCACAGTATGGAGATTGTGGAACGGCGGCAGGTTGAAACCGTTAACCGGCCGTGCCTATCTTACGGTTGCCCTGCTTCGCGCGGGGCGGTGATGCAGCGAAAGGAAAGGAAGACCCTGCCAACACCTGTGCTCTCTCGCGCTGGCGCCTACCGCGCCGCCGAACCCATCTCCAAGGTGCGACCTGACGCCGAGGAGATTCTTCGCCTGGTCCTCGCCCGCCTCGACGACATGAAGGCTGAGGACACCGTCACCATCGATCTCACCGGCAAATCAACGATCGCAGACACCATGGTTGTGACCTCCGGCAGGTCGAACCGCCATGTCGGCTCGGTCGCGGATCGCGTGCTGGAGGACCTCGCCGCCGCCGGCTTGCCTGCGCGGGTGGAAGGCATGCCGCACTGCGACTGGGTGCTGATCGATGCCGGCGACGTCATCGTCCACGTGTTTCGTCCGGAAGTCCGCGTCTTCTACAATCTGGAGAAGATGTGGGCGCCGGCTCGACCCCATGGGCGGCGGGCAAGTTGAGGGCCGCTGGCGAAATTCGTTAGCGGTCGGTCGAGCGGCTTGAGCGGGCGCTCGGTCCGCGCGTATCGTCACGCATGCGCATCGTGATCGCCGCCGTCGGCCGGTTGAAGCAGGGTCCGGAGCGCGAGCTCGCCGAGCGATACCGCAAACGCGCGGCCGACGCCGGTCGCAGCGTCGGTTTGAACGCCTTCGACGTCGTCGAGATCAAGGAAAGCCGCGCCGACGATGCCGCCCGGCGCCGGCTCGAAGAATCGATCGCCATCGCCAATATCGTACCCGACGGCGCGGCCACCGTAATCTTGGATGAGCGCGGCGAGAACATGAGCAGCGCTCATATCGCCGGCCGGCTGCAGGACTGGCGACGGCAGGACGCGCCCGCGGTCGTGTTCATCATCGGCGCGGCCGACGGGCTGGCGCCCAGCCTACGTGAGAAGGCGAGCCTTGCCATTGCCTTCGGGGGGGCGACCTGGCCGCATCAGCTCATTCGAATTATGCTTCTGGAGCAGCTTTATCGCGCCGTTACCATCCTGGCCGGGCATCCCTACCACCGCGCGTGATCGGTCGCTGCGGCGTAAAAAAGACGGAAAAATCGAGCGGTTACGCGTCCATCAATCACGAAAGCCTTGCCCCTCGTCTTAATCCGGTGCCAATCATAGCTATGTATTTCGGTAGGAACTTTTTTGCATAGAACGAATTCATGCCGGCGGCCTCGCGCTCTCCCGTCGTTTTGCGTTCGCTGATGCTGGCGGTGGCGGGAGTTTTGCCGCTCGGCCTCCTCGCCGCGTCAGCGCAAGCGCCGCCTACGCCTCCGCAGGCCGAGACCCCACCCGCAAATCTGGATACCCTCCAGGCACGCGACCAGGAGTTGGAAGCGCTCCGCGCCGAGCAGCGCAGAACGCTCGAGAACGAGGCGCGGCTCAAACGCGAGATCGAGTCGATCGGCGACGATCGGCGCAAATTCAATCAGCAGATCATCGACACCGCGTCCCGTGTGGTGGGCGTAGAGGAGCGGATCGCCCAAACGCAGGAGCGCCTCGAACCCCTAGACGACAGGGAGCAGGCGCTGCGGGCCTCATTGGAACAAAGGCGCGGGGTCATCGCCGAGGTGCTGGCGGCATTGCAGCGGATCGGCCGACAGGCGCCGCCCGGTCTTTTGATCAGGGCCGAAGACGCGCTGCAATCGGTGCGCTCCGCCATGATGCTGGGCGCGGTATTGCCCGAGATGCGACAGCAAACCGAGGTGCTGGCGGCCGATCTCGCCGAGCTCGTGCGCTTGCGCCAGCAAATTGCCGCCGAGCGCGACCGCCTCGCCAGAGATCTTTTCGTGCTCGCGGACGAGCGCCAACGGCTATCCCTGTTCATCGAGGAGCGGCAAAAACGATTGGCGGAGGTGGAACAGGCCCTCACCGATGAACGCCAACGCGCCGCGGAGCTGGCGCGGCAGGCAGAAAATCTCAATCAATTGATCGCCAAGCTCGAACACGGGCTCGACACCGCCTCCCGCGCCGCGCGGGCGGCCGCGCGCTCGAGCGAGGACGGCAAGCCGGCGAGCGGCAGGCCGGATCTCGCCGCACTCAAGGATCCGGGGCGGCTAAGCCCGGCCATTGCCTTTGCTTCGGCCAAGGGAATGCTGCCGCTGCCGGTCAACGGCGCCCGAATCAGGGAATTTGGGGCCGCCGACGGCCTCGGAGGCACCGAAAAGGGTGTATCGATCGCGGCCCGCCCTGGCGGCCAGATCACGGCTCCGTGCGATGGATGGGTGGTTTACGCCGGCCCCTTCCGCAATTATGGCCAACTCTTGATCCTTAATGCCGGCGGCGGATATCATGTCTTGCTCGCTGGGATGGAACGGATATCCGTTGACTTGGGACAGTTCGTGGTAACGGGCGAGCCCGTCGCAGTGATGGGCGGCGGAGCCCAATCGGCCGTTGCCAAAGCGGGCGGCGCAAGCCAACCCGTACTATATGTGGAGTTCCGCAAGGACGGGGTTCCCGTCGATCCAGGCCCATGGTGGGCCGTAAACGAAGGCCAGAAGGTTCGCGGATGATCATGCGCAAGACTTCCCTGATTCTCCTCGGTGCAGCGGCCGGCGTAGCCGTGACGCTGATCGCAACCCAGCCTCGCATCATGCTCGATGGGGCACGTGCACAAGCCGCCGCCGCCGATACTTATCGCCAGCTCAGCCTGTTCGGCGACGTGTTCGAGCGCGTGCGGGCCGACTACGTGGAAAAGCCCGACGACAGCAAGCTCATCGAATCGGCGATCAACGGCATGCTGGCCGGACTCGATCCGCACTCGAGCTACATGGATTCCAAGAGCTTCCGCGACATGCAGGTGCA
>WNFG01000122.1_pt1 | contig 70870 bp, 55 predicted proteins | sample 5400431 | NCBI WGS metagenome assembly WNFG01 (sample SAMN13153346, study PRJNA577476) | soil metagenome | isolation source: 120 cm saprolite under Douglas fir tree site 2 hole 3 replicate 2 | place: USA:California | collected 2015-04-18
TCACCCCCGAACCACGCAACACTCGGTTCCGGCCGGTTGCCAGCCTTTGCCGGGCAGGAGTGCTACCTGCTGGGTTCCATCGAGAGGTTTCAGTTACATCTCATCCTCCTCTCCCAGGCTTTGCCTGGCGCACTTCCCGCGGGAACCACGAGCGGAGCAGGAGGCATGGGCAATGCCCGAACGACGTCTCTCGGGACGGGCTTGGGCCGGTACTCGACGGCGAGGAGCTGGGCTTCCTCTTGCGACTTGCCCTCGGCCCGGGCGAGCACTTCGACATGGTTCTCCTCGGTCAGCACCTCTCGCAGCTCGACCAGAGCGCGGATCGACAGCCGGCCTTCTGCGAGTTGCTCCGCTATGACAGGGAACCGCGCGATGAGGCGAGCCACTTCCGATCGCCTGAATGCCGAGGACTTCGAAAGCCCCAGCTGGCGAACGCAGTAGTAGAAGAGCGAAGTGTATCCGAGCTCGCGATAGAGCTCCCGCTTGGCAAAGCCGGCCAGCTCGACGACGAATTGGACTACCAGATGCCGCTCGCTTCGAACCAGGTCGGCGAGGCGGCGGTCGAGATCGCGCGCGGAGATCGATTCCATGGCGATCGATTAACACGCGTTTCTCCGCCCTCCTGTGAGGGCAGAAGGTGGCCGTGGGCGCACGATCCGGCCTTGGCTGCTTTCCGGCCACCCGGCTGCGCGCCGCGTACAGCGGGGCGCGACGCACGAGCTCTGATGCCGCCCCTCTCACCGCCCTGCTCGCGACAACAGGATCCTGGTCCAAAACCGTCAAGCGAAAAGAGCACGAGCGAAAAGAGCACGACAAAGAAGAAACATCTTCAGTTCGGACGACATCGAAGCTCAACGCGAACGCAGCGCGCTACGACAAACGACCAACGAGAACCACTGCAGCCGGAGTGCCAGCCGAAGGCTGGCGCGAGGCCGCGCCAGCGAAAACCAAAACGAAAACCCCCAAACGAAAACGATCAACGAAAACGAAAACCTCAAACGAAAACCGTTCTCGTTCTCGTTCTCGTTCGCCGTTCTGGTTTTACTCTCACAGCGCCTTCTCCAGCGCGCGGTTCACCGTCTTGAGCACCTTGAGGCGCGCGTAGTGCTTGTCGTTGGCCTCGACGAGGATCCAGTGCGCCGCCGAGGTTCCCGTCCGCTCGAACATGTCGCAGGCGGCCTGCTCGTACGCGTCCCACTTGGCGCGGTTGCGCCAGTCTTCCTCGGTGAGCTTGTATTGCTTGTAGGGCGTGAGCTCGCGGTCCTTGAAGCGGCGCAGCTGCTCGTCCTGCGTAATGGCCAGCCAGAACTTGAGGATGATCGCTCCCGCCTCGACCAGTTGCTCCTCGAAGGAGTTGATCTCCGCGTAGGCGCGCTGCCAGTCCTCGGGCGCGGAGAAGGCCTCGACGCGCTCGACCAGCACGCGGCCGTACCAGGAGCGATCGTAGATGGAGATCTGGCCGCTGCGCGGCAGGTTGCGCCAGAAGCGCCACAGGTAGGGATGCGCGCTCTCCTCGTCGGTGGGCGCGGCCACCGAGACCACCTCCCACTGGCTGGCGTCGATGGGCGGCGTGAGCCGGCGGATGGTGCCGCCCTTCCCCGCCGCGTCGGGCCCTTCGAAGACCAGCACCAGCGATCGGCCTTTTTGCCAAAGCCTGTGCGCCAGACGGTTGAGGCGCGCCTGCAGCTTGGGAAGCTGTTTTTCGTATCTCGCGGGCGCGACGGAGAGCGATTGATCGAGTTCGTTGAGCATCGTCTTCCGCGGTAACGAGACGACCTGCGCCGGTTTCGGCTTCTTCGTCTCGGGCGGCGGCGCGTCGAGGCGCTCGCGGATGGCGCCGAGAAGCGTCTTCACCGCCGTCATGGCCCGGTAGCGCTCGTCGGTCGCTTCGATGATGTGCCAGGGCGCCTCGGCCGTCGAGGTGCGACCCAGCGCATGCTCGGACACCTTGCGGAACTTGTCGTAGCGTTTGAAGAAGCGCCAGTCGAGCTTGCTCACGCGCCAGCGGGTCAGCTTGTCCTGCTCCAGCGCGGTGAGCCGCTTGCGCTGCATTTTCTTGGAGATGTGCATCCACAGCTTGACGAGGATGGTCTTCTCGTTGACCAGCATCCGCTCGAACTCGACGATGCGGTCGAGCGCCTGATCGAGATCCTTGTCCTTCGTCTCGCCGAAGACGCGGCCGACGATGTGCCGCGAGTACCAGCTCCCCAGGAAGATGCCGGTGCGGCCGGTGGGCGGCAGCCTGCGCCAGTAGCGCCAGTATTCGGGGCGCGCCAGCTCCTCGTCGCTGGGCTCGCGCATGACGTGCGTCTGCACGCCGCGCGCGTCGAGCCACTCGAGAAGCAGGTTGGCGGTCTCGCGCTTGCCGGCGCCTTCCACGCCCGAGACCAGCACCACGCACGAGTATTTAGATCGGGCCAGGTCGGCCTGCGTATGCAGCAAGTGCTCGCGCAGCCTGGGCTCCTGTTTCTCCCAGGTCGGCTTGTCGATCTTGACTCCGAGTTCGGCGGCTTCGAACATGTGACCTATATGCACACCGATACGCTGCTGGTCCATGCCGGGGAGCCGCGGCCGCGCACGCAAGGAGCGGTCGCCATGCCCATCTTCCAGTCGAGCACCTTCGAGGAGGGGGAGGCGCGCGGCTACCACGACATCCGCTACGCGCGGCTCTCCAACACGCCCACGCACGACGCGCTGCACGCCAAGCTCGCCGCGCTGGAGGGGGCCGAGGCTGCGCTCGCCACGGCGAGCGGCATGGCGGCCATCAGCGCGGCGCTCTTCTCGGTGTTGCGCGCGGGCGACCATCTGCTCGTGCAGGACGGGCTCTACGGCGGCACCCAGTATCTGGTGACGCGCGATCTGCCGCGGCTCGGCATCGAAGTGACTGCCGTCCCCGGCGACGATCCCGCCGCCTGGGAGAGGGCGGCCCGGCCCACCACACGCGCCTTCTATCTCGAGTCGATGACCAACCCGCTCGTCCGGGTGGGCGATCTCGAGGCGGCCAGCGCATTCGCCAAGAAGCGCGACCTCGTCTCCATCATCGACAACACCTTCGCCACACCGCTCGCGTTCCGGCCGCTGCAGCATGGGTTCGACCTGGTGGCCCACAGCGCGACCAAGTATCTCAACGGCCACAGCGACCTCATCGCCGGCGCCTTGATGGGCTCGGCGCGCCGCGTGCGCGAGGCGAAGCTCGTCCTCGATCACCTGGGCGGCTCGCTCGACCCGCACGCCTGCTTCCTGCTTCACCGCGGCCTCAAGACGCTGGGCGTGCGCTACCGGCAGCAGTGCGCCACGGCCGTGGCGGTGGCGCGGTTTCTCCAGGGGCACGCGGCGGTTGCGCGCGTCAACCACCTCAGCCTCGAGAGCCACCCGCAGCACGCGCGAGCGCGAAAGCTGTTCGCGTATTCCGGCGCGATGCTCAGCTTCGAGCTGCGCGGCGGGACCGGCGCAGCGGAGCGGCTCTTCTCGCGGCTGCGGTTCCCGGTGCACGCGCCCAGCCTGGGCGGCCCCGAGACGCTGGTGACGCGCCCGGCGGCCAGCTCCCACGCGAGCCTCTCGCCCGAGGATCGCGCGCGCATCGGCATCGCCGACGGGCTGGTGCGCCTCTCCATCGGCCTCGAGGCGCCCGAGGATCTCGTCGAAGACTTCGGCCAGGCGCTGAGCGCGAGTTGATCGGGGGGCAGCCCGCGGGCTGGCCGGAGAAGCGTCGCGCGCGAAGTGCGTTGACGTGCTACCCGAGCGGAGGTAAACGCGCCGGGAGGATTTCTGAATGCTGCGCACCCGAATCATCGGCACTGGGTTCGTCACTGGCGAGAACCTGGTCAAGAACGACGCGCTCTCGAAGGTGATGGACACCTCCGACCAGTGGATCCGCGAGCGCTCCGGCGTCGAACAGCGCTATTACGTCGAGAACGGCACCAGCACCAGCGACCTGGGCGCGAGAGCGGCGCGCATGGCCATCTCCGACGCGGGCATCGAGCCGGGCGAGATCGATTACATCGTCTTCGCCACCATGACGCCCGACCATTTTTTCCCTGGCTGCGGTGCGATCTTGCAGAACAAGCTGAGCCTCGGAAACGTGCCGTCGCTGGACATCCGCCAGCAGTGCACCGGCTTCATCTACGGACTGCAAGTGTCCGACGCGCTCCTCCGTAGCGGAGAGGCGCGCACCGTGCTCCTGGTCGGGGCGGAAGTGCACTCGGGGTTCATGCCGTGGACGCAGTGGGAGTACTTGTTCGGGCGCGGCGGCGAGCCGCCCACCGAGGCGGAGAAGGACTGGAATTCGAAGTTCCGCGACCGCACGGTGTTGTTCGGCGATGCGGGCGGCGCGGCGGTGCTGCGCGCTTTCGAGGGCGAGCGGGGCCTGCTCGGCTTCACGGTTCATTCCGACGGGCAGGGCTTCGAGAGCTTGTACGTCCCGTCATGCGGCTTTGCCCAGCGGCCCTACGTGACCGAGGAAGATTATCGGCTCGGCCGCCACATCCCGGAGATGAACGGCCGCGAGGTGTTCAAGCTGGCCGTGCGGCGCATGCCGGAGGTGGTGCGCGAGGTTTGCGAGAAGCAGGGGGTCTCGGTGGGGGACATCGACCTGCTCATCGCCCACCAGGCCAACCTGCGCATCAACGAGACGGTGCAGCGCACGCTCGCGTTGTCCGACGCGAAGGTCTTCAACAACATCGACAGGTACGGCAACACCACGGCCGCGACCATCCCCATCGCGCTCGACGAATGCCGCAAGGCGGGGCGGGTGAAGGTCGGCGATCTGGTCTGCTTCGTCGGCCTCGGCGCGGGCTTCCACTGGGGCGCCGCATTGATGCGCGCCTAGTACCCAGGTCAGCCTGCCCGCAGCGCCTCGAGCTGGGCCTGGACCTCGGCCGCCAGCTTTTCCATGCCGGGACGGACGCGCAGCTGCGCGAGGATCTTCTCGGCTGACTCCGCGAGCCGCTCGTCGCGCTCGCGGATGATACGGCGCGCCTCCTCGGTCTTCTCGGCGGCGCGCGCCTCGAGGAGATCGGCGTTCATCGACGACTCGAAGCGCTCGCGCGCCTTCTGCGCGTCCCGTCGCTTGAGCTCGGCCTGCAGCGCCGTCACCTGCGACGCCAGCGCCTCGCTAGCGCCCCGCAAGCGCGCGCCGCCGATGGCCTGCCGGACGCGCTCGGCGACGCGGTCCAGCTCGGGCGAGGGCTTTTCCAGGTAGTCAGCCGCGCCCAGCCGCAGCGCTTCGATGGCCGAGCCCGTCGAGGGGGCCGCGGTCATGATGATGCAGGCGCAGCGCGGCTGGCGCTTGCGCAGGTGGCTGATCAGCTCAATGCCGTCCATGCCGCCCAGGTTCTTGTCGACCAGGGCCGCGTCGAACTCATTCATGGCGACCAGCCTGAGCGCCTCTTCCGCCGACTCGGCCGGCGTGGTGTCAAACCCGCCACGCTTCAGCAGCGTGACCATGGTCTGCAGCATGAGTGGTTCATCGTCGACGACGAGCACTCTGTCCGGCATGGCACCGACCCTCACCTTCGTGTATCAAACAACAAACCATGGCCGCTGCAAAGGGCGCCACCCTGCGCCGCCTTCTCGAACTCGCCCGCCCCGAATGGAAGCTCCTGGGCGTGGGCGTCGCCTTCCTCGCGCTGGGCAGCGCCATGGGGCTGCTCTACCCGCAGGGGATGCGCCTCATCATCGACGGAGTGCTGGGCGGGGGACGGCCGGAGCTGGTCGATCGGGCGGCGCTCTTCATGGTGGCGGTGGCGCTGGTGCAGGGGATCGCCATCTCCATCCGCGCGGTCATCTTCTCGCTGGTGGGCGAGCGGGCGGTGGCTCGGCTGCGCGAGCGGCTCTTCGCGGGGATCCTCGAGCAGGAGATCGGCTTTTTCGACGAGCGCCGCACCGGGGAGTTGACCAACCGGCTCTCCTCCGACACCACCGTCTTGCAGTCCGCGGTCAGCGCCAACATCTCCATGGTGCTGCGCAACTCGGCCCAGGTGGTGGGCGGCATCGGTTTTCTGCTCTGGACCAGCCCGGTCCTGACCGCGCTGATGCTGGCCGTCGTCCCGGCGGTGGCGGTCGGCGCGGTGGTCTATGGCCGCCGCATCCGCAAGCTGTCGCGCGAAGTGCAGGACGCGCTGGCGGGCGCGAGCGAGGTGGCCGAGGAGGCCATCTCCGGCATCCGCACCGTGCGCTCCTTCGCCGCGGAGAAGACCGAAGGCGAGCGTTACGCGGGCAAGGTGCGCCACTCCTACGCCTTGGCCAAGAAGCGCGCCTTCGCCGGCGCGTCGTTCATGGCGGCCGCGTCGTTCGCGGGGTACGCGGCGGCGGCGCTGGTGTTCTGGTACGGCGGCCGACTGGTGGTGCGCGGACAGATGTCGGTGGGCGGCCTGACCAGCTTCCTCGTCTATACGCTGATCGTCGCTTTCTCACTGGGCTCGCTCGCCGACCTGTGGGCGGACTTCATGCGCGCGCTGGGGGCGGCGGAGCGCGTGTTCGAGCTTCTCGACCGCGTGCCGGCGATGGCTCCCTCCGGGGGTATCCAGCTCGCCCAGGTGAAGGGGGCGGTCGCGCTGGAGAAGGTCGAATTTTCCTATCCTTCGCGCAAGGACGTGAAGGTGATCGACGAGGTGGATCTGCGCCTCGACCCCGGCGAGGTGGTCGCGGTCGTCGGGCCGTCAGGCGCCGGCAAGTCGACCATCGCCGCGCTCATCGGCCGCCTCTACGACCCCGATCGGGGCCGTGTCCTCCTCGACGGCCACGACCTGAGAGAACTGGATACGTCCTTCTTGCGGCGGCAGATCGGGACGGTGGCGCAGGAGCCGATCCTCTTCTCCACCACCATCGCCGAGAACATCCGCTACGGCCGGCCCGGCGCGCCGCGCGCCGAAGTCGAGGCCGCCGCGCGCACCGCCAACGCGCACGGCTTCATCGAGAAATTCCCCCAAGGCTACGATACGCTGGCGGGCGAGCGAGGCGTGCAGCTCTCCGGCGGACAGAAGCAGCGCGTGGCCATCGCCCGGGCCGTCCTCAAGGACCCGCGCATCCTCGTGCTCGACGAGGCGACCAGCGCCCTCGACGCGGAGAGCGAGCACCTGGTCAAGGAGGCGCTGGAACGCCTGATGCGCGGCCGCACCACGCTGATCATCGCCCACCGGCTTTCCACCGTGATGGACGCCGACCGCGTCCTGGTGATGGACGCCGGCCGCATCGTGCAGAACGGGCCGCACGCCGTGCTGCTGCGCGAGGACGGCCTCTACCGGCGGCTGGTAGAACGCCAGTTCGTCGCCGCATAGGAGCGCCAATGGACCGATATCTCGACCCGAGGATCGACGGAGCGCCGGTGGCGCTGGTCGTCGGGACCATGAACTTCGGCAAGCGCACCCCCGAGCCGGAGTCGCAGCGCATCGTGGCGCGGGCGCTGGAGCGCGGGCTCGACTTCTTCGATACCGCCAACGTCTACAACGAGGGCGAATCCGAGCGGATCCTCGGGCGGGCACTGCACGGAAAGCCGGCGCGCATCGCGACCAAGATGGGCATCGGCAAGATGAGCGATGCGGAGGGCCTCGCCCCCGAGCGCATCGCCGCGGCCATCGACGAGAGTCTGAAGCGCCTCGGCACCGACCGGGTCGACCTCTACTACTTCCACAAGCCCGACCACTCGCGCCCGCTCGAGCCGTCCGTGCGCGCGATGGAGAAGCTGCTCGACGCGGGAAAGGTGCGCGCGTGGGGCGTCTCGAACTTCGCCTCCTGGCAGATCGCCGACATGCTGCACTTCGCGCGCATCAGGCCGCGCGTTTCGCAAGTTCTGTACAACTTGCTCATTCGCCAGCTGGAGCTGGAGTACTTCCGCTTCGCGCGGACCCACGGCGTGCACACGACCGTCTACAACCCGCTCGCCGGCGGCCTTCTGGCGGGAAAACCGGGCGCGCGATTCGAGAAGAACCCGATGTACCAGCGCCGCTACCTCACCGACCGCTTCTTCGAGCTGGCCGAGGCGTTCGCGCGCCTCGCGTCGGAAGCGGGACGCACGCCGGTGGAGCTGGCCTACCAGTGGGTCGCGTCGCGCCCCGGCGTCGACTCCATCCTGCTCGGGCCGGCCAGCATGGAACAGCTCGACGCGGCCATCGACGCCGTGGCAAAGCCATTGCCCAAAGAGGTGATCGATCGAGCCGACGAACTCCACCGCGCCTTCCAGGGAACAGACGCCAGCTACGCGCGTTAGGGCCGCGCGCATCGTCGCCGCCGCGGCGGACGCCCTGCAGCTCATGCTCTTCCCGCTCTTTGGAGAGGGCTTCGTCTCGCCCGCCAACGACGTGCTCGACCTGGTGGTCGCGGCGGTACTCATCAAGCTGCTCGGGTTCCACTGGGCGTTCCTGCCCGCCTTGGCCGCCGAGGCGATACCAGCCGTGGATCTCGCGCCCACCTGGACGGCCGCGGTGCTCCTCGTCACCGGTCCGCGCAAGTGGATCTGGTGGCTGGTGCCGGCGGCGTTGCTGCTGGCGGGCCTGGCCTTCTGGGCGATGCGGAGCGGCTAGAAAGTGCCGCCGGGCGAGCGCTCGGGGTAGTGTGCGGCGGATGCTCCAGGAGCGGCTGCTCGACATCCTCGACCGCAAGAACCACTGGGCGTGGCCCTGGTTCGCCGAGGGGCGCGTGCCGCTCTCGCGCCTGCTCCCGCACTTCCAGCAGGAATGGGAAGTCTACGTGCGCGACTTTCCCATCATCCTGGCGCGCATCCTCGGCCACGGCCCGCCGCAGGAGGTGTGCGCCATGCTGGCGGCCAACATCTACGAGGAGCAGACGGGCGGCATCAGCGGGGCCGCCTCGCACCCCGAGCTGTTCCTGCGCATGATGGAGGGCTGCGGCTATCCGCGCAAAGCCTTCGCCCGCGTTGAACTGTTGCCGGCCGCCCGCGCCTATCGCGAGCACCTCGACGCGTCGAGTTGGGGATCGCCCTGGGTCGTCGGCGCTGCCGTGCTCACCATCTTCGTCGAGGGAAGCGTCAACGAGCGCCGCGAGCTGGCCGCGCTGGAAGAGCCCATGCCGGGCGACGAGAACCACGCCGCCGCCCTTTCCAATCACCCGCTGGTGCGCTTCCACGGCGTCGATCCGCGCGCCTTGGAGCTGGTGCGCGTGCATCGCATGGTCGAGGGCGGGCACCGCCGCGATGCGTGGCAGGCCGTGCTGGGGAACGTCGCGCCCGAACTGGAGGAGCGGGTGGTGGGCGCGATGGAGCGGTCGCTGCAGCTCTGGCTCGCCTATCGCGACGAGGTGGCTCGGGCCTGCGGCATCGCGCGATGATCCGCTGGCCGGAGCCGGGCCCGCGTCATGCGCCTGCGGGCCGTTTTCCGGTACGCCGATTGACCGCCGCTGCCCCACTCAGGTACTGAACCGCCGCCCCGAACAGGAGCGCCCCATGGCCGAAGCGATCGCGCCCCCCGCCGAGCACAAGCCCTACATCGCCGACGATGCGCGAGTGGCGGAGTTCACGCCCAAGGCGGTCGTGGTGGGCGCGTTCTTCGGCCTCGTCTTCGGCGCGTCGACGGTGTATCTCGCTTTGAAGGCCGGCCTCACCGTCTCCGCCTCGATCCCCATCGCGGTCCTCTCCATCTCGCTTTTGAAGAAGCTGGGCGGCTCGACCATCCTCGAGAACAACATCGTCCAGACCATCGGCTCGGCCGGCGAGAGCATCGCCGCCGGCGTCGTCTTCACGCTTCCCGGCTTTCTCTTCCTCGCAACCGACCCGACGACGCACCAGAGCGTGGGCGCGCCCTACTTCAGCTACTGGACCATCTTCACGCTAGCGCTCCTCGGCGGAATGCTGGGCGTCCTCATGATGGTCCCGCTGCGGCGGGCGCTCATCGTCAAGGAGCACGGCAACCTGCCCTACCCCGAGGGGGCGGCCTGCGCGCAAGTGCTCATCGCCGGCGAGCAGGGCGGCGAGATGGCCAGGACCGCCTATCAGGGCCTCGGCTTCGCTTTCGCCTACGCCACCCTGCAGAAAATCTTCCACGTCATCGCCGAGACGCCGACCTACGTCACCAACGTGGTCAGCAAGGTCTTCCCCGCCGCGACGCTCAACGCCGACGTGACGCCCGAGTACATGGGCGTCGGCTACATCATCGGCCCGCGCATCGCCGGCGTGCTGGTGGCGGGCGGCGTCCTGGCGTGGCTGGGCATCATCCCGCTCATCGCCTCCATCGTCCCGGGCCACACCATCGCCGAGCAGCTCTACAAGCTCGGCTACCTCGCCGACCTGAACAAGCGCGGCGCCTTCGGCTGGGACCCTTCGACGCAGACCTTCGCCGCGCTCAACGTCGCCATCTACCGCGCCTACGTGCGGCAGATCGGCGCGGGCGCGGTGGCGGCGGGCGGTTTCATCACGCTGATCAAGACGCTGCCGACGATCATCTCGGCCTTCAAAGGCTCGGTCGCCTCGCTGCGCGGCGGCGCGGGCGGACCCGGGGGAGCGCAGGTGCCGCGCACCCAACAGGATTTGCCCATCACGGTGGTGATCGGGGGCAGCCTGGCGCTCGTCCTCATCATGACGATGCTCCCCTTCCTCCCGGGGAATTTCGCCGGCCGCCTCTTTCTCGGCGCGCTCATCGTCGTATTCGGCTTCTTCTTCGTCACGGTGGCGTCGCGTATCGTGGGGATCATCGGCACCAGCTCGAACCCCGTCTCCGGCATGACCATCGCCACGCTGATGGCCACCTGCCTCCTCTTCGTCGCCATCGGCTGGACCGACGACGTCTACCAGCCCATGGCGCTGTGCGTGGGCGGCATGGTGTGCATCGCGGCGGCCAACGCGGGCGCCACGTCGCAGGACCTCAAGACGGGCTTCCTCGTCGGCGCGACGCCGCGTGCCCAGCAGATCGGCCTGATGATCGGCGCGGTGGCCGCGGCGCTGGTCATCGGGCTCACCGTGCAGGTGCTCGACATCCCCACCGCCGACGCCGCCGCGCGTGGCGTGACGCACATGATCGGCAGCGAGAAGTACCCTGCCCCGCAGGGCACGCTGATGGCCACCCTCATCCGCGGCCTGCTGGCGCACAACCTCGACTGGCAGTTCGTGCTGGTGGGGGTGTTCCTCGCCGCCACGGTCGAGCTGTGCGGCGTGTCGCCGCTGAGCTTTGCGGTGGGCGCGTACCTACCGCTCTCCACCACGCTGCCCATCTTCGTGGGCGGAGCCATCAAGGGTTACGCCGATCGCCGCCGAGGCGCCGCTTCTGCTGGACACGGCGACGATCTCGGTCCCGGCAGCCTCTTCGCCACCGGACTGGTGGCGGGCGGCGCGCTGGCCGGCGTGCTGGTCGCGTTGCTGTCGGTCAACGACTCGGTCCTCGCCGCGCTCAACAAGGTCGACCTGGGTGGGCCGCTCGCGCACGCAATCGGGGACGCGGGCTACCAGATCCTGGGCGTCGGCTTCTTCGCGGTGATGGGCGTCGTCCTCTACCGCGTGGCGCGCCGGTCGATGGCGCCGCTGCGGAAGCCCTAGCCGGGCTTCTTGTCGACGCGAAACGCGCCGGTCGTGACGTCGTAGAAGAGACGGAACTGCGCCCCGTCGGCGCCTTTGAAGTCGGCGTGGTGCTCGAACACGGTCTTGGCTTCCTGGATGAGGAACTTGAGGTAATCCCGGTTCCCTTCCTGCATCGACTTGAGCACTGCGAGCCCGGCCGGGTCCCCCGTCAGGTTCACGGTCTCGCTCCGCTCGCCGTGGACCCGTGCGGAGGCGCCTTCGGCGCGGCTTGGAGCGGGTTCATGCTGCGACTCTAACAGAAGCGGGTTATCTTGCGCCGCCCATGCAACCCACCCGCCACCCCGACCGTTTCGTCGATCGCCACATCGGCCCCGACGCGCGCGATGTCGAGGAGATGCTCGCCGCCCTCGGCCTGCGCAGCCTCGACGAGCTGATCGACCGCACCGTGCCGGCATCCATCCGCATGAAGCGCCCGCTGGAGCTGCCGCCCGGCCGCTCGGAGTTCGGGCTTCTTCACGAGGTGGCCGAGATCGCCGCCAAGAACCAGGTGTTCCGCAGCTACATCGGCGAGGGCTACTCCGACACCGTCACGCCGCCCGTCATCCAGCGCAACATCCTCGAGAACCCCGGCTGGTACACGCAGTACACGCCCTACCAGCCGGAGATCTCGCAGGGCCGCCTCGAGGCGCTGCTCAACTTCCAGACCATGGTCGAAGACCTGACCGGCCTGCCCGTCGCCAACGCCTCGCTGCTCGACGAGGGCACGGCGGCGGCCGAAGCGATGACCATGTTCCACAACATCAACCCCGGCGAGGCGCGCGCCTTCTTCGTGGCGCAGGACTGCCACCCGCAGACCATCGAGGTGCTGCGCACGCGCGCCGCGCCGTTCGGCATCCAGATCATCGCGGGCGATCCGGCGGCGTTCGATCCCGGGAGGCAGCGCATCTTCGGGGCGCTGCTCCAGTATCCCTCGACGGACGGGGCCATCCGCGACCCGCGCGCGTTCATCGAGAAGGCGCACGCGCAGGGGGCGCTGGTGGCCATCGCTGCCGACATTCTCGGCTTGACGCTGCTCACTTCGCCCGGCGAGCTAGGGGCGGACTGCGCGGTGGGATCGACGCAGCGGTTTGGCGTGCCGCTCGGCTATGGCGGGCCGCACGCGGCGTACTTTGCCACCAGGCAGGAGTACGTGCGGCACATGCCGGGCCGGATCATCGGCGTGTCCATCGACGCGCAGGGCCGGCCCGCGCTGCGCATGGCGCTGCAGACGCGCGAGCAGCACATCCGGCGCGAGAAGGCCACCTCGAACATCTGCACGGCGCAGGCGCTGCTCGCCATCATCGCGGGGATGTACGCCGTCTATCACGGGCCCAACGGCCTCAAGGCCATCGCGCAGTACGTGCACGGGCTGACGGCGCTCCTGGCGCGCGGGTTGGAGAAGCTCGGGTACAAGCTGCGCCACGCGGAGTTCTTCGACACGGTGGCCGTCGAGGTGGAGCGCGCGCAGTTCGGCCAGATCCTCTCTGCCGCCGAAGCGCGGAAGATGAACTTCCGGCGCATCGACGGGCAGACCATCGGCGTCTCGCTCGACGAGACGGTGACGCCCGAAGACGTGCGCGACATCCTCGGCGCGTTCGCCGGGACGCGGCCCGTGCCGGCGGCGGAAGGCGACTCGTCGCGGCTGCCCAAGGCGCTGCAGCGGACCAGCGCGCACCTCGCCCACCCCGTCTTCAACACGCACCACAGCGAGACGGAGATGCTGCGGTACCTCAAGCTGCTCGAGTCGCGCGACCTGTCGCTCACGCGCTCGATGATCCCGCTGGGCTCGTGCACCATGAAGCTCAACGCGACGGCCGAGATGCTGCCCATCACCTGGCCGCAGTTTTCCCGCCTGCACCCCTTCGCGCCGCGGTCGCAGGCCGCGGGCTACACGCAGATCTTCCAGGAGCTGGAGGCGATGCTGGCGGAGATCACCGGCTTCCCCGGCGTCTCGCTCCAGCCCAACGCCGGCGCGCAGGGCGAGTACGCCGGCCTGCTCGTCATCAAGGCGTTCCATGAAGCGCGCGGCCAGGGCCACCGCAACGTCTGTCTCATCCCCCAGTCGGCACACGGCACCAACCCGGCCAGCGCGGCGATGGTCAACTACCGGATCGTGGTGGTGAAGACCGACGAGAGCGGCAACGTCGACGTCGGCGATCTGGAGGCCAAGGCCGCCGAGCACTCGAGAAATCTCGCCGCATTGATGATCACCTACCCTTCCACGCACGGCGTGTTCGAGGAGGAGATCCGCCGCATCTGCGACGTGGTCCACCGGCACGGCGGCCAGGTCTACATGGACGGCGCGAACATGAACGCGCAGGTCGGCCTCTGCCGCCCCGGAGACTTCGGGCCCGACGTCTGTCACTTGAACCTGCACAAGACGTTCTGCATCCCGCACGGCGGCGGCGGGCCGGGCATGGGCCCCATCTGCGTGGCCAAGCACCTCGCCCCGTACCTGCCGGGACACCCCGTCGTGCGCGTCGGGGGCGATAAAGCCATCGGGCCGGTGAGCTCGGCGCCCTGGGGGTCGGCGAGCATCCTTCTCATCTCGTGGGCGTACATCAAGATGATGGGCGCGCACGGACTGACGCAGGCCTCGCGCGTCGCGATCCTCAACGCGAACTACATCGCGCGCCGTCTCGACCAGGCCTTCCCCGTCCTCTACAAGGGCAAGAACGGCTTCGTCGCGCACGAATGCATCGTCGACGTGCGCAAGGTGAAACGCGACGCCGGCATCGAGGTCGACGACATCGCCAAACGCCTCATGGACTATGGCTTCCACGCGCCGACCACGTCGTTCCCGGTCATCGGCACCTTGATGATCGAGCCGACCGAGAGCGAATCCAAGGCCGAGCTGGACCGCTTCTGCGAGGCGATGATCGGCATCCGCTCCGAGATCGGCGAGATCGCGCAGGGCAAGGCGTCCCGGGAGAACAACGTCCTCAAGGGCGCGCCGCACACCGCCGAGGTGGTCACCGCCGACGAATGGGACCGGCCCTACTCGCGCCAACGCGCCGCCTTCCCGGCTCCCTGGGTGCGTGCGAACAAGTTCTGGCCCACAGTGGGGCGGCTCAACCACGTCTACGGCGACAAGAACCTCATGTGCTCGTGCCCGCCCCTGGAGAGCTACCAGCAAGCCGGGAAGCGATTACCTTAAGACTGTAACTAAGCATGTCCGGGCCAGAACGCTGGCCGCCCTGGCCAGCCGGCGGGCCGTAAATGGCCGGCACCACGATCAAAAAGTTGATCCTAGGACAGTCGGCACCTCAATGTGTCGAGCTATGGACGACAGTCTAAGGAACCTCATCGCCTTCCATGGCGTCGGCGAAACTCGCTCGCGCGGCGTTCTCATCGTAGACGATGAACCCAACAACCTGACCGTCCTGAGGAACTTCCTCGAGAGCGGCTACCGGGTCCACCAGGCGGCCTCGGGTCGGGAAGCGCTGGAGATCGCCAAGACCACGGATCTCGACGTGGTCATCGCCGACCAGCGCATGCCGGAGATGACCGGAGTGGAACTGCTGGAACAACTGAGGCACCTCAAGCCCGACGTGGCCGGCATCGTCCTGACGGGCTTCACCGATCCGCCCGCGCTCATCTCCGCCATCAACAGCGCGCGCGTGTTCCGCTTCCTCAAGAAGCCTTGGCAGGCCGACGACATCCTCGAGGCGGTGCGGCAGGCGAGCGAGCACGTCTACCAGACCCGCGCCATCCAGAAGCTGGTGGCGCTCCTCGCGCACCGGACCGAAGAGCTGAACACATCATTAGAGCAGGTGCAGAGCACGCAGCGGCAGCTCCTTCACATGGAGCGCCTCGGGACCATGGGCCGGCTGGCGGCCGGCGTGATCCACGACCTGCGCAACCTCATGGTCAGCCTCGGCTACATCGAGGGCGTCCTCCAGCAGCGCGCGGTCGCGGCCGACGTGCTGGAAAGCGTGCAAGTCGGCATGCAGGGGGTCCAGAACCTCATCCACACGCTCGAGGCGATGCACCAATTCGCCCGCGGCGGGACGCTCCAGCTGGAAAGGGCGTCCATCGCGCCGTCCGCGGTGGTGCAGGACGCGGTGGCCATCTCGCGCATGGACCTCAACTACCGCATGCACAAGGTCGAGCTGCGCATCGCCGACGGCCTGCCCAACGTGCACGGCGACCGTCAGAAGCTCACCCAGGTGCTGGTCAACCTGGTCCGCAACGCGCTGCAGGCCACCGCGCAGTGGCGGCAGGTGAGCATCGAGGCCTCGCGCCTCAACGGGCACGTCATCTTCGCCGTCGAGGACGAGGGGCCCGGCGTCACCCAAGAAGCGCGCCAGACACTCTTTCAACCTTTCGTTACCAGCAAAGGCGGCGGCATGGGCATGGGTCTCTACATGGCGAAATTGATCATCGACTCACACCAAGGCGAGATCGCGGTGATCGATCGCCCCCAGGGTGGCGCACGCTTCGAAGTGCGGCTTGCCGCGGCGGACAAGCAATGACCGCCTCCCTGCATCGGATCCGGAAGTACGAGGAGCTGGACGGCGGCCAGGGCCGCGAGGTCTTTTTCCGCCCTCATCGTTACCGGGCTGCCGATCTCTTGCCGCTGCGCGCGGAAGTGGGCGTGCTGAGCGGCGGCGTCGACCTGGTCTGCCAGCTCCTCGACGTCTCGCAGAGCGGCGTAGCCATCGAATGGCCGCCCGACGTGCGCGTCTCCGTCGGCGACCATCTTTCGCACGTCGCGGCGCGCTTCGACGGTTACGAAGCCTACGCCGGAGAGGCGCGCGTCGGCTCGGTGCGCGACGCGGACAGGTCGGTGATCGTCGGGCTCTCGTTCGAGGGGCCGCTTCTGCCCATGGACGACGTGCTCGAGCTGCGCGCCATCCGCGCCTTCGCCGGGCTGGCCAACCCCATCGCGCTCTGGCGCACGCCGGGCATCGACCGCTTCAAGGTGCTGGTCTCCGAGTTGCGCCTCGAGCTGGAAGACTGGAAGGAGCGCCTCGACGCGCTGGAAGCACAGCTCCCCTGGCACGTGCTGCACGGCGACGCCGCCTCGCCGGCCCGCACCGCGCTCATCGAGCAGCTGAAAGAGACTTTCGTCGCGGAGGCGGTGCGTCAGAGCGAGGAGATCGACGCCGCCCTCCGCTCCGCGCCCGCCTCGCAACAGCAGGCGCTCAAGCAGTTCTCGCGGCGGCAGGTGCACGGCTTCCTCATGCACTCGCCCTGCCTGCACCGCATGCTGCAAAAGCCTTTCGGATACCCGGGAGACTACGAGATGATGCGCTTCATGTATGAGCGCCATTTCGAGGGCTCCACGCTCTTCGGCAAAGCTGTGAACCTCGCCTTCGTCAGCACCGCGGCGGCGCGGGCGGTGCGCCACCGCAAGGACCTGGTCAAGCGCTGGCTGACCGAGCTGATCGAGTCGCGCCGCAACGTCGGCCGGCCGCTGCGCATCCTCTCCGTGGCCGCGGGGCCCGCTCAGGAGCTGGTCGAGCTGCTCGCCGAGATACGGGAGCCGCCGCAGATGCAGATCGTGCTCTTCGACCAGGACAAGGGGGCGCTCGCATACGCCTTCCGCCGCCTCAAGCCCGCCGCCCCGGCGCCAGTGCAGATTCTCTATCTGCACGATTCGATCAAGCGCCTCTTGCGCGATTCGCAGATTTTCGCCAGCTTCGGGGAGTTCGACGCCATCTACTCCGCCGGACTGTTCGACTACCTGCAGGGGCCGACCGCGGTGGTGCTGATGCGCAACCTCTTCGTCCGCCTGGCCCCGGAGGGACGGCTGCTCGTCGGCAACATGGCGCCGGAGAACCCGACCCGCTGGATCATGGAGCACCACCTCGACTGGCAGCTCATCTATCGCTCCCGCGGCGAGCTGGCGGAGGCGGCGCGGCGCGCCGCGCCTGACGCGTGCATTCGGATCCTGGAGGAAGAGACGGGGGTCAACCCGTTCGTCGAGCTGGCGCGGGAGTAGCCGATGACGTCCGGCCAGCGCTGGGTCAACTGGCTCCTCGAGCGGAACCGCCGCGGCACGCGCTACGTCCTGCTCATCGCGCTCTCGCTCTATCCGACCTTCGGGCTGCTCGATTACCTGCTCGCGCCCCGCGACGCGCTGCAGTACCTCTACGGCACACGGGCGTTGGTGGTGTTGGTGACGCTGATCCTCCTGCGGCTGGTGGGCACGCCGGTGTTCGATCGGCACCCCGACCTGATCTCCTCCTCGTACATCCTCCTCGCCGCCTTCGGGATCAGCCTGATGACGGTGTTCATGGGCGGCCTGGCGTCGCCGTACTACGCCGGACTGTCGCTGGTCATCGTCGGCACCGGGCTGCTCTTCGTCTGGCCGGCGCGGGTGGTGCTGACGACGCACGTGCTCATCATCCTCTCCTTCACCATTCCCAACCTGCTTCTGGGCCGCATCGGGGCGTCGCAGGCGGCGGCTTCCAACCTGGCCTTCCTCACGGCGACGGCCATCATCACCGGCGCCGGCCAGATCTTCCTCTTCGCGGCGCAGCACCGTCAGGTGATGGACCAGATCGCCCTCGAGGTGACCAAGGCCAGCCTGGAGCGCGCGCACGAGGGCCTCAAGCAGCTCGACCACTTCAAGTCGCAGCTCTTCGCCAACATCACCCACGAGTTCAAGACGCCGCTGGCGATGATCCTCGCTCCCCTCGAACTGATTCTGCAAGGCGAGATGGGCGAGCTGGCGGCGGCGCAGCAGGCGACGTTCCAATCGATGTTCCGCAGCGGGCTCAAGCTGCTGAAAATGATCGGCGACCTGCTCGACCTGTCGCGCCTCGAAGAGTCGAAGTTGCGGCTGAAGATCAGCGAGTACGATCTGTGCGAGTACCTGCGGGGCCTGGTGGCGCAGGTCGAGCCGCTGACCAAGCGCAAGGGCATCGAACTGCGCCTCGAGCTGGAGGTGCCGAGCTGCCTGGTGTGGTGCGACATCGAGCGGGCCGAACGCGTGTTCCTCAACCTCTTGTCGAATGCCACCAAGTTCACGCAGCCCGGCGGCCACATCCTCGTCCGCCTCCGCGAGGCGGGCCCCGTGGCGCGGGTGCTGGTGCAGGACGACGGGCCCGGCTTTCCGCCCGAGAAGGCGGGGCAGATCTTCGAACGCTTCTACCAGGTCGACATGGGGGGCACGCGCCGCTACGGCGGCGCCGGAATCGGGCTGGCGCTGGCCAAGGAGATCGTCGAGCTGCACGGCGGCCGCATCTGGGCGGAGAGCGACGGCGGCGCGAGCTTCAACGTCGAGCTGGTGCGCGACCGCGAGCACTTCAGTCCCGAGGTGCTGGAGCGGCGCGGGCTGGCGCGCGACGTGCCGGACGGCCTGCGCGCCAACGACCGCGGCCTGATGGACTTCACCGTGCAGATGTCGGCCCGGGACGAGTACCGCCTGCTCGACATCACCGAAGCCACCGAGCGCCGCGTTTCGGTCCGCGACAGCGACGAGGACTTGCGGCCGCACCTGGCGCTGGTGGTGGACGACACGCCGGACATCATCCGCCTGGTGCACAACTCGCTGCGCTCGCACTTCAAGGTCATCTCCGCCGACGACGGCTTGAAGGGCCTGGAGATGGCAGTGCGCGAGCAGCCCTCGCTGGTGGTGGCGGATCTGATGATGCCGGGCATCGACGGGCTCGAGTTGACGCGCCGGCTCCGCTCGGACGATCGCACCCGCCACATCCCGGTGCTGATGCTCACGGCGCGCGGCGATCTCGACGATCGCGTCAAGGGCCTCGAGACGGGCGTGAGCGCCTACCTGGCGAAGCCGTTCTCGCCGCGCGAGCTGTTGACCACCGCGCGGGCGCTGGTGCAGGCGCAGGCCACCACGGCGGACATCGTGCTCACGCAGCGGATGGATTCGCTGGAGATCGTCGCGGGCGGCCTGGCGCACGAGATCAACAATCCTTTGAACTATCTGAAGAACGCGCTGGCGCGCATCCGCCTCGACGCGCAGATGCTGGTCGACGGGAAGGCGGACGACGTGCCGCGGCTGGCGGCGCGCATGCACGAGCTGTTCGACATCGCCGAGAGCGGCATCAAGCGCATCGCCGGAACGGTCGAGCTGATGAGCAGCTACAGCCGCGCGGGGTATTCTCGGCAGATGCGCCCGCACGACGTGTTCGCCGCCGTGCGCGATGTGGTGGCGCTGGTGCTGCCCGCCACCGGCCGCAACGTGCACGTCGAGACGCAGCTCGAGGGCAGCGGCGTGGTGGAATGCGTCCCCGAGGAGTTCAACCAGGTCCTCACCAACCTGGTGCAGAACGCCATCGAGGCGTCGCCCGACGAGGGCGGCCAGGTGCGCGTGCGCGGGTACGGCGACGGCGATGCGCTGGTCGTGACCGTCAAGGACAACGGGCCGGGCGTGCGCTCCGAGGACCTGCCGCGCATCTTCACGCCTTTCTTCACCACCAAGGGGCCGGGGCGGGGAATGGGGCTGGGGCTCACCATCGCCTGGCGCGTGGTGCAGAGCCTCGGCGGCACGCTGGAAGTGCTCCCCGGGCCGGGAGCGGAATTCGTCCTGCGCGTCCCACGCAAGCAGGCGCGCCTGCGCGCCGTCTCGTAGTGCCCCCGGCGGAATCGTGGTTCATCCCTCTGGGCCGCGCCCTTTCCTCGCCAGCAGGCCCACCTTGTTGCGGGCCGCAAGGACCTGCTGGCGAAGCACGTCCGCCTGGCGGGCCAGGTCCTCCATCTCCTGCTCCGCGGCGTCGCGGCCGATCTCGCCGGCGGTCTGCGCGACCTGGTCCATGCGCGCCTGCACATCGTCGATCTTTCCGCTCTTGAGCAGCTCCTGCACTTCCTTGGCCATTTGACCAAGAGCGCCCATCCGCTGCAGCAAGCCGTTGATCTGGGAGCGCCGCCCCGCGATCTCCTGGGCGCGCGCCATCAGCGCCGCCGCGTCGGCCTCCTGCTTCTGCCGCGCCGCCGCCACTGCCTCGACGAGCTTTCGCACCTGGCCGGTGATGCGGTCCTGGCTCTCGGCGGCGCGCCGCAGCGCCTCGGTGGCGCGCTCGAGGTTCTTCTCGCTGTTCAGCTTGACCTTGCCGGCCTGCGCGGCCAGGTCCTCGAAGCGCCGCAACTCGTGGTCGAGCGCCAGCGCGGACTCCGCCAGATCGCTCGTCGGGCTCGCCTTGGTCATTTGACCACCGGTTTGAGGAACAGCGCGCCCAGAGGCGGCAGCATCAGCTCCAGCGATTGTTCGCGGCCGTGAAAAGGAATGGATTGCGAGCGCGCGCCGCCCTGATTGCCGACGCCGGTGCCGCCATAGATGACCGCGTCGCTATTGAGCACTTCGCGCCACTCGCCCGGGCGCGGAACGCCGACGCGATAGCCGGTGCGCACCACCGGTGTATAGTTGAGCATGACGAGAACGGGATTGCCGTTGCGATCCTTGCGCAGATAGCTGGCAACGCTCTGGTTGGAATCGTTCGCGTCGACCCATTCGAATCCCGCCGCCTGCGTGTCGAGTTGGTGCAAGGGCGGTTCGGTCTGCACGAGGCTGTTCAAGTCGGCCACCAGCCGCTGCACCCCGCCGTGCCGCGGGTCGGAGGTGAGGTGCCACTCGAGGCTGGACTCGTGGTTCCACTCGTGCCACTGGCCGAACTCGTCGCCCATGAAGAGCAGCTTCTTTCCGGGCAACGACCATTGATTGCAAAAGAGCAGGCGCAGGTTGGCGAACTTCTGCCAGGTGTCGCCCGACATCTTCTCCAGGAGCGACCCCTTCCCGTGTACCACCTCGTCGTGACTGAGGGGCAAGACGAAATTCTCGTGAAATGCATAGAGGCCGCGGAAGGTGAGCAAGTTGTGATGGAAGCGCCGGTGCACCGGGTCGCGCTGCATGTAATGGAGCGTGTCGTGCATCCAGCCCATGTCCCACTTGAAGCCGAAGCCAAGCCCGCCCAGCCAGATGGGGCGTGAGACGCCGGGCCACGAGGTCGATTCTTCCGCATAGGTCTGCGCGCCGGGCTGCCGGCCGTAGGCCTCGGTATTGAGGCGCTGGAGAAAGCTGATCGCCTCGAGGTTCTCGCGCCCGCCGTGCACGTTGGGCACCCATTCCCCTTCCTTGCGCGAATAATCGAGATAAAGCATCGAGGCGACGGCGTCGACGCGCAATCCGTCGGCGTGATAGCGGTCGAGCCAGAACATCCCGCTGGAGAGGAGGAAGCTGCGCACCTCGTGGCGCCCGTAGTTGAAGATATAGCTCTTCCAATCGGGATGAAATCCCTGCCGCGGGTCGGCGTGCTCGTACAGGTTGGTGCCGTCGAAGTACGCCAGCCCCATCTCGTCGGAGGGGAAATGCGACGGCACCCAGTCGAGGATCACGCCGATACCCGCCTGGTGCAGCTGGTCGATGAGGAACATCAGATCCTGCGGCGAGCCGTAACGAGAGGTAGCGGCGAAGTATCCAGTCGTCTGGTATCCCCACGAGCCGTAGAACGGGTGCTCCATCAGCGGCATGAACTCGACGTGCGTGAAGCCGAGGCGCTTCAGGTATTCGCACAGCGGCGCGGCCATCTCGCGATAGGTGAGCGGCCGGTTCCCCTCCTCCGGCACGCGCCGCCAGGAACCGAAGTGCATCTCGTAGATGGAGATGGGTGCATCGATCGCGCTGCGCGACGCGCGCCCGCGCATCCATTTCGCGTCTCCCCAGTGGTAGTCGAGCGTGGTCACCACGCTCGCGGTCCGCGGCGGTCGCTCGGCGGCGAAGGCGAGGGGGTCGGCCTTGTCGACCCGGTAGCCGTTGCGCGCTTCGATGTGGAACTTGTATTTGGCCAATTGACCAACGCCGGGCACGAAGCCCTCCCAGATGCCCGACTCCCCCCGCGCCTGCAGCGCGTCGCGCAGCTTGTCCCAGCCGTTCCAGTCGCCCATGACGTTGACCATCTTCGCGTTGGGAGCCCAGACCGCGAAGTAGGTGCCGCCTTCCTGGAGGTGCGCTCCCAGGTGATCGTAGAGTTTTAGGTGTGAGCCTTCGTTGAAGAGGTGCAGATCGTCTTCCGAGAGCAGCGTGGGCATGGCGGCAGAGTATGGACCGGGGAATTTCGTCATGCGAGAAAGTATGCACGGCATGCTCATTGCTCTGGCAGCCGCTGCCCTGGTCGACCTGGTACTGGTCAATGGCCGCATTTGGTCAAATGACCAAGGAAAGCCGGAAGTGCAGGCGCTCGCCGCCGCGCAGGGCCGGATCGTGGCCACGGGCACCAGCGCCGCCATGCGCGCACTGGCGGGGCCGCCGGCGCGCGTGATCGACCTGCGCGGCCGGCGCGCCCTGCCCGGCTTCCACGACAGCCACACGCACGTGCTCGAGGCGGGGCTCGGCCTTTCGCAAGTCTCGCTCAAGGATGCGGCCGACGAGGAGGAGTTCGGGCGCAGGCTGCGCGAATTCGATCACCAGCTGCCGGCAAGCAGCTGGATCCTGGGCGGCCGCTGGGACCACGACCGCACCTTCGGCGGCAAGCTGCCGGACAAGGAGCTGATCGACAAGTACGCTCCCGGCCGGGCGGTCGTGATCGATCGTTGCGACGGCCACATGGCGGTGGCCAACTCGCGCGCGCTCGCGCTGGCCGGCATCACCGCCGATACGCCCGACCCCGTCGGCGGCATCATCTACCGCAAGGCGGGAACGCGCGAGCCGAGCGGAATCCTGCGCGACAAAGCGGCGGACCTCGTCGAGGCCAAAGCGCCGCCGCCCTCGGAGGCGGAGATCGACGCCGCGGTGCGCGCCGCGCTGGCGCAGGCCGCGCGCGACGGCGTCACGGCCCTCGAGGACCTGGGAACCGATCTGCCCGGCGCGGGCGACGAGGGCCTGGCGCGTCTCTTCCGGCGATACCAGTCGCTCGACCGCGAGCGAAAGATGACCGCGCGGGTGGCGCTGTGGTGGCCGATCCGCACCTGGGCCAACCTGGCGCGCCTCGGCGTCGAGAGCGGTCTCGGCAACGAATTCGTGAGTGTCGGCGGCGTCAAGGGTTTCGTCGATGGCTCCTTGGGATCGTCGACCGCGAAGATGTTTCAGCCGTACCTCAACGAGCCGGGCTCGACCGGCATCTTCGTCACGCCGCCTGACCAGTTGCGCGAGTGGATCCGCGCGGCGGATGCGGCGGGGCTGCAGGTGGCGGTGCACGCCATCGGCGATGAGGGCAACGCGAAACTGCTCGACATCTTCGCAGAGGTGGGGAAAGCGAACGGTGCGCGCGATCGGCGCTTCCGCGACGAGCACGCGCAACACCTGCGCGCGACCGACATTCCCCGTTTTAGCGCGCTGCAAGTGATCGCGTCGATGCAGCCCTATCACGTCATCGACGACGGCCGCTGGGCGGAGGGGCGCGTGCGGGCCGAGGTGCTGCGCGGCTCGTACGCGTATCGCTCGCTGCTGCAGGCCGGCGCGCCGCTCGCGTTCGGGTCGGACTGGCCGGTCGCACCGCTCTCGGCGCTCCTCGGAATCGACGCGCCGGTGAACCGGCGCACGCTCGACGGCAAGCATCCGCAGGGGTGGTTTCCCCAGGAGAAAATCAGTGTGCGCGAGGCGATCGACGCGTACACACGCGGCTAGGCGTGGGCGGCGCGGCGAGAGCACGAGATGGGCGCGCTCAAGCCGGGCATGCTGTGCGACGTGGTGGTGCTGACGCGCGATATTCTCGATCCGGCGGAGACGGACCACATCGCGGAGGCGGCGGTCGCGATGACGATCGTGGGCGGGCGCGTTGTTTATGCGGGGAAGTAGGGGAGTTCTCGTTCTCGTTTCTCGTTCTCGTTCTACCGGAACGCCCGCCACCACGCGATCACCGGCGCTGCAGCCGCTGCGAGAGTGAGCGCGGCCTGGGCGAGGCGATTTCGCAGGCGCGGAAGGCGCGCTGCGGCGAACCCGAGCAACATTCCAGCGGCGAACCCGCACAGGTGGCCCGCCAGGTCGGCGCGCTTTCCCGTGCCGAGAAACCCGAGCAGCGCGACTCCCGCGCCGAGAGGAATCCAGGCGCGGCGCCGCGAGTCCGGCGCGAGGGCTTGCGCGACCGCCACCGCACCGAGCGCGCCGAAGACCGCTGTCGACGCGCCCACCGAGGTAAAACCACGCCGCACCAACTCCGCCGCGCAGAGCGTGCCGAGAAAACCCGAGCCGAGCACGACGACATTCGCCACCCCTACGCCCAGCCTGAGGCTCAGCAGCGCCAGCAAGAGCCCGCCCAGCACCGCGTTCCCTGCGGCGTGCCCCGCATCGGCGTGCAGCGTGAGCGCCGTCAGCGCACGCCACCACTCGCCGCGCAGGATGCGCTCCGCCTCGGCGCTGCCGCGGGCGAACCATTCGCTCCGGGAAGATTCGGGCCCGGTCCACACTTGAAAGAAGACGACCGCGAGGAAGAACATCAGCCCAGCCGCCACGCCAGCGGCCGTTTCGGGCACGTCGGCGGGGCGGCGCGCGATGGGATTTTCGCGCTCGAACGCCGCCAGCGTCGCTTCGGCGCGCGCGGCATCCTCGTCGGCGATGACGAGCGCCCACTGCTCCTCGCCAAAGGAGCGCAGCTCGTGCTGGACGCCCTCCGCATCGAGGGCCAGCGAGAGGTCCATCGCACGCCGGAACTCCGGGACCAGCCGCAGGAGCATCGATCGGCCTCAAATACTGCTGCAGCCCGCGAAGGGCGCGAAGGTTGCTTTCATTTGACGGAAGCGTCGAGAAGCGCTTTCACGTCGCCGTATTCGATGGCGCCGCCGGCGACGGCCGGGGCGGAGGCGCGGATGGAGAGCCAGAGAAAGTCCGGGTGCGCTTCCCTGCTGTCGGAGGCCCACTCGCCGCCCGTCACGCGCCCGTGCCCGTCCAACTCGAGCACATACTCGTAGTGATCGGTCTGCGTGTACTCGTCGATGTGGGGCGTCATGTACCCGTCGACCTCGGGACTCTCCGCGCTGATGTAATCGACGTCCACCTTCATGTAGACGAGCTTCGCCGGCAAGCGATCGAACTGGTACGCTGCCGGCACCTGCCCGCCCGCGCTCATCCGCAGCGTGAAGATAGAGGTGGCCGCGGCAGGATTTCCCAGAACGGAGACGAACATCTTCGACGCGCCCGCCGGCACCGTCCCCGCGCAACTCTCCACCGAACTTTTCCTGAAGGGCCGGCAGTCGTACGAGGTCGCAGTGGGCCGAGCGCCGAACTTGACGTACAGGTCCGCATCGCCGCTCCCGCTCATCGCCACCTTGAAGGCCGCGCCGGTCGAAACCGCCAGGGGGGCCTGGTGCGCCCACTGGCCCTTCACCACGGTGCCGGTCTTTTGCACCATCGGCCCCGGATCGGCCTTCACGCCGATGAGCTTGTTCGCCTCCTGCGCGCTCACCTCGCGCTTCTCCAGCACGCGATACCCGCGCACCGGCTGGTTCCACACCTCGGCATCCAACGTGCGATCCGCGGCGAAAGCGCTGCCTCTCCTGCCGAAGGAGTTCGCCATCAGGAGATGAAAGCCGCCCGCGCTGGTCTCGCGGCACGCTTCGCCGCTTGGCCGGCCGTACTTTTCGAAGTTCACTCCGTTGACGCGGCTCGAGACGTCGCAGCGCAGCGAGATGAACTTCGTCTCTGTTCTGTCGTGCGCCAGTGAGGCGAGCGCCTTGAGGTCGTTGATCTTGAACGTCACGCCGTTCTTCACCACCGCGTGCTTGGGTTCGGGAAAAAGGATCGCCGCCGGCGCCCACCCGTGGCAGATGCCGGACCACGTCGGGATGCAGCGCCCGCTCGCCCTGCCGATGCGCTTGGCGCAGATCTCTCCGCCCATCTTGTCGCACTGGCCGCTCGCGTTGCACGACCTGGCGCCAGTCACCGAGTCGATGCCGTAGTACCTCGAGACCGCATCCTCGACGCCCGCGTGGCCGAAGGCCTTCTGGTACTTCATCGCCGGCGAGTCGCTGCCGGGTCCGTCCCAGCGATAGTTGATGCTGTCGTGCGCGGTGGGCCAATAGCTGCCCGTCCAGGGGATGACTTTCGCTTCACCTTTGGCAGGCAGTTTGTCGAGCGCGTACTCGAGCGCGCCGCCGTCCCATATGTCGCCGTCTTGCGGACGGACTGCGGCCGCTTGGTCCCCGAGCCGGGCTACGCCGACCGCGACGAGCACCGCGACGGCCGCCGCGCCCATGCCCACCGCCCCGCCCAACAGCCAGCGCGCCGTCCGCCCGAGTTGCATGATGCCGGCTTTGAACACGGCCCCGCTCTTGGCACAAGCCCTCACCATGGCGTAGGAAAGCGGCCCCTATGACCTTCGATCCCATCCAGGCCTCGGCCTCGTCGGAGCGCATCTGGGAGCAGGAGATCCTCCCGGCCCTCCACGATTACATCCGCATCCCCAACAAGTCGCCCGCATACGATCCCGCGTGGAGCGACGCGGGGCACATGGACCGCGCCGTCGCGCTCATCGAAGCGTGGTGCCGCAAGCAGCCCATCCCCGGCTTGCGCGTCGAGGTGGTGCGCCTCGCGAAACGCACGCCGCTCATCATGATGGATGCGCCGGGGACGGGGCCCGACACGGTCCTGCTCTACGGACATCTCGACAAGCAGCCGGAGATGACGGGCTGGCGCAAGGGCCTCTCACCGTGGGAGCCCGTGCGCGAGGGCGACAAGCTCTACGGCCGCGGCGGCGCCGACGACGGCTACTCGTCGTTCGCGTCGCTCGCGGCGCTGCGCCTCTTGCGGGAACAGAACGCCCCGCACGCGCGCTGCGTGGCGCTCATCGAGGCGGGCGAAGAGAGCGGCTCGCCCGACCTGCCCGCGTACCTCGAGCACCTAATAGCCCGCATCGGGAGGCCCTCGCTGGTGGTCTGCCTCGACTCGGGCTGCGCCAGCTACGACCAATTGTGGATGACCACCTCGCTGCGCGGAGTGGTGGCGGGCGACCTGCGCGTCGAGATCCTCACCGAGGGCGTCCACTCCGGCGACGCCAGCGGCGTGGTGCCCTCCTCGTTTCGCATCCTGCGGCAGCTCTTGTCGCGCATCGACGACGAGAACAGCGGCCGCGTGAAGCTCTCCGGCCTGCACGTCGAGGTGCCGCGCGAGCGGCTCGAACAGGCGCGCGCAACCGCCGAGTTGCTCGGCTCCGACTTGTTCGAGAAGTTTCCCTTCACGCCCGGCGCGCAGCCCGTCACCCACGACCCGCTCGAGCTGGTGCTCAACAAGACGTGGCGCCCGGCGCTGTCCGTCACGGGCGTCGAGGGAATGCCGCCGCTCGGCAGCGCGGGCAACGTGCTGCGGCCGTACACCACCGTGAAGCTCTCCATCCGCATCCCGCCGCGGCTCGACCCCGCCGCCGCCACGCGCATCGTGAGGGAGGCGCTGGAGAAGGACCCGCCCTACGGCGCGCGCGTCACGTTCTCGGGCGACAAATCCTCCGCCGGCTGGGACGCGCCGCCGCTCGCGCCGTGGCTCGAGCGCGCGGTACAGCGCGCCTCGATGCACTTCTTCGCCAAGCCGGCGATGGCGTGGGGTGAAGGTGGAACGATCCCCTTCATGGGCATGCTGGGCGAGAAGTTCCCCGAGGCGCAGTTCCTCATCACCGGAGTGCTGGGGCCGGGCTCGAACGCGCACGGGCCCAACGAGTTCCTGCACGTCCCGACGGGGAAGAAGCTGACCGGATCGGTTGCCAGCGTCATCGCCGATCACTTCGCGCGCCAGCGCTGACGCGTGGAAAAGAAAACGGCGCGCGCGGGGGGTACCCGCGCGCGCCGCCCAGACCGGCGCTTACTTGTGCTTCTTGTTTTCGTGGCGCTCTTGGCGTCGATCCGCGCGCAGGTCCTTGCGATCCTTGTCCATCTCGTGGCGATCCTTGGCGACGTCCTTCTCGTCCTTCCTCAGATCGGCGCGGTCCTTGGCGAGGGCAGCCCTGTCCTTCCCCACGTCGCCCCTGTCCTTGGCCAACGCTGCCTTGGCGGCGGCGATTCTCGCCTCGTCCTTCTGCGCGTCGGCGGTGTCACCCTTCTTCTCGTCGGCCTTGAGGTCGCGCTCGGCCTTGCGCAGCTCCTTGGCGTCGGCGCGAGCATCGGTCGCGTCCTTCTTCAGATCGGCGCGGTCTTTGGCGACGTCGGCCCGATCCTTCTTGACGTCGGCGCGATCCTTGGCGAGGTCCGACTTGTCCTTGGCCAGGTCGGCCTTGTCCTGCGTGATGTCCTGCTTGAGGTTCTCGTCGGCGCGCGCCGCCGATACGGCGAAAGCGAGCGTTGCGGCGAGTCCCATTGCGATGGTCTTCATGGTTTCTGACCTCCTGTTGGAGGAAGGAAACCGCCGGGGGCCCTTTCGGTTAAGCGGCGCGCCCTGCCCGAGAGCCGTGTCGGGTAGGCTTGGGTGGGAAACATGGATGAGAGCGAGCCGGGCGGGCTAGCGGCGCGCGCCGCCGCGCATCAAGTGCTGCACTGCCTCGAGCAGGCCGTCCTGCGTGAGGCGGTACATGGGAAAGACGCGCCGGATCACTTCCGCCGTTCCGTACCACGCCGCCGGCGGCTCGGGGTTGAGCCACGCGCTGTGGTGGAAGTGCTGCGCCAGGTGAATGAGCCACGCGATGCCCGGCGCGCCCGAGTCGTCGGAGATGCTCCACCGCGAGCCGCTCGACTGCAGCTCCCACGGGCTCATGAGCGCGTCGCCCACGGCGATGAGCCGCCAGGAGGGATCGCACTCCAATAGCAAGCGCACCACGTCGATACCACGCATCAATGAGGCCGACTCGTAGACGCGGCCATAGATGCAATTATGAAAGTAAAACGTGCGCAGCTCCTTGAAATGCGTCGCGCGGCGCGCCGCCGAGAAGAGGCGCTCGCACACGTCGGCGTGCGGGTCCATCGAGCCGCCCACGTCGAGCAAGAGCAGCATGCGCAGGTTCGAGCGGCGCGGGGGGCGCATCTCGATCTCCAGCTCGCCGGCGTTGCGCGCCGTCTTGTCGATGGTCCGCTCGACGTCCAGCTCCTCCAGCGCGCCCTCGCGCACGAACGCGCGCAACCGGCGCAGCGCCACCTCGATGTGGCGGGTGTCGAGCGTCACGTCGGAGCGCAGGTCGCGGAAGCGGCGCTCACCGGCGATGTCGAGCGCGCCGCGGCCACCCGGGGCATCGCCCACCTTGATACCGGTGGGGTTGGTCCCGCCGCTCCCGTGGGGCGAAGTGCCGCCGGTGCCGAGGTAACGGTTTCCGCGATCGTGGCGCTCGCGCTGCTCGGCGAGCCGCTCGCGCAATCTTCGCCGCGCCGCCTCGAGGTCGAGCTTTTCCAGAAGCTCCTTCTCCAGCTCGGTGAGCTGCCGCTTCGAGACCGGCTGCTCCAGCCACTTGAGCAGCTCCTCGGTGAGCTGGAGCGCCTCGTCCGGCACGCCCTGGAAGTGGTGCGCGAAGGCGCGATCGAACGCGTCGAGGTCCTGCTCCCGGTGCACGCAGAGGGCGCGGGCGGTCTCGTAGAAGCCGTCGAGCGTTCCCTTGTGCAACTCGAGCTCGAGCGACTGCGCCAGCGTGAGCGCCTCCTGCGCCCCGACTTTCACGCCGCGCGAGCGCAGCTCATAGAGGAACTCGACGAACATGCCAGGCGGCTCTCCTTCTCTATGCTCTCGGCCTGCGGCTGCGCGAGGTCGCTTCGGCGAAGGCGATCAGGTCCTGCTCGCGCTTGAGCAGCGCGCCCAGGAACGGCATCCCCTGCTCCAGCTCGACGCTGGCGATCCCGGCGCGGCGCAGCACCGCGATCCAGTCGATCAGCTCGCTGGTCGAAGGGCGCTTGCGCAAGCCGTCCACGTCGCGGACCGCGTAGAAGGCGCGCAGCGCCTGGTCGAGCAGCTTCTGCTCCATCTCGGGATGGTGCACGCGCACGATGCGCGCCATCAATTCCTTGTCGGGGAACTCGATGAAATGGAACACGCAGCGGCGCAGGAACGCGTCGGGCAGCTCTTTCTCGGCGTTGGACGTGATGACCATGGCGGGCCGCTCGCGCGCGACGATTTCGTCGCCCGTCTCGCTCACCGTGAAGCGCATGCGGTCCAACTCGTGGAGCAGGTCATTGGGGAATTCCAGGTCGGCCTTGTCGATCTCGTCGATGAGCAGCACCACGCGGTCGCGCGAGGCAAAAGCCTGCCCGAGCGGGCCGTGCTTGATGTAGCGGCGAATGTCCTTCACGTCGCCGTCGCCGAAGCGCGAATCGTAGAGTCGCTGGACGGTGTCGTAGACGTAGAGTCCATCCTGCGCGCGAGTCGTGGACTTGACGGGCCAGTGGATGAGGCGGAGCCCCAGCGCGCCGGCGATGGCCTCCGCGAGCTGCGTTTTGCCCGTGCCCGGCTCGCCGCGGACCAGCAGCGGCCGCTCCAGCGCCAACGCGCAGTTCACCGCCGACTCCAGCGCGGACGAGGTGAGGTACTTGTCGGTGCCGCGGAATTTCCTGAAGTCCATCGTCTGCCTCCGCTCACATCTTACAGAGGCGCTCGCTGATCTCCCACAGGCGCGCAGCCGCCCGGTCATCGAGCGCCCGCGGCGATGGCTGCGATTCCCGGCAACGCACGAAGTACCTTCCCGTTACGCCTTCGACTTCCGGTGACGAGGCCAGATACACCGAGGTCGCGGCCCCCTCCTCGACGGACGCACCGGCGAAACCGCCGAATCCCGCCCGCAGCAGCTTGGTGCCGATCACGCCGGGATGCAGCGCGTTCGCCGTCGCCTTCTCTTGCCGGCGCGCCAGCTCGCGCGTGAAGAGAACGTTGGCCAGCTTCGACTGCGCGTACGCCCCGTAGCCGGAAAAGCGACGCTCGCCCATCAGATCGTCGAAGTCGATCTCGCCGGTCGCGTGCACCGCCGAGCTGACGTTGACGATGCGCGCGTTGGCGGACATCGCCGGCAGCAGCAGCGAGGTGAGCAGGAACGGGGCGAGATGGTTGACCTGGAAGGTGGCTTCGTATCCGTCGCTGGTGAGGCCGCGCTCCGTCAGATAGACGCCGGCGTTGTTAACCAGCACGTCGATCCCCCGAGGCAGCCCCGCCGCCGCATCGCGGATCGCCTCGAGCGAGGAAAAATCACAGAGCCAGGCCCGCGCGCCGATCTCCCGCGCCACGGCGTCGGTGCGCGCCTTCGACCGGCCGTGCACGATCACCTCGGCGCCGGCCGCGGCGAGTTGCCGGGCCGTTTCCTTGCCGATTCCATCTGATGAGCCGGTCACCAGGACCAACGCCATCGAACGCTCCCAGGTTGGGCAGCAAGAGGTAACCGGCGGCTCCCGAGACCGCCACTGCGCTCCTTGGTCATTTGACCAGATGAGCCTCGTCTCCGAGGGACCGACTCTTGGTCATTTGACCAAGAGTCCGGCGGTTGTGGACCGCGCACCTCTGCGATACGGGTCCGGCCATGAGCCTGCCTGCCGCGGACCTTCCCACCGGGGCGCTGCACTTCGCCTCGTCGGCCGTGTTGCTCGGCACGGTGCGCGTCGGCCGGCGGCTCGTGCTCGCGCAGGGCGCGGTGGTGCGGTCGCAGGGCGCGGCGGTGCGCATCGGCGCGGACAGCGCCGTGCTGGAGAACTGTGCGGTGATCGGCCGGCCCGGCCTCGACGTGTCCATCGGCCGCAAGGCGGTGTTCGGGCACCGCTGCTTGGTGGTCGGCGCCACGGTGGGCGATCTGTGCGAAATCGGCAACGGCTCGGTGCTGATGCCGGGCGCGCGGCTCGGCAACGGATGCTTTCTCGGCGAAGGCACGCTCATTCCTCCCGGCGCGGTAGTGCCCGACGACTCGGTTGTGGTGGGGCGGCCGGGCCGATCCATCCGGCGGGCCAACTCCGCCGATCGTGCCCGCCTCCTGCGCCTGCGCGAAGGGGACCTTTCGCTCTCGAACGACCCGCCGCACGAACTCTCCGGAAAGGGGAACGGTATGGGCCAGCTCTACGCGTTCCGCGACAAGACGCCGATGGTCGCGGGCAGCGCATTCCTCTTCGGCTCGGCGGAAGTGACGGGCGACGTGGTCATCGGCGAGCGCACCATCATCGGCGCCGGCGTGAAGATCATCGGCGACTCGCACGGCCCGGTTCGCATCGGCAGAGACGTGCAGATCCTCGAGAACAGCGTGCTGCACCTCCTGCCCGACAACGAGCTGGTGCTCGAGGACGGCGTGATCATCGGGCCCGGCGCCATGATCCATGGCTGCCGGATCGGGCGCGGGTCGGTGGTCGAACCGGGCGCGATCGTCTGCGACTCCAGCGAACTGGGCGCCAATTGCCTGGTTCGCGCTGGAAGTGTGGTGAAGCAGCGCGCGCGCTTTCCCGCCGGCGCCATAGTGGACGGCTTCCCCGCGGCTCAGGTCGGGAACCTGACCGCACCGCAGCCGCTGCCGGCCTGGGCGCTGCGCCAGGGCGATCTTGGTCATTTGACCAAGGCGGAGCGCTGAGGTGCCGCGCATCGCTCACGTCGTGGCCGAAAGCGCCGCCGGATACGCGCAGAAGATTCGCGCGGGACGGCACGAATGGACTGCCGACGAGTCGAAGGACCACGGCGGCACGAACAGCGGGCCGAATCCGTACAGCCTGCTGCTCGGGGCCCTGGCCGCCTGCACGTCGATCACCCTGCGCATGTACGCGGAGCGCAAGGGGTGGGAGCTGGGCGAGGTGCGCGTCGACTTGAACTTGTTCAAGGAGGGAGAAGCAGACCGCATCGAGCGCCAGATCACCTTCTCCGCCCCGCTCAGCGAGGAGCAACTGGCGCGCCTGGTGGAAGTCGCGGCCAAGACCCCGGTGACGAAGACCATCCGGCAAGGCGCGGCCATCCAGACGAGCCTTCGCTCCGGCAGCACTTAGCGATCGCGTTCACTCGCGACGGCGCCGGGCGAACTTGTTCACTCCGGCAGCACGGCGGCCTACTTGCGCTGGTGGCGGCGGTGCGGCCTCTTGCCCGGCACGAGGCGAAGCGGCTCGATTTGGCCGTTTGACCAACAAAGCACTTCGCCGGGATCGAGGCGCACGTGGGGCGGCTCGCGGCCGGCGAGGAACGGCTTCAGCGTCTCGAGCGGCGACTCGCCAACCGCAAGCACGGTATCGATGGCCGCGAGCATGGCGGGCGAGACGCGGTCGGGGTGGACGGTGATGAGCAGCACGCCTCCCAGGTCGCGTGGCAGCGTGAGCGGGGCGGGCCACGAGCCGGGCAGCAGGTGGTGCGCCTCGTCGACGACGATCCAGTGCGGCCGGCCGAGGCGCGAGCGCATCTCCTGAAGCCCGGGCACCATCGAGGCGAAGAGCGCGGGCCGGTGGTCGAGCGGGACGCCGAGGAGGTTCACGCCGACCTGCACGGAGGGCTTCTGCAGGAGCTCCAGCACCTCCTTTGCCGCCGGCGCGCGGTCCACGGAGCCGATCGAGACGAGGCCATCATATTCGTCATGATCGTCGCCGGGATCGATGATGCAGCACTGATATCCCGCGGCGACGACGCGCTCTACGAAAGCGCTGACCACGTTGGTCTTGCCGCTGCCTGACGGCCCTGCCACCATCACGCGCCGGCCGGCGGGAGCGAGACGGACTTCCGTGCCGTCGCGCCGTACGCCGAGAAGCAGCGCGTGACGTGCCACAACCACCGAGCGCAGATCGTCTTTGAGGATGCGCTCGATCAATTCCTCGACGCCGGCCCCGCGCGCGCCGCGCGTCACAAGATCGGCCCGCTCCTTGAGCGAGTCGATGGCGTTGGCGACCGCCACGCCGCACTCGCTGGCGGCGAGCATGGCGTGATCGTTTTCGGCGTCGCCCACCGCCACCGTGTTGCGTATCGACAGACCGAGCTCGTCGAGCGCCGCCACCAGGCCGGTCTGCTTGTTGACTCCGGGCGGCAGCAGCATCACCGCGCCCTTGTTGAAGATGACCTGGTGTTCGAGCCCCAGCTCGCGCATGACTTCCAGGGCGTCGATTTCGTGAGGTTCGCAGGTCGCGACGATGACGCGCCCGACGGAGAGCGGCTGGACGCCCCGCGCGCGGAGCCGCTCCGCCAGTTCGGGGGGTGGCGGCTCGGCCAGCGTCTTCTCTTCGTGTGTATCGGGACGATAGATGAGCGCGCCGTTCTCGGCGACGACCCGATCGAAGAGGTCGAGCCGCGGACAGACGCTCTTGAGATCGCCCAGCTCGCGTCCCGTCACGAGGATGACGCGCCGGCCGCTGCGCCGGAGGCGCTCGACCGCCTCGAACGTCGCGTCGCGCACGGACCCGTTCCACGCCAGCGTGCCGTCGTAGTCCGTGGCCAACACGAGATAACGCACGCGGGTCAATGTGGGGCGTGGGCCTCGCGAAGTACACTGCGCGTGAATGCGCGTGTCAGTCGCCACGGCCACCGGAGGGCTGGGGCGCCGGCTGCCGAAACTCCTTTCGCCCGCCGGCCGATGAAGTGCAGGCGCTCGCCCGCAGTGCCACCGGGGAGGAAGCCGTCCGCAGGCACACCGCAACTGCTCGGCGGCGCTCCCTTCGACGAGAGCTCGCCTCCTGGAGACGAGGCGATCGCGCAGTCCGCGCCCGACAGTGAGCGCATGGTGCCGAAGCGCCTGACGGTGCGCCAGGGTTGCAACTCATGATCGTAAACCCAGCGAAATTCCGAAGAATTTAGGCTGGCAGGGGGGGTTCGCACCTGCCGCGAGGGGTTTGACCCGAGGGTCTCCGCCTGGCGAAAAAGAGCCGGGCAAAGTCTCGCTTGACCGCGCGATCCGCTCGTGCCCGAAATACGCGACTTTCCCGAGGGGAGCTCAATGGCCAAGGCAGCGAAGAAAGTGAAGAAGACCGCAGCGAAGAAGTCGGCCGCGCGCAAGGCGAGCAGGCCCGCCCCGCGCAAGGCCGCGGCGCCGCGCACAGCGAAGCCGAGCCAGCCGAAGTGGAAGCCGCAAGGCCAGCAGCAGTTGGTCGTGAACCTCGTCTTCAGGGATGCGGCCGCGGCCATCGAGTTCTACAAGTCGGTGTTCGGCGCGACAGAGCTGATGCGGATGCGCGGCCCGGGCGGCAGGATCGGCCACGCCGAGCTGCGCATCGGCGACACGGTCGTGTACCTGAACGACGACATGGGTTCGATGGGCGGGACGCAACCACCGGGGCCTGACCACCGCCCCACCGCCTCGCTCATGCTTTACGTCCCCGACGTCGACGCGACATTCAATCGCGCGCTGCAGGCGGGCGCGCGGCAGACGATGCCACTCAGCGACCAGTTCTGGGGCGATCGGATGGGCGGCGTGGCCGATCCTTTCGGCCAGGTCTGGATGCTCGGTACGCACACGCGCGATGTCTCGCCGGAGGACCTGCGCAAGGGCGCTGAGGATTGGGCGCGGCAGGCCCAGTCGCACGGTCAGGGCGGGCAGCCGCCGCCGGGCACCGCGGCCCATTAGGTCCTACCGCTGCTCGACGACGCGGGGAAAATCGGCGTGTCCGTGCACGGTCGCGACGCCGCCATCGCGCCGGGGACGCGCTTTCGGCCCATGGTCGGCCGACGACCTGTGCGCCGAGGGGCAGGTCCGGTCGACGCGAGCGGCGAGCCGGCCGCCTGATCCGCGACAAGGGGGAACACGGCCATCCAGAACGAGAACCAGAACTCGTTTTCGTTCGCGTTCTCGTTTCTCGTTTTCGTTCTGGTTTGGGTGTCGGGTGGGCTTGCCCGGAGCATCGATGCGCCCGGGTGGGCATCTACTGGTCCGCGTGACGAGAAGTCGTCGCCTCCTGCGGGCATTCCGGCCGAATCGAATCGTCGGATGCGGCATCGAATTATTCGCGGGACGTGTTCGAGTCATTTGAAATGTCTTGCAAAGTTTGACACGCCCCTTGGCGTTCTTACGTTGAGCGCCATGACGAGTCTTCCAGTTTTCATTCTCGAAGATGCACTGCTTCCTGGAGCGGTCGCGCGGCTCGACGCCGACGACACGGGCGCGCAGTTGGCGCGCTCGCTGCTCGCGTCGTCGGAGCGCCGCGTGGTGGCGGCCGTCCGCAAGGGAGACGATGAGGTTCACGACATCGCCGCGCTGGCCCGCATCGAGCAGGTGGGCGCGGACGGCGGCGTGATCGTCTCCGTGCTGGAGCGCGTGCGCGTGCTCGGGCTCGACGATTCCGAATCCACGCCCCGCGCGCGCATCGAGACCGTCACCATTCCGGCCGCCTCCGGCGTGGAGGTCGAAGCGCTGGCGCTGGAGGCGCGGCGGCTCGCGCGGGAGATCTTCGCGCTGCGGCCCGATGCGCCCGCTCCCCGGCTCGACGCCATCAAGGACCCCGGCGCGCTCGCCGACTTCCTCGGCCACCACGTCCCCACCAAGGGAGATGAGAAGCGGCGCCTGCTGGAGATCCTCGATCCCGTCGAGCGTCTCAAGATCGTCGTCGCGCTGTTGGCGCGCCGGCGCGAGGTGCTCAAGGCTGCTCACGACATCGAAGGGGCCGTGCAGCAGCAGGTCTCGAAGGCCGAGCGCGAGCACATCCTGCGCAAGAAGATGGAAGCCATCCAGGCCGAGCTGGGCGAGGGACCCGAACAGGACGATCTGGAGAAGAAGCTGCAGGAGATCGGGCTGCCCGAAGACGTCCTTGGTCAGGTGACCAAGGAGCTGGCGCGGCTGCGCAAGCTGCCCGAGAGCTCGCCCGAGCGCTCCGTCGCGCGCTCCTGGCTGCAGTGGATCGCGGAGGTGCCGTGGAAGACGCAGACGGAGGACAACCTCGACGTGGAGAACGCGCGCCGCACGCTCGACGCCGATCACCACGGGCTCGCCAAGGTGAAGAAGCGCGTGCTCCAGTTCCTCGCGGTACGCGCGCTGCGCGGCGATCTGAAGGGGCCCATTCTCTGCCTCTCGGGTCCTCCCGGCGTGGGCAAGACTTCGCTCGGGCAGTCGATCGCGCGCGCCATGGGCCGCAAGTTCCTGCGCGTGTCGCTGGGCGGCGTGCGCGACGAGGCGGAGATCCGCGGCCACCGGCGCACCTACGTGGGCGCGCTCCCGGGCCGCATTGTGCAGGCGCTCAAGCGGGCCGGCACGGTGAACCCCGTCGTCATGCTCGACGAGATCGACAAGCTTGGCGCCGGCTTCCAGGGCGACCCGTCGTCGGCGCTGCTGGAGGTCCTCGACCCCGAGCAGAACAAGGCCTTCGTCGATCACTATCTCGAGGTGCCGATCGATCTGTCGCGCGTGCTCTTCATCGCTACCGCCAACTCGCTCGAGACCATCCCCGCGCCGCTGCGCGACCGCATGGAGATCCTCGAGATCCCCAGCTACACGCAGGCGGAAAAAGTCGCCATCGCGCGCGCGCACCTGGTGCCGAAGCAGCTGGAGGCGCACGCGCTGGCCGACGCGCAAGTCGTCTTCACCGACGCGGCGCTGCAGCGCATCACAACGGGCCACACGCGTGAGGCCGGCGTGCGCTCGCTGGAGAGGCGCATCGCAGACATCTGCCGCGCGCTGGCCGTGGAGAAGGCCACGGGCGAGCTGAAGACGCGGGAGATCGACGCGCCGCAGGTCGAGACCATCCTCGGCCCCGACAAGTTCCAGCCCGAGACGCGGGAGTCGGACGGCATGCCCGGCGTGGCGGCTGGGCTGGCCTGGACGCCCATCGGCGGCGAGGTGCTCTACGTTGAGGCGCTGCGCATGCCCGGCAAGGGCCAGCTCACGTTGACGGGCCAGCTCGGCGAGGTGATGCGCGAGTCGGCGCGCGCGGCGATGAGCTACGTGCAGGCCAACGCGCCGGCGCTCGGCCTGCCCGAGAAGCCTCTCGACGGCAGCGACGTGCACATCCACGTGCCGGCGGGCGCGACGCCCAAGGACGGGCCGAGCGCGGGCGTGACGCTCTTCACCGCGCTGGTCTCGCTCCTGAGCGGCGTGCCGGTGCGCGCCGACACGGCGATGACGGGTGAGGCCACGCTGCGCGGGCGCGTGCTGCCGGTCGGAGGCATCAAGGAGAAGGTGCTGGCAGCGCACCGGCTCGGGTTGCGGCGGGTCATCCTGCCGTCGGCCTCGGCGGGCGAGCTGCGCGAGGTGCCCCAGGACGTGCGCGACGACCTGGACATCGTGTTGGTGGAGAGGATGGAGCAGGTGCTCTCGGCGGCGCTCGACAAGCCGGGCGCAGAGCTGCGGCTCTCGGCCGCGCAAGACAAACCCGCCGCAGAGCTGCGGCTCGCCGCCTGATCCGCAAGAACGACGATCGAGAACGAGAACGACCATCCAGAACGAGAACGAGAACCAGAACTCGTTCTCGTTCTCGTTCTCGTTCTCGTTTCTCGTTCTGGTTTGGGTTTGGGATTTCGACCGACAATATGAGGGCCGGGCCCGTCGGGCGTAGAGTGACGGGTCATGGCCGAGCAGGCGCCGAAACCTCAAGCGAACGCCGAGGGCGAGGCGCTCGGCGTCGAAGAACCCGGCCACTACGTCCTGAAGCGCGAGCTGGCGCGCGGCGGCCAGTCGGTCATCTTCGTCGCGCACGACCGGCAGATGGGCCGCGACGTCGCGTTCAAGCTGCTCCTCCCCGGCGGCCCGCGCGACGCCGAGCAGCGCTTCCTGCGCGAAGCGCGCATCGCCGGGCAGCTCGAGCACCCCGGCGTGGTCCCCGTCTACGAGCTGGGCCGGCGCGAGGACGACACCCTCTACTGCGCGATGCGCCTGGTGCGCGGCCGCACCCTCGCCGAGGCGCTCCAACAAGAGAAAGGCCGCGCGCGCCTCAAGCTCCTCTCCAACTTCGTGCAGGTCTGCCAGACCGTCGCTTACGCGCACGAACGCGGCGTCATCCACCGCGACATCAAGCCGCAGAACGTCATGCTCGGCGCGTTCGGCGAGACGGTGCTGCTCGACTGGGGCGTGGCGAAGATCCGCGGCAGGACCGACGACACCGGCGACAGGCTGCGCGCGCCCGAGGTTGGTCAGCGCTTCGACGGTCGTCACACGCAGGAAGGCGATATCCTCGGCACGCCGGCCTACATGAGCCCCGAGCAGGCGCTGGGGAACATCAAGGAGATCGACGAACGGAGCGACGTCTGGAGCCTGGGCGCGGTGCTCTACGAGATCCTCACCGGCCGCCCGCCCTTCACTGACAAGAGCGCGGTATTGATGTTGCTCAAGATCGCCCAGGACAAGATTCCGCCCGTGCTCTCGGTGGCGCCGGAAACCCCGCGCGAGCTGGCCTTCATCTGCGAGCGCGCGCTCGAACGCACCAAGGCGCGCAGATATCGGTCGGCGCGCGAGTTGGCCGCAGACATCGAGGCGTGGAGCGCGGGCGGGCGCGTGCAGGGAATCGACTACACGCCGCTGCAGCTTTTGCGCAAATGGGTGGCGGGCAACCTGCCCGTCGCCTTCGCGACGCTCGCCATCGTCGTGGTGCTCGCCGGCGCGGGCGCGCGGCTCTCGCTGCACAACAAGCAGGCGGGCGCGTACCTGGCGCAGGCGCTCCTGGAAAAGTCGGAGGCGGAGGCGCGCGAGCAGCGCTGGTCGCGCGCGGCGGCCTACGCGGCGGCGGCGCGGTCGCAGGAAGAGACCGCCGAGGCACGCTGGCGAGCGGCGCAGCGGGGGCCGGTGCAGATCGATCCGCTCTGGCGCCTGCAGCTCCCCGCCGGCATCGACGCGGTGGCCATCTCGCGCGACGGAAAGACCGTCGCCGCGGCGCTCTCGGATCGCTCCATCCGCCTCCTCGACCCGCAGGCGCACACGCGCCACTCGCTCGAGGGGCACGAGGGCAAGGTGACCGCGCTGGCGTTCTCGCCCGATGGGCGCTCGCTCGTCTCCGCCGGCGAGGATCGCCGCGCGTTCGTCTGGAGCGTGGAGGCAGGCGAGCAGGTCGGACGGCTGGAGACCGAAGCGATGGTGCGAGACGCGGCCTTCTCCGCTGACGGCACCATGCTCGCCACCGCCGCGGCGGAAGGGTACATCCGGCTGTGGAGCGTGGAGAGCTGGGCGCAAGGCGCGCGGCTCGATGGGCACCGCGGCCCGGTGACGTCCGTCGACTTCGCTCCCGACGGATCGGTGCTGCTGTCGAGCGGCGAAGACGGCACGCTGCGCGCCTGGGGCCCACTCACGGCCGGCGCACGCTCGCAGCCCCCCATGCGGCTGGTCCGCGGCGAGGGCCACCAGCCCGCCAACCGCGCGGCCTTCGTCCCACCCGGCACAGTCGTGTCGGGCAGCAGCGACGGAACGGTGCGCTTCTTCTCCCTCGACGGGCAGCAGCTCGCGCGCATCAACACTTCGCACGGCGCCATCACCACGCTGGCTGTCCCGGCCAAGGGCACCATCGCTGCGCTCGGCCAGGACTCGGCGGTGCTGTTGGTCGACCCGGTGTCGCGCGCCCCCGTCGCGCGTCTCGAGGGGGAGGACGCCTCCAGCGCCATCGCCGTGTCCGCTGACGGTGCGGCGCTCGTCTCGGCGAACCGCGACGGCCGCCTGCGCCTGTGGAAAGTGTCGCCCGGCGCGCGCGAGGCGCGGTTGCCAGGCGCGGCGGATTTTCCCGGCGGCACCGCGCTGACTTTCTCACCGGCGGGGCAACGCGTGGCGGTGGGCGACTCGGCGGGCCACATCTCGCTCTGGGACCTGGCGAAGGCGCGCGCCGTGGGCGAGATGGATCTGCTGCACGGGCCCGTCGCGTCGCTGGCGTTCTCGCGCGACGGCAAGCTGCTGGCGGCGGCCGGGCACGAGGAGAACGCGTATCTCTTCGAGCTGACGCACGGCGATCGCGTCGCGATGGAGGGCCACACCGACCCGGTCAACTGCGTCGCCTTCTCCCCCGACGGCGCAGAGGCCGCGACGGGCAGCGCCGACGGCAGCGTGCGCTTGTGGAGCGCGCCGGCCGGACAGTCCCGGCGCGTGCTGAGCGCGGCCGGCATGGGGCCGGTCCTCTCCGTCGCCTACTCGCCGGACGGCAAGCTCATCGCGGCCGCCGGCGGGGACAAGCTGATCCGCATCTGGGAGGTGAAAACGGGACGCGTGCTGCACAGGCTGGAGGGATCCCCGGAGGCGATCCTCTCCATCGCCTTCTCACCGCACGGCTCGATCCTCGCCTCGGCGGGGCGCGACCAGGCCATCCGCACCTGGCGCGTCGACTCCGGTAAGCTGCGCAGCAGCTGGAGCGGCCACGGCGCGCGGGTGTGGTCGATCGCCTTCGCCCCCGACGGAGAGACGCTCGCGTCGGCGAGCGCGGACGGGACCATCCGCCTCTGGGACGTGGCGACGGGGCGGCAGGTGGCGCAGTTCGATCGCTCGCCGGAGGCTCGCGCGCTGGCGTTCAGCCCCGACGGGCAGTCGCTCGTCTCCACGGGGCAGCAGCCGGCGCTGCACCTGGTGGAACTGGGGGACAAGGCGCTTTTGCTCGCGCCGGCCGCAGAGCTGAAGAAACAGCTCGAGCGCGCCAAGATGAAGCTCGACGGCATCCACCTCATCGACGACGCGGAGGCGCTGACGCCGCCGGAAGGCAAACCCGGCCGCAAACGGCGAACCAACTGAGGGCGCTCGCTGCCCGTGGTTGTCCCCACGCTGCTGCGCGCAGGCCTCTGTCAGGATCGCCGTCGCACCTTCAGGCGCAGTCGGCGCTTCAACTCGACGAATCGGTCTGGGAGCCGCCGCTTCGGTGAATCGTCCTCGGGCCGATAGGGCGACTGCGTTGGATCGTGCCGCGCGGCTGCCAAGTATTTTCGCTTCGAGACCCGGTCCCCGCGAATGAAGAACTGTGGGTAGCCACGGTCGAGCCGCCCCTTGGTCCAGTGGCGCTTGATGCCGTGCCACGCGCCATCCACCCAGCCTGTCTCGCTGTAGATCGTCTTCTGGTCCTCGTCCCACCAGCGCTCGACGCCGGAGGGCTTGCCGTGGACGAGTGTGGGTGCTCTTCGGAAAGCCGGCCTTGATCGTTGCACCAGTAGTCGGTGCCCGCCCCGCAGTTGAAGGGGCTCTTGAAGATCAGCCGGCCTCGCGAATCGAACTGCTTCGCCCAGCCGTGGACGAGCCCGTTCTTGAACGGCCGCGTAGCTGACGGTGCCGTCGCGGTACTCGATGTGATCTGCCGATCGGGAATGCGTACCGCTTGCTTAGCTCTTGCGGCGTCGCGAAGGAGCGACGCGCGGCGGTTCGCCTTCCTGCTTCGCGTAGTGCGGCGGCCAAGGCGCGTCGCCTTGCCCCTGCTTGCGGCCCAGCTCCAGCAGGCTGTCGAGCGAGCCGGCGCGCTCGTCGATCGCCGCCGCGGGATCGCCGAGGCGCGCGAACCGCTCGGGCACGGTCTTCAAATTGAAATCCTCGGCGTTCACCTCCGGCACTTCGTCCCATTTCAGCGGCGTGGAGACGCGCGCGTCCGGCGTGGGTCGCACCGAGTACGCCGACGCGACGGTGCGGTCCTTGGCGTTCTGGTTGTAGTCGATGAAGACGCCGTGCCGCTCCTCCTTCCACCACTTGCTCGTCGCCAGCTGCGGCGCCCGCCGCTCCACCTCCCGCGCCAACGCCAGCGCCGCCGCGCGCACTTCCGGGAATGTCCAGCGCGGCGCGATGCGCACGTTGATGTGCATGCCGCGCGAGCCCGACGTCTTGGGAAATCCCTCGAGCCCGTGCTCGACGAGCACCTCGCGCGCCAACAGCGCCACCTTGCGCACGGCGTCCCATGCCACGCCCGGCACCGGATCCAGATCGACGCGCAGCTCATCGGGGTGATCGAGATCCTCGGCCCGCACCGGATGGGGGTTGAGATCGATGCAGCCCAGGTTGATCACCCACGCGAGCTGGGCTTCGTCGCGCACCACCACTTCGCTCGCGGTCCGGCCCGAGGGAAAGCTGAGCTCCACCGTCTCGATCCAGACCGGCCCCGGCGGGGCGCGCTTCTGGAAGAAAAACTCGCCTTCCGCCCCGTTTGGAAAGCGCTTCAACGCCATCGGCCGGCCCGCCACGCCGCGCACCGCGCCGCCGGCGACGGCGAGGAAATAACGCACCAGATCGAGCTTCGTGTACCCCCGCTGCGGGAAGAAGATCTTCTGCGGATTCGAGATCGCTACCTCGCGCCCGGAAATATGGAGGATTTCCTGTGCGCTTTTCGGCACGCGCCGAACATGCCATACCTGCGCCGTGAAATTCGACAAGTCTCCGATGTGGCTGGTGGAGCAGTTCGGCGCGCTCATCGCAGAGGTGGGCGGCGAGCCGCGGCAGATGTTCGGCTACCCGTGCGGGTTCGAGAACGGCCAGCTCTTCACCGGCCTCTTTGGCGACGGCCTCTTCGTGCGGCTCGGCGAGGCGGAGCGGAAGCGGCTGCTCGACGAGCGCGGCGCGAAGCCGTTCGACCCGATGGGCGGGAGGCCGATGCACGAATACGCGGTGGTGCCGCAGGGGTGGCTCGAGGACGAGGAGCTGATCAAGCAGTGGATGGGGAGGGCGTTGGAGTACGCGCGCACGCTGCCGCCGAAGGACGGCAGGGCAAAGAGGGTCGCCAGGAAGCGGCGCTGACGAGCGATCCGTTCACCGCGGCCGCGCGAAAATCTGCTGCAGCTCGGCTGGGGCCGTTTCTTCGAGTTGGTCGTAGCGGCAATCCTCGGGGCGCTTGTCCGGCCTCCACCTCAGGAATGTGGTGGCGTGGCGGAAGCGGTCGCCCTGCAGATGGTCGTAAGCCACCTCGCAGACGCGCTCGGGCCGCAGCGGCTCCCAGCTCAAGTCCTTGCCGCGATTCCACCTCGAGGACGCGCCCGGCATGCGCTGGCCCTCGGCCGCCCAGTCGGCCCAGTGGCGCCACGGGTGATCTTCGCCCGCCCGTTCGCGCAGCGGCGCCAGTTCCGCCACCAGCTCGTGACGGCGCGCCGCCGTGAACGCGGACGTCACGCCGACATGGTGCAGCGTGCCCTCGTCGTCATGAAGGCCGAGCAGGAGCGACCCGATCATCGTGCCCGGCCCGTTCTTGTGCCAGCGAAACCCCGCCACCACGCAGTCGGCCGTGCGCGCGTGCTTCACCTTGATCATGGCGCGCTTGTCCTCGAGGTACGGCTGCTCGAGACGCTTGGCAACGACACCGTCGAGCCCCGCGCCCTCGAAGCGCGAGAACCAGTCCTGCGCCAGCGCGCGGTCGGTCGTCGCAGGGGTCAGGTATAGGGGAGGTTGGATTTTCATAAGCGCGCGCTCCAAGAAGGCGCGCCTTTCCTCCTGCGGGCGGGTGCGCAGGTCCTCGTCGAGCGCGAGCAGGTCGAACGCCACGTAGGAGGCGGGCGTTTGCGCCGCGAGCAGCTTGGTGCGCGACGCCGCGGGATGGATGCGCAAGAGCAGCGCGTCGAAATCGAGTCCCTTCGCGCCCGCGATGACGATCTCACCGTCGAGCACGCACCGCGCCGGCAGCTGCGCGCGCAGCGGCTCGATCAGCTCGGGAAAGTATCGATTGAGCGGCTTCAGATCGCGTGACTGCAGATGGACATCGTCGCCGTCGCGGAAGACCAGCGCGCGAAACCCGTCCCACTTGGGCTCGTACAGCCAGCCTTCGCCCTGGGGCAGCTCGGTCGCGAGCTTCGCCAGCATGGGCTGGATCGGACGGCTGAGCACGGACGGAGGATAGTGGACTTCGGGACCCGGGTTGCGCAAGGCTCGCCTGCATGGCCGCCCAAACGCGCATGACACTCGAGGAACTGCTCTTGCGCCACAACGCCATCAGCGAGGAGCACCTCGACCGCGCGCGCGAGGAGCAGAAGAAATTCGGCGGCGACCTGGGCCGCATCCTCGTCGACCTGGGCTACGTCAGCGAGGAGCTGCTCATCCGCGCCCTGGCGCACCAGCTCGGCATTCCGCTGGTGAACCCCGAGCAGCAACCGCCGCCCATCGAGCTGGTGCAGGCTTTTCCGGTCCACCTCTGCGAGCGCTTCGGCGTCATTCCCGTAGAAGGGAGCGTGGACACCAAGGTGATGCGCGTCGCCTCTTCGACTCCCGGCAACCAGGAGGCGCACGCCTCGCTCGCCCAGGTGAGCGGCTTCCGCATCGAGCTGGCCGCGGCGACGAGCAAGTCGATCGAGCGCGCCATCCGCAAAGCGTACTACGGGGACAGCACCGAGAAGGTCGTCGTGCTCGAGGCCGAGCCCGCCGAGGACCTGGCCGAGGTGCGCGCCCGCATCCAGGAGCTGGAGAAGACGCAAAGCAACCCCCAGTTCGCGGCGCTCCTGGCCCGCGTCGAGCGGCTGGAGCAAATCGGCGAGGGCGACCGCAAGGCGCTCAAGGTCCTCAGTGAAATCATTCTCGAGCAGGGGTTCATCACCCGCGAAGAGCTGAGGGCGCGGCTGTTGAAGACTTGATGGACGTCGCGCTCTTCGTCCCGGGCTTCTTCGGTTTCGGCGCCTTCGGGCATCCCGATCGGCCGCTGGTCGAGTACTTCGCCCGCGTCGAAGGCGCGCTCTTGCGCGCGCACGTGCGGCCGCTGCGGTTCGCCGTGCACCAACCGCCGCCGGCGGGGTCGCTGGCCGAGCGGGTCAGATCGTTGCACCTCAAAGCATCGGACCTGATCGCGCAAGGCGCTGGACGGCTGCACCTCGTCGGCCACTCGACCGGCGGACTCGACGCGCGGCTGCTCGCCAACCCGCGCTATACCGCGCTGCCCGAGCGGGCCGATCTCATCGCGCGCATCGCCTCGGTGGTCACGCTGAGCGCGCCCTTCCACGGCACGCCGCTCGCGCGCAGGCTGGGGCGCGGCGCGTGGGCGGTCATGCCGGCGCTCTGGTTCGGCAGCATCCTCGCCAGCCGCGGCCGCCTGCGCCTGGCCGGCCAGGCCGCCACGCTCTTCAACCTGGCAAAGCGCCTCACGCTGCAGCAGCCCACGCCCACCGATCAGCTCATCGCCCAGCTCGCCGACGTGGACGAAGAGACGGCGCACCAGATCCGCCGCTTCCTCGAGGACGTCGCGCGCGATCACCGGCTGGTGGGGGACCTCACGCCGGAGGCCATGAGCGAGCTGAACCGCGACCTCGAGGGGGCCGACGCGGTCCCGGTGCGCAGCTTCGTCTCGGTCTCCCCGCCGCCGCGGCTGAACCCGATCGCCTTCGCCACCGCGCCGCTGCACAGGCTGTTCTACCTCGTGGCATACTGGCTCTCCGACGCGCCGCCGCCGAACGACGCGCGCATCCCGCAGGGACCGTGGATCGGCGCGCGCCGCAGCGCCATCGAACCGACCTCCAACGACGGGATCGTTCCCGCCTGGTCGCAAACGCTCGACGGCCAGGCAATGGGCATCGTGCTGGGCGATCACCTCGACGTGATCGGACACTACGAGTCGGAGCACGCCACGTTCCTGCGCTCGGGCTCCGACTTCGACGACGCGCGTTTCCGCGCGCTCTGGGGGCAGATCGGGCGCGCTCTCAAGTGAGACTGAGCGGGTTAGCACGAAAACATCAACGAAAACGAAAAACCAAAACGAAAACCTCAAACGAAAACCGTTCTCGTTGCTCGTTGTCGTTGCTCGTTCTCGGGCAGCCTCGCGCCACGCCTTCGGCGTGGCACTGCGGCTGCAGTTGTTCTCGTGGGTCGTTTGACGTAGCTCGCTGCGCTCGCGCGGGCTTCGGATCGTCGTCCGTTCGTCATCGTCGGCCCCCTCGCTACGCTTTCTGTGAAGGGGGCCGACGATGACGGACTGGACGACTCTTCCACACCAGAACCTGATCGCTTATCAGGTCGCTCGCGAGCTGGTGGTGATCATTCGCGAGGCGAAGATTCTCGATGCGAAGCTCCGCGATCAGGCGCTGCGGGCTGCCACGAGCGCGTGTCTCAATATCGCAGAAGCCGTGGGACGCGTGACTGAGCCTGACAAGGCGCGCGTCTATGGCATTGCACGCGGTGAAGGCTGCGAGGCAGTGGCGGCAATGGACGTGGCTGCCGCGGCGGGTTGGTGCGCCGAGCAGTCCGCACAAGCAGCGCTGGCTGCTGGACTGAGGCTCTATGCGCTGCTCACTCGATTGAGCCGCCACTAGCGGATGAGTCCGCTGAGCAGGGCATAGACCCGGCGTCCGCAGTGTCGGCAGCGCAGCCGCCCGCGAGGGCAGCGATATCGAGTGCCGCCGCGGCTTCACAGACCTCACCGCGCGCAATTGCGTACACGCGCTTCTGGTCCGCGCTCCCAGATCTGCCGGTGGCTTCCGCGATGTTCAAGCAGGCGCTGCTCGCAGCATTGAGAGCCTGCTCACGGATCCTGGGATTGGAAATACGAGCCTCACGCACCAGCCCGAGCAACTGCCGCGCAGCCTGATATGCGATGAGCTTCTCGTGTGGAAGAGTCGTCCAGTTTCGTCATCGTCGGCCCCCTTCACAGAAAGCGCAGCGAGGGGGCCGACGATGACGAACGGACGACGATCCGAAGCCAGCGCGAGCGCAGCGAGCTAGGACAAACGCCAACCAAGACATTGCAGCCGCAGTGCCAGCCGCAGGCTGGCGCGAGGCTGCACCCAACGAAAACCAAAACGAAAACCATCAACGAAAACGAAAAACCAAAACGAAAACCGTTCTCGTTGCTCGTTGCTCGTTCTCGTTTTCGTTTGTGGTTTTCGTTTGTGGTTTTCGTTTTGGTTTGGGGTTGGGGTGGGGGGTGAAGGCGACACCGAGCAGGCGGGAGCTTCGGGGAGCAATCGTAGTATCTTGGCCGCGATGAATGAACTGCGGGAGACCAATCTCGGCAAGTTGGAGCGGGTCGAATTCGATGTGTTGGTGCTCGGCGGCGGCATCAACGGCGCGGTCTCGGCAGCGGCGCTGGCGGCGCGCGGCGCGCGGGTGGCGCTCATCGACCGCGGCGACTTCGCTTCCGTCACGTCGCAGGCCTCGTCCAATCTGGCTTGGGGCGGCCTCAAGTACCTCGAGTCGTACGAGTTCGGGCTGGTGCGCAAGCTGTGCCGCGCGCGCAACCACCTGCTGCGCGCCTTTCCCTCCATCGTGCAGGAGATCCGCTTCTACACATCGCACGAACGCGGGTTCCGGCACGGGCGCCTGACGCTGCTCCTGGGCGCGTGGCTGTATTGGCTGATCGGCGGGTTCTTCACCCGGCGGCCGCGGCTCCTCTCGGTGCCCGACATCGAGCGCGAAGAGCCCATCATCCGCACCGACACGCTCGACGGCGGGTTCGAATATTCCGACGCGTACCTGCACGACAACGACGCGCGCTTCGTCTGGGGATTGGTCCGCTCTGCGCTCGACCGCGGCTGCGTCGCCGCCAACTACGTCGAGTCGCTGGGCGCGACGCGCAGCGGCGGCACGTGGATCACGCGCGCGCGCGAAGTGACGTCGGCGCGCGAGTTCGACATCCGGTCGCGCGTCATCATCAATGCCTGCGGCCCCTACGCGGATCGGCACAACGCGCTCACCGGCATTCGCACGCAACACCGGCACGTCTTCTCCAAGGGCATCCACCTCCACGTCGATCGGCTGACGCCCCACCGCCGCGTGCTGACCTTCTTCGCCGACGACGGCCGGCCCGTCTTCGTCATCCCCATGTACGCCAAGACGTGCATCGGCACGACCGACACGCCCGTCGATCAGCCCGAGGTCTCCGTCACGCCCGAGGACCGCCGCTTCGTGCTCGACAACATCAACAAGCGCCTGCGGTTGGCGAAGCCGTTGACCGAGAGCGACATCATCGCCGAGCGGTGCGGCGTGCGGCCGCTGGTGGTAGAAGGCGCGGCGGGCAGCGCCGGGCGCGACTGGATGCAACTCTCGCGCAAGCACGTCGTCGAGACCGACGCGGCTCGAGCGCACGTCACCATCTTCGGCGGCAAGATGACCGACTGCCTCAACATCGGCGAAGAGATCTGCGCCGAGGTCCGCCGCCTCGGCGTCGCGCTGCCTTACGCCGACAAAGTCTGGTACGGCGAGCCGCCCGCGACGGTGCGCGAGGAGTACTTCCACCAGGCGAGGCTGATGGGCCTCGACGAGCTGACGGCGCCGCACGCCTCGGAGAAGCTCTCCACGCGCTTGTGGCGCCGCTACGGATCGGAGGCGCTGGGACTGCTCGAGGCCATCCGCCGCAACCCGCGCATGGCCGAGGTGATCATCGAGACCAGCGAGTACATCCGCTGCGAGTTGGACGAGGCGGCGCGGCGCGAGATGGTGGTCAAGCTGGACGACTTTCTCCGGCGCCGCTCGAAGATCGCGCTGGTGGTGCGGCGCGAGGAAATCGAGCGCGCCTCCGGTCTGCGCGAAGCGTGTCGCATCCTCTTCGGCGAGGAGGCGGAAGCGAAGATCGCCGAATACTTCGGCGAGGCGCGCGCCGAGGCGAGAACGGCGTAAGGGCGCTCGAGATCGCGTAGCCGTCTTTTGCGTGCTGTACGCGCGCCTCAGGTGCTGCGCGCGCGCAGCAGGGCCGGCCGCTCCGGCGCAGTCGATTCGCCACCTTGCGGCTGGCACCGGCACTGCAGTGGCGCTGTAACGGCTGCGGCGCAGCGCCGCAGGGAGAGATTCGTGCACCGCCACCCTCGCCTGCAGGCCAAGACCGCGTGAAGACCGGAGAAAGTCGGGCCGGCACGGACAGAGGGCAACTTTTCTCGCAATACTTTGGCGTCCTTGGGCGTCTTGGAACGATGAGTCAAAGCCGGTTGCAACTGGATCAGGTGCTCGACCGTATCGCGCGGATTGGAACCGCCTATCTGCCCGACGCGGGACTGCGCGACGTGGTGATCTGAATGCAGCAGATCGCACCCCCGCACCCCCCGCATGCTGCCGACGACGGGACGATCGACTCCATCGCCTCCTGGCTGCTTGCGCACGCGCAGTGGTGGGAGCGTCCCCATCTGGGCGCCATCGCTGGGACGGTGGGCGAGGATGGCCGGCCCGACTATTTTTATCCGGAGAGCGCGGGCTACCAACTGAGCTGGCTGGCTTTCCTGGCATCGACGCGGCCCAGGCTGCTGGCCTCGGCGGCCCATTCGGCGGGCGGGGTCGCCACGTGGATCGCGGGGCTGGACGCACTCTCGACACGGCTGGTGCAGCGGGGTCCTGCCTGCTGGCGGACGGAGGCGACGTTCTCGTTCGATCTGGCCATGCTGGCAAAGGGACTCCACGCGGCCGCGCCCCTGCTCGCCACGACAGATCTGGCTTCCGCCAGAGAGAGGGTGTGGGCGGCGCTCGACCCCCTGTGCGAGATCGAGCTTCTCCCCTGCGTGGTCCGGCCCGGGTGCACCATGCCGGAGCGGTGGTCGACGCTTCCCGGCCCCTATCAGCTCAAGCCGGCGGCCGCGCTGATGAGTTGCGCCGCCACGCCGCTGCGCGTTCGCGAGGCCGCTGCGGCCACTGTCGCCCGCTGGTTCGACGCCGTGAGCTGCCAAGGCCCGCTGCACCCGCTGCTCTACGCTTGCGAGGGTCTGGTGCTGCTCGGCGAGCGCGGCGCGGCCTCCCGGGTGCTGCGCGACGTTTTCGCGCTCCAGCGGACCGACGGCTCGCTCCCCGAATCCGCAGAGGAGCCCGGCTCTGCCGCACGCGCCGACGTGCTCGCCCAGGCGCTGCGCCTCGCCGCCGAGCTCGGCGAAGGCCGGCGCGCGCAGCTCGACGCGCTCGAGGCGGCGCTGCGGCGGCATGTGTCGCGCTCCGGCGCGGTGCGGTTCCGCGAGCACTCCGCGGACGCCAACGTCTGGTGCGCACAGTTCGCGCACCAGGCCTTGAGCGTGCGGGCGGGCGCGCCGATGAATGCGTTGGTGTAAGCGGGCCATGAATCGCATCGTCAAGGCTGTTCTGCGAACGATCGCGCGCGGCGGGTTGCGCGCCGGCGGCGCGATCGAGGGCCTGGTTCCACGGCGGGCGCCCGCTCGCTTGGCCGCGCCCGCGCCCGGAGTGACCGTGCTGATCCCCGAGCGCGCCAACGCGGCGCTGCTCGGCGAATGCCTGCACAGCCTCGAGCGCGCCCTGGCGAAGATCGACGAGCCGGTGCAGGCGCTGGTGGTGGTGAACGGCTCGCCGCGCTCCGACTACGCGCAGCTCGAGGCCGCGCATCCGCGCGTGGAATGGATCTTCGACGAGCGCCCCCTGGGGTTCTCGGGAGCGGTGCGTCGGGGCCTGGAGAGCGCGCGCCACGGCTGGGTCTACCTGCTCAACAACGACATGTGCCTCGACCCCGACGCGCTCGTCGAGGCGCTCCGCTGGCGGGCCGCTTCGGTCTTCGCGGTTGCCTCGCAGATCTTCTTCAAGGACACCTCCCGGCGCCGCGAGGAAACCGGCTGGGGCGCGTTCCGCATGAAGGACGGTCTCATCGAGCCGTACCACCGCGACCCCGACGACCAGCGCACCGTCCGCGGCGCGCCCTACGCCGGCGGGGGAGCATCGCTCTTCCAGCGCGACCTGCTCGCGCGGATCATGGGCCGGTCCGACCCGTACAGCCCGTTCTACTGGGAAGACGCCGAGTGGGGGGCGCGCGCTCACCGGCTCGGCTACGACATCCTCTTCTGCCCCGCGTCGAAGGCGACCCACGTCCACCGCGCGACGGTGGCCAAGCTCTATTCCGAAGAAGAGGTGGCGAGGGTCTTCCGCCGCAATTGGTTGCTCTTCCAGCTCCGCAACCCGCTCCCCTACGGCGACGGAATGGCGCTCCTCAAAGCGATCGCCGCGTCCGAGGCGCGCACCCTTTTCGAGTTGGCCGTCCGCGGCCTGTCCACCTTGTGGGCGCGCTGGACGGCGCTGCGCGACCCCTTCGACGCGACGCTGCTGCCCTTCGCGACCGAGTCGCGATTCCTCCTCCCGCCCGACGCGGCGGATCTCCGGCCGGTCCTGCTGGTGGCAACGCCCTACGCCATCGAGCCGCCCTCGCACGGCGGCGCAGTCCGCCTGCGCGCGCTGCTCGACGTCCTCACGAGCCAGTTCCGCGTGGTGGTGGCGAGCGACGAGGAGAACGCCTATGGGCGCGCCGGTGGCGAGTCGCTGCCGCGGCTCTGCGCGCTGCACGCGGTGGGCTGGCGGCGCGATCCCCCGCCTGGGGGCGATGGGCGGCTGGCGCGCATCGCCAGCCATTCCCGGCCGCTCCTCGGTGAGCTGTTGCGCAAGCGCATCGCCGCGGACCAACCCGCGCTGGTGGAGGCCAACTTCATCGAGCTGGCCGCGCTCGAGCGGCACGCTCGCGACGGTGTCCGCTGGGCGCTGCACCTGCACGACGTCCTGCTCTCCGAGGATGCGTCGGCCGCCGATCGCCTCGAGCGCTCGCTCATCGCGCGCCACGACGCCGTGGTCGTCTGCTCGGAAGAGGACGCGCGCCTCGTGCGCCACCCGCGCGTCCGCGTCGTGCCCAACTGCGCGCGTCCGCGGCATTGGCGGTCCTCCAGGGGACGCCGGCTGCTGTTTCTCGGGCCCTTCCGCTACCGTCCCAATCTGGAAGGGATCGCCGCCTTTCTAGAGCGGGCGTACCCGATCCTGCTGGACCAGGTCCCCAACATTTCCATCGACGTGCTGGGCGGCGACGAGGTGAAGGCGGCGGCGCAGATGGGCTGCTTCGCGCAGAAAGGCGTGCGGCTGCACGGGTACGTGCGGGACCCCTCGATGTTCCTGAAGATGTGCGTCGCGACCGTCAACCCGCTCCGGGGAATCCGCGGCTCGAGCATCAAGCTGATCGAATCGCTGGCCGCTGGCCGGGTCTGCGTCTCGACGGTGGAGGGCGCCCGCGGCTTCACCGAGGCGGGGTTCCGATCGCTCGTCACCGTGCAAGACGTCGAGCAGATGGCCGAACCGCTGGCGAGGCTGCTGCTCGATGCGCGGTGGCGTCACGAGTTGGAGAAACCCGATCCCGCGCGGCTCGGCTGCTACAGCTGGGAGGCCGCGGGCGCGGATCTTGCCACCTTCTATAGCGAGCTGGCGCGCGCGTGACGGGCTACGACACCATCGCCGAGCTGTACGACGAGGACATGGGGGCCAGCGCGCCTCCCGGCGACGTCGACTTCTACCTGGCGCAGGCGCGCGATGCGGGGGGCCCTGTCCTCGAGCTGGGTTGCGGTACGGGCCGCATCACGCTGGCGCTGGCCGCGGCGGGGTGCGCGGTGATCGGCGCCGACCGATCGCTCGCGATGCTCCGCGTGCTGCGGCGCAAGGCGCGGGCGCAGCCCATCCTCGTCATGGACATGCGCGCGCCCGCGCTGCGTGCGACCTTCGCGCGCATCTTCTCTCCCTACTCTGTGTTCACCTACCTCGTCGAGGAGTCCGAGCGGCGGGCGTTCCTGCGCTGGGTCGTCTCAGGGTTGGCGCCCGGCGGACGCTTCGTGCTGGATGTGTTCATGCCCAGCCGCGAGATTCATGCGCTGCCCGACGCACACGTCTTCTTCGACTACCGGCGGCAACGCCCCGACGGCAGCTGGCTCGAGCGCCGCAAGACGCTCTCCAAGGACCTGGGCCGCAACATCAACTCCATCGAGCGCCGCTACACCATCCTCGACGCGTACGGCCGCAGCCTGCGCGAGATCGTCACTCGCGAGACGATCCGGTTCTACCAGCCTGCTTCTTTGGCGGCCTGCCTCGAGGCGTCGGGCCTGCGCGTGGTGGAGGCACACGGCGGATTTTCCGGCGAGCCGCTCTCGGATTCATCGCGCGTGATGGTCTTTGTTTGCGCGCGCGCCACGGCGTGAGCCACGTCGGGGCTACCCCGCCAGCAGCGACGGGAGCGGCGTCTCCCGCCCCGCCTCGAACGCCAACACGCCTTCGTCGACGTAGCCTTCCAGATCTTCGGCCAGCCAGCGCTGGCCGGCGCGGATCTTGTGGAACCGCACCGCGCAACACTCGCCGTCGTACGAGAGAATGACGTTGAAGCGCGCCGGCTGGAGCGCCAGCTCGCGCGAGACGGCGCGCGCGGTCATCAGTCCGGCCGTCAAGAGCAGGAGCGGGCACGACGCCACCAGTCGCGCGTCGAGCATGGTTTCCATGCGCAGCTTGTTGGCGCTGCACTCGAGGGCGGTGGGATCGGGAAAGTCGGCGGGACTGAGGTGCGGCTTGCGGACGAATCCGTTGAGAAAGAAGCAGCCGCCCGTCTCGACGATCTGCACCTTGGGCCACAAGCCGGGGACGAGCGAGTCCGCCTCCACCTCGCGGCTGCGCAGGTCGGCGAGATACCGCTCCATGCGGCGGTTCAACTTCATGTCGCGAGCATAGGCGGAAAGCCCGTCCCGGCGCACGCAAATCTGCCTAAAGGCCCCAGACCGTCAGTAGAAGCGTGCGGCGATGCGGTGCCCGGCGGTGCTCCCAGAGGTAGATGGCTTGCCAGGTGCCGAGCGCCAGTTCGCCGGCGCTGACCGGCACCGTCTCGGCCGTGCGCGTCATGGCGGCGCGGATATGCGCCGGCATGTCGTCGGGGCCCTCGGTGTGGTGCTCGTAGTCGGCGTGCTCGGGAGCGATGCGGTCCGCCCAGCGCTGCAGGTCGCGCAGCACCGCCGAGTCGGCGTTCTCCTGCACCACGAGCGAGGCGCTGGTGTGTTGCACGAAGACGTTGCACAAGCCGGTGCGCACGCCCGCCGCGCCGACGGCGCGCCGCACCTCCGCTGTGACGTCGTGCAGGCCCCTGCCGCGCGGGGCCAACTCGACGGACTGCTGGTGCATCTTCATGTGGCGTGTTCCCAGCGGGGCGGGTCGCTGTGCCCCACCGGCCCTAGAAGCCTCTCTTGTGGCTGAAAGCGGCCCTTGTAACGCAGCGACTCGCACGCCTCGACGCGGTAGCCGAGATAGACGTGGCTGAGCCCGCGTTCTTTTGCGTACGCGATGGTACGCAAGACGTTCCAGGTGCCGATGGAAAGCTGTGACCGCGCCGGATCGTAATAGCAGTACACGGCCGAGATGGCCCGCGGCGTCTCGTCGGCGATGCCCACGCCCACCAGCGCGCCGCCATCCCAGTAGCTGAACTCGCGCGCCGACGGATGCGGGAAGCAGAACTGCACCGTGTAGGATTCTGCGCCGATGCGATCGGGCTTCCAGCCGCGCTCGTTCTCGCGGCTGGCGTGCCACTTGCGGTAGAGCGCGAGGCGTGCGTCGTCCACCACCGGCGGACCGACCTCTTCGCGCAGGTGCGCCGCGCGCCGCAGCACGCGTTTGAGGTTGAGCGACGGCTCGAAGGTCGCCACCGGCACGCGCACCGAAACGCATTCGCTGCAAGCCTCGCACACCGGCCTGAAATACACCGGCCCGAACCGCCGCCATCCGCGCTCGAGCAGCTTCTCCAGCTCGAAGGGGCTGACGCCGGTCATGAGCATCGTCTCGGTAGTCGAGCTGAGCCCTGCAAGGTACGGGCAGGGCTCCGGCCCGGCAATACGGTGCTGCAACAGGCGCATCGGCACCATTCTAACGCTATAGGATGCCTTTACGCATGGACCCCCTGCCAAGAATCGTCGCGCTCCTCCAGAACGAGTCGCCGCGCAAGCGCATCGCCGCTGCCGTCGTGCTCGGGGAGCTGGGCGTGCGCTCGCCGGCCGTGGTCAAGGCCCTGAGCGCGATGGCGCGCGATACGTTGGAGGCGTTGGCCGAGCCGGCCGTCGAGGCGCTGGGAAAGCTGGGCACAACCGCGGCCTTGCCCGTGCTGCTCGAGGCGTGGGAACGCAAGGAGCTGCGCAAGGCCGCCTCCGGGGCCATCGCGGCCCTGGGCGAAGAGGCTTTGCCGGCCCTGCGCGAGAAACTTTCCCAGGCCAGCCCCGAAGCGCGCGCCGCGCTCTCGGGGCTGCTCCCCGCCGTGCGGGGGTCCTTCGCCATGGTGCTTGACGGGCTGCGCGGGCAGCCGTGGGACGTCATCAGCAACGTGGCGCTCTCGTTCCGCCAGTCAGCGCGCGCGGCCAGCCCCGCCGAGCGAAAACCGATGGCGGCCCGCACCGAGGCATTCCTGCGCAAGGTGCGCGACGACGAGCGGGCGCTGCGCGGCGCGCTGAAGATCCTCGGCTACCTGGAGCAGCCGTCCTCGGCGAAGAAGCTCGAGGCCTACCTGGGCTCGAAGTACCCCGCGGCGGTGCGCGTCGAGGCCATCACCGCGCTGCGCTTTGCGCTCGCCGCGGGAAAGCCGCCGCCCAAGGCGCTGCTCGAGCTCCTCGAAGATCCCGACCCGCTGGTTGCGCGCGCAGCGCGAGACACGCTCACGCTCCTCCCGGTCCCGACGGCGCATCTGGCTCGCTTCGCCGGCGCGCCCAATGCGGAGCTGGCGCTCTGGGCCATCGAGCGGCTCGGCGCAGCGGGCGGCGCCCGCGAGCTGGCGGAGATCGCGCGCGGCAAGGATCGCGGCCGGGCCGAGGCGGCGGTGCGCGTGCTCTCGCCGCTGCCCGGAGCAGGGCTGCTGCTGGCCGACGCCCTGGCGCAGGTGACCGAGGAGGCCGGGGCACACGCGCTGGCGGAAGCGCTGGAGCACGTCGCGCTGACTCAGCAACACGTAGCGAAGTTGCGCGCAGCGGGGACGTCGATGCTGCGCAAGTCGCTGGCAGTGGCGCGCCGGCAGCTCGAGCCGGTGCGGCGAGCGAACCCGCAAGACTGGGCCCAGGTGCTACGCGATGCGGCGCGCAAGGCCGACGCCGGTCGGGCCGAGGCCATCTACGAGATGCTGGTGCGCTCGCCGCACGCCACGCTCGACGATCGCTATGCGCACGCCAGCCTGCTCCTGCGCCGCTCGTCGCTCGACCCGCACCCGCGCGCGCGACACGCCGACCCCGCGCTCGTCGAGCTGGAGAAGCTCGCCGCCGACGGGTTCGCGCTCGCCGCCGCCCTGGAGAAAGACAAGCGCGTCGGTGACGAAGCGCGCTACCACGTCGGCTTCCACTTCGCCGAGCACACCTCGCCGGAAGTGCGCGCGGTGGGCGTCTCGCTCCTCGAGGGACTCTCGACGGCGGGCCGCGGAAAGCTGGCGCGGGCGGCGCGGAACAAGCTGGGGCTGCTGCGCGGCGTCTGAAACCCAGAACCAGGACCCAGAACCAGGATCAGGACCAGAACGAGAACGAGAACCCAAACGAAAACGAAAATCGGAAACGGACTTTTATGCAGCGCCCCGCCCTTGGGTTTCTAGGGCGTCGGACCAACGATGCGGTCGACGATCAGGCCGTGAAAGCGCGACTCCGGCGCGGCAAAGCTCCACCCGACGTGGCGCCCGCAGCCGCCGCAGAGCGCGACCTGCCAGACGTGACCGGGGAACCAGCTCCAGTACGCTGACGGCGCGCCGAACGCGGCGCAGCCCGGCGCGGCGCGGAAGCGCGCCAGCACGAACTCGATCGCTTCGGGATTCACGAACGTGTGCGTCGCCGCCTCGAGCCGATCGCCGGTCCGTGCAAGCGCGTGTCCGCACGCGGCGCAGCGGTAGACCGCGTCGTCCTCGCGCTGCGCGGCGCCACCGGCCCGTTTCGCTTCCTCGTCGAGCAGCATCAGCCTTTCGGCAGTCTGCCTTTCAAATCGGGCCCGCGGAAGGGACCCGGCTCGGCGATGAGCGAGCGCGCGTGGTCCACCTGCCCCCACGTGTTCCAGAGCAGCACGCCGCGCACGCGGCCGCCCTCGAGGTAGTAAACCACGCCCTCGCGGAACAGCGTCTTCCAGTCCGCGAACGTCTGGTGGCGCGAATCCAGCTCGCCCACCGCCTCGTAGCCCAGGTCGAAGAGGTCCGAGTAGAAAAAGGGAAGATGATGGTAGCCAACGGGCGCGCCGGCCATCGAGCGCCCGGCGGCGGCGCCCATGGTGTTGGCGTTGTCCTCGTGCTCGACGCGCAGTTTCTTGCCCAGGGCGGGATTGTAGAAGCGCGCCACGTCGCCGGCGGCGAAGATGTCCGGGTCGCTGGTGCGTAACGCCTCGTCGACTTCGATGCCGTCGCTCACGGTCAGCCCGGCACTCCGCGCGAGATCGACGTTGGGCGCGATGCCGATCCCCGCCACCACGGCCTGGGCCTCGACGGTGCGCCCGCTCTTCGTCTGCACTCCGCGGGCGTCGAGGCCGGTGACGCCTTCGCCGGCAAGCACCTCGACGCCCTTCTGCCGGTAGTAGTCGGTCACGAACGCCGTCAGGTCGGCGGGGAACGCGCGCGCGCACACGCCCGCCTCGGGAAAGATCATGCTCACCTTCTTGCCGTTCTGCGCCAGCGCCGCGCTGATCTCCGAGCCGATGAACCCACCGCCGATGACCGCGACGCGCTCGCCTTTCACGGCCCGCAGCGCACGATAGTCGTCAAGCGTGCGGTAGTAGATCACGCGCCCTTCGCCGTAGGGCAGCCGGCGCGGCGAGCCGCCCGTGGCGAGCAGCAGCTTGCGATAGCCGTGCGATTCGCCGCGGTCGTCGGCGACGCGCCGCGCGGCGCGATCGATGGAGATCGCGCGCCGCCCCGTGAGCATCTCTACCCCTGCGGGATGCTCGAGCCACACACTTTCTTCCAGTTTGCCCTGCCACAGCGCCTTCGAGAGCGGCGGCCGCGCATACGGCCGGTGCGGTTCGTCGCCGATGAAGGCAATGCTTCCTTTCGCATCGACCTCGCGAATACCACGTTCCGCGGCCGCGGCCGTCATGCCGCCGCCGACGATGAGATAAGTGGAATCCGGCATGGGATCCTCCGCGTACCAGATGTCGTATCGGAGCGGAAGTTACCATAGCTCAAGTGAATCTATCTTGATTCAGCTGTATCATGGAGCGCAGGAATGCTGCCCCGAAGCGCCACTCCCGACGCGTTGCGGCTGGTCGCCACTCGCACGGCGCGCGGCTTCGCCGACGGCCTCGCCAGCGTCATCCTGGCGAGTTGGCTGACGCACCTCGGATTCACGCCGCTGCAGATCGGCGCAATCGTGACCGCCACGCTGCTCGGGTCCGCCGGCCTCACCCTCGGGCTGGGCCTCCTGGGAAGTCGCCTGCGCCGCCGGGCGGTGCTCGTTGGAGCCGCCGTCCTCATGTTCGCCACCGGGCTCGGGTTCTTCGGCGTGACCAGCTTCTGGCCGTTGTTGCTGGTCGCCTTCGTCGGGACGCTCAACCCGTCGGCTGGCGACGTGACGCTCTTCCTCCCCACCGAGCAGGCCGTGCTCGCCGAGACCGTCGAGTCGCGCGACCGCACCGGCATGTTCGCCTGGTACAACCTGGCCGGCTCGTTCGCCGGTGCGCTGGGGGCGCTGGCCGCGGGGCTGCCCGAGGCGCTGGGCGGCAGCGAGCGCGTCGGCTTCCTCGCCTACGCTGCCTTGGGGCTGCTGAGCGCGCTGACGTACCGGCGACTCTCAGCCGCCGTCGAGGCGCCTCCTTCTCCGCGCGCGCCGCCGCTGGCACGCTCGCGCCGCGTCGTGCTGCAGCTTGCGGCGCTCTTCAGCCTCGACGCCTTCGGCGGCGGATTCGCCGTCCAGTCGCTCCTCGCGCTGTGGCTCTTCCGGCGCTTCTCGCTGTCTGTCGAGACGGCCGGCGCGATCTTCTTCGCCACGGGCGTGCTGGGCGCGATTTCACAGCTCGTCTCCTCGCGCATCTCGGCCCGCATCGGCCACGTCCGCACCATGGTCTACACGCACCTGCCGTCGAACCTCTTCCTCGTGCTGGCGGGGGTGATGCCGACGGCGCCGCTGGCGGTCGGGTTCCTGCTCTTGCGATCGCTGCTCTCGCAGATGGACGTGCCGGCGCGACAGGCCTACGTGATGGCGATGGTCCCGCGCGAGGAACGCGCCGCCGCTTCGAGCGTGACCAATGTCCCGCGCAGCCTTGCGGCCGCCGTCGCGCCGATGCTGGCCGGCGCACTGCTCGACCGCAGCAGCTTCGGCTGGCCGCTGCTCTGCGCCGGCGCGCTGAAGGGCGTCTACGATCTGCTGCTCTTCGCGGCCTTCGCCCACCGCAGGCCGCCCGACGAGTCCGTCAGGGCACCAGCACCGCCGGCATGATCGTCTCGCTGGTGACCGCGACGTCGGTCACGGCAAACCTCCCTCCACGACTTCGGCCGGCGTCCAGCGCGCCTTGCGCCGCGCGATGCGCTGCTCGGCCGTCTCGCCCTCGTAGGAGACGGGCTCGGCTTCGCGCTGGAAGGGACCCTGATCGGGGACGGCGTTCACGTTGACGATTGCCCAAGCGCGGGCGCCCTCGCTCATCAGCGCGCCGAGGTAGACGCCGCAGCGCGCGCAGACGAGGAAGTCGGCGGTAGCGAGGCCCCAGCGATAGCGCGAGACGGCGCCGCGGACGGCGATGCGGATGCGGCCCGCGGGATCGGACGCGGTGCGCGCCGCGTGGCGCCGGCAGAACGAGCAGGCGCAGGCGCGCAGGGGCAGCTCGCGCGGGTCGACGCTCGTCTCCAGCGTGAGCGAAAGGTTCCCGCAATGACAGCTGGCGTTGACCATGCCGACGATTCAACCCGTGATCGCCTGTCGGCCGCAACTCGCCGCGCTCGGCCAGCCCCGAACCGGCTCGGGGCTAGAGCGGGCCGCGCAGAACCGGGGCCCCGTACAGCTCTCCGCCGCGATCGCGAAGCATTGCGACGATGGCTCCGCCGAGCAGGCCCCGAATGGGGGCGTCCGGATGGGGAAACCCGGGCGGCAGCACCCACTGCGGCGCGACCGTCTCGCCGCGCGCAATGCCCTCTCCGGCGCGCAGGAGCGCCAGCTCTCTTTCGCTCACCTCGCGCGACGCGCACCACGGGTACAGCTCCGCTCCGCGCACGACGGATCGGCCCGCTTCGCCCGGATCGCGCCAGGGGCCGATGGCCGTGCGAGACAATTTGGTCAAATGACCAAGAGCGCCCGTGGCGCGTCCCAGGTCGCGGCCAAGCGACCGCACGTAGTAGCCGCCTGCAGAGGTAAGGAGAAGCGTGCTGCTCCCAGGCAGGTCGTGCGAGAGCCAGCGCGCCTCGTGCAGATACACGCGCGAGGGGGGCAACGAGACGGCCTCTCCGCGATGCGCCTTTCGATAGGCGCGCTCTCCACCGACGCGCTTGTTGCTCGTAGCGGGCGGGACCTGATCGCGCCAGCCGAGAAACGCCGGCAGCGCCGCGTCGAGGATCGCCGGCGTGAGCTTCGACGCGTCGGCCGTGTCCACCACGCGGCCGAGAGGATCGCCATTGTCGGTCTCGGCGCCCCAGGCGATCTCCGCCACATAGCTCTTGGGGATGGCGTGCAGCAGATCCATCACCCGCGCCGCCTCTCCGGCGAGGATGAGGAGCAGCCCCCGCGCGAACGGATCGAGCGCGCCACCGTGGCACACCGGCAGCTTGTCGCGCCGAATGCCGGCCGCGCGCACCTCCTCCATGAACGCCTTGACCAGCGCGAAGCTCGTCTCACCGGCGCGCTTGTGAAGGAGGTAGATGCCGGGCGTCAAAATCACCTCGGCGGCAGGTCGCGAAGGCGCCGCCAGAAAGCGAGCGTCTCCTCCGCAGCCCGACGCGGCGTGAACTCGAGGGCGCGCGCACGGGCGGCCTGCCCGAGGCTGCGCGCGCGAGGCAGATCGCCGAGCAGCTCCACCAGCGCGTTGCCGATCGACCCGGCCTCGCCCGGATCGACGAGGCGCCCCTCGACTCCGTCCCGCACCAGCTCGCCCGGCGCGCCCTCGCGACCGGCGACCACCGGCAGGCCGCAGGCCATCGCCTCCAGCACGCCGCGGCATGCGCCGTCGTTGCCCTCGCGGAGCCAGACGGCCAGATCCAACGCGCGGTACGCTTCGACCAGGCCGGGCCCGCGCAGATATCCGCCGAAGACGACGCGCGCGCCGCCGAACTCGCGCGCCACCTCGCGCAGCGGCCCTGCCTCCTCGCCGCGGCCGACGAGCACCAGCCACGCCTCGGGAACCTTCTTCAACGCCCGCGCGAACCCGTGCAGGAGCGGGCGGTGGCCGCGCTCGCGCTTCATGCGCGCGACGATGCCGGCGAGCGGCGCCGTGGCAGGGATCCCCCAGCGCTCACGTAGATCGGGCGCGCGGCCGGGCGTGAACCAGGCGCCGTCGACGCTCCCCGGGACGGCGGCGACGCGCTCGGGCGCGAGCCCTCGTTGGAGCAGCAACGATCGATAAGACTCGCAGTGCACCACGACGCCGTCGCTGCGCCGCAGCGCGCGAAGCCGTCCCCCGAGGGCCCCCGGCTCGACGTCGATGCGGCGCTGGGCCGCGCGCACCACGCGCAGGTCGGGGTTGCGCGCGCGCCACCTGGCCCAGAGACAGAGCGAATGATCGTGGGCGAAAGCGGCATGCAGCACGTCGTGGCGGCCCCCGCGCGCCCACGATGCCAGAAGGCGCGCGTCGTGCAGCAGGTCGCCCACGCGCACCTTGCGCGAGAGGCGCAGCTCGTTTGCCCAGGGGACGCCGGCGCGCGCGAGGTGCTCGCCCAGGTCCTCGCCGGGGCGGACGGTGTCGCCGGCGAAGCGCGCGTCCATCCCCCGCGAGCGCATCTCGCGCGCCAGCGAGATGAGCCCTTCGGCCGGCCCGGTGCGCGACGAGCTGGAGACGAGGAGCAGCGGCGCGCGCGGCCAGCTCATGCCGAAAGCAGCGGCAGGCGACCCGCCTGGAGCAGCGGCGTGAGCGCGCCCCAGGCCCGTTCCTCGTCGAGGTCGAGCATGCAGCGGAAATGCCCGCGCGGGCAGCGCGAGCGCCCGAAGAACGAGCACGGCGCGCACGGCACGCCGGCGAAGAGCATCGAATGGCCGCTGAAGTCGAACATTGCCGGGTCGGTCGAGCCGAAGACCGCCAGCGTCGGCACGCCCAGCGCGCGCGCCATGTGCATGGGCCCGCTGTCGTTGGCGACGAACGCCGAGCAGCGCGAGAGAAAGCCGCCCAGCCCGCGCAAGTCGAGCTTGCCGCAGAGATCGACCGCACCGGGCGCGGCCGAGGCGATGAGCCGGCCGAGGTGCCCCTTCCCGGGCAAAGGCCAAGCAGCGGCCGCGCCGGATCGATGCCCGAGGAGCGCAGCACCGCGTCGGCCACCTCGCGGTCCTGCGGCCCGAGGAAATACTGCAGCTTCCCTTTGGGAAGCTGCAGCCCCACCAGCTCCTCCACCGCCAGGTGGTAACGGTCGGCGAAGAGCATCGAGGCGTGATAAGGCCGCAGCGCCAGCTTGACGGGCAGCGTGTCGCGGAAGTCGCGCTTGTGCCACACCACCTTGGGAACGCCGGGCATGAGCGTGCGCAGGATCTTGCTGCGGATCTTGTTGTGCAGATCGAGCACGGCCGAGGGGCGCAGCGCGCGGAGCCGCCGCGCGAAGCTCCACGGGCCTTCGCGCGGGCCCAGCTCGATCACCTGGTGCACGTTCGGGTTGTGCTTGACGAGGGGGGCGAGCCGCTCCTTGACCGCATAGATGATGCGCGTCTTCGGCCATGCCGCGTGCAGCGCGTCGATGGCCGGCGCGGTCAGCACCACGTCACCAACCGCCGAGAACCGCAGCACCAGCACGCTTTCGGGTTCCGTCACGCGCCCGCCATTAGATAATACGGCGCCTCGCCGCGGAGCTTGCAGTTGCGCAGCGGGACGATGAACGTGTCGACCAGCGCGTGCTGCCCCTCGATGCAGGCGTGCGACACGCCGTCGGTGAGCGCCATCCACGCCGAGAAAGGCGGAAAAGAGAACCTCTCCAGCCCCTCCTCGCTGCGCTGGAACTCGGGCGTGTCCTTCATCCAGTTGTGGAAGCGGCGCATGCGCCGATCGTACGGGCTGGTATCGATCACGCGCAGCATGGGGAACACGCCGCCCGCCGCGCGCAACAGGCCGCTGAATGCGCGCTCGGGGAGCGCGGGCTCGAGATCGCCGGCGCGCACCCCGGCCTCGGCGCCGTGCTTGCGCCACAGCTCGGCGAAGGTGCCTTTGGACAGCCACACGCGCTCCATCGACGGGTTCAAATTGATGAAGAAGCGCAGGATGCGATCCCCGTGGGTGGCTCCGTACGCGCCTGCGTCGACGTGCACCAGCTCGTTGCTGGCGTGGGCAGACAAGCCGCGCCCCTTCTCCTCCAAGGGGCGGTAGCTGGAAGTGCCGACTTCCCAGCCGGCCGTGAACGACGGCATGGCGGCCTCGAGGAATTGGCGCACCCGCTGCGAATGCTCGCGCAGCACGAGGCGCGCCCGCCCGGTCACGTCGGCCGGCGCTTCCAGGCCTGTCAACCGATCTGCCTCGGGGTAATAGCTGACGTTCTTGCGCCTGAGGAAGCGAGCGAGCCCCTGCCGCAAGAAACCCTGATCCGACGCCTCTGGAAGCGCGACGGGGCAGCGCGCAAACCAGACGATGCGCCCGCGCTCGAGGATCTCCGCCCAGTTTTCTCCTTGTGACGCAACGTGCCACATAACGCGGCGGAACTTAACATGAGTCTTTCCTCAGGGCCCCCCTGCCGGGTAGCATCCCGACCATGAAAATCCGCACCGTCGTCATCGGCCTCGCGGTCGCCGCGCTCGGCGGCCTCGTCCTCATGGACTACTACAGCGACGACTCCAAGCGCGCGCGCGAGTTGAGCGAGATCCAGAAACTCGCACCCGACGTGCAGCCGCCGGACTGTTTCCCCAAGGCCCCCAACGCCAAGTTGCTGGCTGCGGCCATCAAGGGGGACCAGCGCGGCAAGGAGACGCTGCAGGACGACGCCATCCGCCGCGGCGCCATCAAGCACGACTGCATCCGCGGCGCCGACTCGATCGCCAACGTGCAGCGGCTGGCGAAGGCGCTCGGCCAGGACGGCGTGAAGCTCTATGCCGAGGTGCTGGAGAAGTGCCCGGTGGTGAAGGACGAGTATCCCGTCTACTCGTGCTTCGCGCTGGACGCACTCGCGGCCAACGGCAGCAAGGAGGCCGTCGCCGCGATGGAGAAGGCGCTCACCAACCACGACAAAGCGCGCAGGAACGTCTACGAGGGCGCGCTCTATCGCTTGATGGTCACGCCCGGCTGGAAGACCACCGCGGAGCTGGCCGAGCTGCTCATCCCCGAGCAGGAGTGGGAAGCGAAGCTGCTGCTCTTGGAGCAGATCCGCTCCCGGCGCGAGGCGGCCGCCAGAGCCTCGCTGGAGAAGGCCTACGCCGCGGAGAAGGACGACCAGGCAAAGGGGTACATCAAGGCCGCTCTGCTCGAGTTGGACAATGCCGGCAAGTGCGTGGTCGAGAACGAGGCTGGTAACAGCGAAGGCCTCTGCAACTATACCTGCCGCGACGAGAACGTCCGCTTCAAGTATCCCAAGAAGGGGAACCTCTGCGAGCTGGTGGTGCCCCTGCCTCCGCCCGACCAGCGCAATCCGACGGCCCCGCCGGTGACGACCGCCACGCCGGTGCCCTCCACGGCAAATAACAGCAAGTAGCGGCGCGGTATCAAACGCTCTTCACCTTTCCGATCGCGCGCTCCGGTCTCGAACGCGCCTCGGCGGAGCTGATAGTCGAGTAATCGGCTCCAAATACGAAACTATGGATGCTTGAAGGCCAATACCTACCCGCGCCATCGCGCGTTCTATGGATAATTACCCGAAAATGGTTAGATCCACCTACAAAGTAAGAGCAAGTTATTATTGACTGATTTCTTACTTAGCTCCCCCTGTCGGGTTACTCTGGGACAAGCCCGGAGCTTGAATGCGTCGTTTCGCCCGATGTCTCGTGCTGCTGCTCGCGCCTGCCGCGTCGTTCGCGCAATCGGTGCAGCCGCTTCCGTCGCTCGCCATGGAGCGGCTCGAGCTCGATCCGGCAGCGTTGGGCTCCTTGGCGATCGGCTCGGGCGAGCTGCTTCCCGTGGGCAGCATGCGCCTTTCGAGCGCCATCGATTACGAGCGCAATCCGCTCGTGCTCTACCGCGACGGCCAGCGGTTCGGCGCCGTGGTCGGCAACCGCTTCACGCTTCATCTGGCGGCGGCCTACAGCCCGTGGCCGCGCGTCGAGCTGAGCATCCAGGCGCCGGCGCTCATCCAGCAGTCCGGAGACGATCTCAGCGTCGCTGGTTACCAGCAGCCCGCTGCGATGGGGGTGGGCGAGCCTCTGGTGCGGGCGCGGTTCGGCGTGCTCCGCCTGGAGGACGGCGCTCCGGCCGATGTCGCGGCCGAGGTGGGCGTGGGCCTGCCGCTCGGAGCCGGCGGCGCGCTGGCCCGGGACGGCGGCTTCTCGCTCGCGCCCCGGGTGATGGCGAGCAGGCAACTCGGCCGGCTGCTCGCCTCGGCGGAGCTCGGCGTGCGCCTCCGCTCCACCGTGAACCTGGGCGGTGACAGCGTCGGCAGCCACCTCGATGCGGGCGCATCGCTCGCCACCCAAGCCAGCCAGCTGCTGCGCCTCGAGCTGATGGTCCGTACCGAGTCGTCCTTCACCTCGACGCCCGGCTCCGCGGAGCTGCTCGCCGGCGCTCGCTACCAGCTCCCCAGGTCGATCGAGCTGTTCGCGCTCACGGGTCCCGGGCTGCGCAGCGGACCGGGGACTCCGGCCTTCCGCTTCGTGGTGGGCATCGCGCTGGGCCGCGCCGCACCGCCTCTTCCCACACCGATAGTCGCGAGCGTGACGCCGCCGCCTCCTCCTCCCGCGGTCATCATCGATCCCTGCGCGCCTGGCCAGCAGCACGAGCCTGCGCAGTGCCCCGATCTCGACGACGACGGAGACGGCATCCCCAACAAGGCCGATCGCTGCCCGACGGAAAAAGGTCTTCCCGAGCTGCAGGGATGTCCGGCGAAAGACACCGACGGCGACGGCGTGCCGGACCACCTCGACAACTGTCCGCTCGTGCCCGGCCCCGCCTCAAACCAGGGCTGCCCGCTGGTGCAGAAGCAGCTCGTCGTCATCACGCGGCGCCGGCTGGAACTGAAGCAGCGTATCTACTTCGACACCGGGCTCGCCACCATCCAGCGCCGGTCGTTCCCGCTGCTCAACCAGGTTGCGGACGTCCTGCGGGCGCATCCCGACCTGCCGCCCCTTTCGATCGGCGGGCACACCGACAACAAAGGCAAGCCCGAGGTGAACCGCAAGCTTTCGCAGGCGCGGGCGGAGTCGGTGCGCGGTTATCTGGTGAAGAAGGGAGTCGTTGCGGGGCGCATCACGGCCCACGGCTTCGGCGCCGATCGACCCATCGACAGCAACCTCAGCCCGACGGGGCGCGCCAACAACCGCCGCGTCGAGTTCACTCTCACGACAGAGGAGACGGTATCGGAGACGCGCACCGTCGAGGCTCCCGCCGAACGAAGTGAGGTGAAGCCATGACGCGTCTCCGTCACGCCCATCGGGTCCGCCGCTCCGCCGCGGCCCTGTTCGCGATCGCCGTCGCTTGCGGCGGCAGCGATGTGGGGCGCGTGCAACCTTTCGAGAGTAGCGATCGGGCGCTGACGCAGGCCTTCGCGGCGGGCTCGCTGATCATCCCGGTGGACACGACCTACCAGGACAACGACACGCTGACGGCGTTTGGACTGGTGTACGCCCTGCTCTCCGGCGGCGTGCAGGTGAACTGGGTCGCGCTGACCGGCAAGACCTCGAACACTGCGGTGGACTTCACCGCCAGCGCCCGGGATTTCCGGACCAATGCAACGATCACCAACTTCGGCTACCGGGGCGGGCCATTCATCGTCGATTCGGCCTACGCTGCCCAGGCCAATCCGATCATCACCAATTGGCAGAACATCCTCGGCTTCACCACCAACGTCCATATCGCCACGGCGTCGTTCTCGGCCGACGTCCGGCGGACGCTCACCGCGGCGCCGCGCATCGCCGTCTTCGCCGACAACTATGAGCAGCTCGCGTTCAATTATCTGAATGGAGCGGGCATCCCCGACTCGACGGGCGCGGCGTGGAGCGGCACCAGCCCCGGCGTACTCAACGCAGCGACGATCACCGGCGGCGCCCTGGTGCGGGCCGACGGAACCGCCGCTTATTGCCAGCTGACCTCGATGCATTACGACCTGGCGACAGGCGCGCCGGCCATCGCCACCCAGAACCAGGTCGTGAGCCACGTTCGCACCTGGCTGACCGGCCGGCCCGTCCACGCATTCATGGAATGCCAGGCGGTGCCGACGTTCGAGAACAACATCAACGGCCACTACCTGACGACGAACGGCGTCGCCAACGCCGCGCCCGGAGGACCACCGCCCGTCAACGTGCTCGTGCCCGACAGCCTCTTCGCACAGTTCGATGCGGTCTTCCAGAACGTGACCGGCTTGTTCCAGTCCGCCAACCTGGCCGGAGGCTCGGCATACAAAGCGTCCAGCTCTGTCCTCATCAATTCTCAAGGCGCGCCCGCGACCGGGCAGGTGATCGACGTCACCGGATATCTCGACGGATCGGCCAGCAACGGAAAGGTGACGTATCTCGGCGGTCACGACTATTCCCAAAGCGGCGGCGCGGCGGCGCTGCCGCCGATTCCGATCTCCACCAATCCGCCGACCAACGGCGTGCGGCTGTTCCTCGACAGCCTGTTCGAGTCGGCGTGCGCCGCGGCGGAGGGCGCGCCCGTGCTCAGCTTCACCAAGAGCGCGCCGGCCGCGACCAACGCCTCGAGCGTCACCTTTACTTTGAGCTGGTCGAACACGGGCGCTGGCTCAGCGGACAGCGCGGTCATCACCGATGTCCTGGCCGCGGGGCTGACCTTCTCTTCCGCAACCGGCGGCGGCACCGCCGCGGGCCAGACGGTCACCTGGAGCCTGGGCAACATCGCGGCGGGCGCGTCGGGGAGCGTGAGCGTGACCGCGAGCGTGGCGGTGGACGGCACGTATTCGAACCAGGCGCAGCTCGCCTACAAGATCGGGCAGACGTCAAAGACGCTGGCCAGCAATACCACGAGCACCGTGCGCGACACGGTTGTGCCGGTCGTCACCATCACCGCCAAACCGGCCAACCCGACCAATCAGACCACGGCGAACTTCTCGTTCAGCTCGAGCAAGGCGGGATCGACTTTCAGCTGCAAGCTCGACTCGGGAGCGGCCGCGGCGTGCACTAGCCCAACGAGCTACACGGGTCTCGCGGCCGGCAGCCATACTTTTACGGTTACTGGGACTGACCCGGCGGGTAATGTTTCTGCTCCGGTGTCCTATACTTGGACGATCGATCTCACGGTGCCCGTCGCGTCGATCACTGCTCCCACGCCCACGAACCCCACCGACCTGACGACGGCGAGCTTCACCTTCACTTCGACCAAGGCGGGCACGTTCTCCTGCAAGCTCGACGCAGCCGCGGCAGCGGCCTGCACCAGCCCGACCAGCTATTCGGGGCTGAGCGCCGCCAGCCATACCTTCACGGTGATCGCGACGGACACGGCCGGAAATGCGTCGGCGCCGGTCTCGTTCACCTGGACGGTCAACTCGCCGGTCGCCTCGATCACATCGACGCCGGCGAACCCGACCAACCAGACGACGGCGAGTTTCTCCTTCACCTCGAGCAAGCCTAGCTCGACGTTCAGCTGCAAGCTCGACGCGGCTGCGGCCGCCGCGTGCACCAGCCCGAAGAGCTATTCAGGTCTGCTGGCGGGCAGCCACACCTTCACCGTGACGGCGACGGACATCGCCGGCAACGCCTCCGCGCCGGCCTCGTTCACCTGGACGATCGATCTCACCGCGCCCATCGCGTCGATCACATCGACGCCGGCGAACCCGACCAACCAGACGACGGCGAGCTTCAGCTTCACCTCGAGCAAGCCTGGCTCGACGTTCAGCTGCAAGCTCGACGCGGCTGCGGCCGCCGCGTGCACCAGCCCGCAAGCGTATGCAGGCCCACTCGCTGCTGGCAGCCATACCTTCACCGTGACGGCGACGGACATCGTCGGCAACGTGTCGGCGCCGGCCTCGTTCACCTGGACGATCGACCTCACCGCACCGGTCGCATCGATCACTCCTCCCACGCCGGCGAACCCCACTGACCTGACGACGGCGACCTTCACCTTCACTTCCAACAAGGCTGGCACGTTCTCCTGCAAGCTCGATGCGGCCGCAGCCGTCGGCTGCACCAGCCCGACCAGCTATTCGGGGTTGAGCGCCGCCAGCCATACCTTCACGGTGATCGCGACGGACACGGCCGGAAATGGGTCGGTGCCGGTCTCGTTTACCTGGACGGTCAACTCGCCGGTCGCCTCGATCGCATCGACGCCGGCGAACCCGACCAACCAGACGACGGCGAGCTTCAGCTTCACCTCGAGCAAGCCTGGCTCGACGTTCAGTTGCACGCTCGACGCGGCTGCGGCCGCCGTGTGCACCAGCCCGACCAGCTACTCGGGTCTCGGCGCGGGCAGCCACACCTTCACCGTGACGGCGACGGACATCGCCGGCAACGCGTCGGCGCCGGCGTCGTTCACCTGGACGATCGATCTCACCGCGCCGGTCGCGTCGATCACGCCGCCGACGCCGACGAACCCCACCGACCTGACGACGGCGACCTTCACCTTCACTTCGACCAAGGCGGGCACGTTCTCCTGCAAGCTCGACGCAGGCGCGGCAGCGGCCTGCACCAGCCCGACCAGCTATTCGGGGTTGAGCGCCGCCAGCCATACCTTCACGGTGATCGCGACGGATACGGCCGGAAATGCCTCGGCGCCGGTCTCGTTCACCTGGACGATCGATCTGACCCCGCCGGTCGCGAGCATCACGGCCTCGCCTGCGAATCCGACCAACCAGACGACGGCGAGTCTCTCGTTCAGCTCGAACAAGCCGGGCTCGACATTCAGCTGCAAGCTGGACTCGGGGGCCGCTGCGGCGTGCACGAGCCCGACGAGCTACACGGGTTTGGCCGCCGGCAGCCATACCTTC